>TBL_comb47_HYPODRAFT_10008466_pt1 | contig 10501 bp, 18 predicted proteins | sample TroBogypolimnion_40_FD_10682 | JGI IMG/M metagenome (IMG submission 10682)
CAGCGAAAGGAACTATGATGGCCAATAATAAGTTAAGACCAGGGCCACATAGAGTATCTGAGCTGTTTGATATGAATAAGTACCCATCATTAAATATAATATGGGGCATCTACGTTGGAGAAGGCTGTGTAATAGGCGATGATCCATTAATTTGGAAAAGAATTGATGCTCATGCCCATTCCCTTAAAGATGACGAATGGAGAGGGTGGGTCTGTATAGCTGACCATAAAGCTGTGATTACTGCTACAGGTCGCCCTAGTCACACGTTAATTCATGAGCTTGCTCATTTAGAATTACAAAATACTGCTCATAATAAAAAATGGGCAGATTGTGTGATAAGATTAGGAGCTAGGGCAGAAGCCAATAAATATTACAAGCCAAGAGCCAAAAAGGACCGAGTAGATGTCAAAGATGAAAAATTTCATGATGGATCTACTGGAGCTGGAAGTGGAAGAATCTCAGAAGCAAAACCCAGCAACGTGCTCCCAATGCGGATTAGTAATTAAAATTTACGCATCTCAAATTGGCTGCTATTCCATTCTTTGTGATGATTGTTATAGGAATTGATTTTATGCATTCTAAAAATTTTTTGCTGGTTACGGCAACCAAAAAAATATATATTAAATGGTTTGAGGCCACAAAATCATGGTGTAAAATAGTAGAAAACCTTCATGCAAATAGTAATAATGGAGATGCACCTTGCATAATTACTTGGCACAAAGAGATGCCAGAATTAATTGATGTCTGAGGAAATTTTAAATGAAGGTGATGCCTCATGGAATTATAGGATCATAATTGGTCTTGATAATTCTATTTCTATCAGAGTAGTTCGTTATTCAAAAGAGGGGCTGATTACTTCCTGGGACATGTTCCCAGNTGATCTTTCTGCATGGGATGTGGAAGAACTTTGGGAAATTTATAAAAATATGGAAGAATCTTTCGAATGGCCTGCTATACTAGAAAGAGATCTAGAAAATCAGTTTCTAGAAGCAGATAAAGTAGCCTTACCATTGGAGGACAATGATGAGTAGTGTACCAGCAATGTATAAAATTTCTCGTGATATTAAGTTTGATGGCAAAGCTTATGATCATGAAGTAGATAGCCCACGTCTTCATAACCAATTTGATAGAGTTTTTCATTTTATGAAGGACGAGAAGTGGTATACAATTCGACAAGTATCACAAGCTCTAGGAAATGCACAAGAGCAATCAATTAGTGCCACAATCCGTGATATGCGAAAAGAAAAGTTTGGTGGCCACACAGTAGAACGCCGTAGGGTATCTCCTGGTCTTTATGAATATCGTTTAATTGTAAATACAAAAATTTTTGTTGCTGATACTGAGCAGCTTAAGCTTGAATTGCAATATAATAAATAAAAAAACGGAGATAAAATGTCAAAACGATCATTAGGATCAAAAGCAGCAATGAAGGCTGGCAAAGAACGTTACCGTAAGGAGCGTGAGGTTCACAAGGCCAAGCTTGCTCGTAAGCGTGAACAAGAAAATAACAATGAGTAAATTTATCCAGTGTTTATGCAACATTCATGCTATCTCAGTAGATGTTCTTCCAGAAGAAGAAACAGTAACTATTAGTATGTGGCAATCTGTGGAAGAAACACAACGTGGCCGATTTTATTGGATGTGGCAAGCTTTAAAGGGTAAACGTTATAATGTTGCTGAGGTAGTACTTGACAACAACACCGTTACGCAACTTATCAATATTATTGAAAACAACTAATGCAGTTTGAAGAATACGCCATCAAAGTACATAAAAGCTATATAAAAAATAAAACAAACCAATGCATGTGTGGTATAGAATACTCATGTAGATGTAGCCACCCCAGCAATGGCAAAAAACAAAATATTGGGTCCAGCAATTCTTCTATAAATCCCAAATAACCCATTTTATAGAAGGGCTAACCACACCCATGGAGCAGGGTAAGGCTTGGATAGCCCTGCATTTAATTTTAAGGAAATAAAATGAGTGACAAGGTAGCGATAATTGATGTAGATGGAGTGATCTACGACTACGTTACAAAATTGGCAGAAATTGCTTCTGTTCACCTTGATAAACCGATCCAACATTTTCCACCTTCTACAAAATGGTATTTTTTTGAAGATTGGGGGTTGGATAAAACAGAATATTTTGAATTGGTAGACATTGCTACAACAGAGTATGATCTTATTGCAGCTGGAGAGCCATTTCCTGGATCAACTAATGGTTGGAAGATGCTGAGAGATCATGATATGATTATTCATATCGCAACAGCATGTGGTGGATCTGGAGAGCCAGACGCTCACCTTAGACAAGCAGCTCGTATTATGTGGCTTAAAAAACATGGATTTGAGTATGATGATATTACCTTTACTAAGGACAAAGCTTCTGTAGCACAATTGTATCTTGACCGTGGCTATGAAGTATATGCTGTTGATGACTCTGTGGAAAACTTCAAAGCACTTGAAGCTACAGGAGCTCATGTATATCTGCTAAATCAGGCATGGAATCATTATTACGATACTCCCAATAGAGCAAATAATTTAATGGATTTTGCTGATATAATTCTAAACAAGGAGCGTGCACATGTCTGATGAAAAGATTACAGAAGAGAATGCTACTGAAGATAATATCAAAGTAGGTAGCTATGTGATTGATAAGCAAGCTGTCGGTGTTGTTGTAGGCCAAGCAACTGATGGTCAATGGATTGTAGAGTGGCCTGGAGTTGAAGGGTTAGTTGATTTTGCTCCATATAGCTCAGAAGATCTAGTAAGTTTAGACATCAGTTTAGATCCCAAAAAGGAGTCAGAGTGAGCAATCCACCCTGTCCACATTGCGGAGGACCACAGGCTGGACCGGCACCGGGCATCGGTTTCTATTGCGAAAAAGGTTTTGATTGTGAAGGCAAGGTATTCGAAGAGCCCGACACCGTGACAATCACGATTAGCCGAAAAGATGCTGAAGTGCTTGCAAGAATTTATAAAAAAGAAAATTTAATTTTGCCTGAAGAGATTAGATTAATTGAAGCCATAAAGAAAGAGATAAACAATGAGCAAGGGTGATCCACGTTTCCTAGCAATCCTGGATGAGATGAAAGAAATTCATGTCCGCAAGTCTGCTGACTATGGAGATCAGACTGATCCATTAGCTAATGTTAGAGCTTCTGCCGATTGGGGAATATCTCCATGGGTAGGAACTATGATTAGAGCTACTGATAAGATTATTCGCTTACAGTCTCTCCTAACCAATGGTAAGCTGGAGAATGAATCTGCTCGTGATTCTCTTATTGACCTAGCTTCATATGCCATTATCGCACTTATCCTTATGGAAGAAGAGAAAGAAAAGGTTAATGAGCAAATTAGCCAAGTTCATAACAAGTTAACAGAATATGCTGGTAAAGTATATGAGCAAGACAACTTCGATCCAGATGGGTTATGCTAATGGATAATAACCACAAGGTAACACCTAAAAAGATTAAGGCACGTTGTGAAATTTGTAATCATAAGTTAGAGCCTCTTTACACTATGTTGGGAGAGATCTATACGTGGCGACATAAGCCTAATAAAGATAAGCAATAATAAATTAATATGGAACACAATATGCCAGCTCCATGTATTGTTTGTAAAAAGAATTTAGATAGCTTAAACAAGGATGGATTTATAGAACAACCATGGCAAGCCAATACATTTTCAACTTATGGAACATATGGTTCAGAGTATTTTGATCCACTGGACGGATCTTTGATTTATTTAAATATTTGTGATACGTGCCTTGAAAGCTTAGAAGCNTCAGGACACGCTAGGCGCTCTGAAAATAAATATATATAAAATATACCGAGATTGATGTTATAATGGATTCTGAGGCACTTTAGAACCAAATGGAGTAAAGATGGCAAAGACATGGAACTATAGAGTTATGGTAGATGGAGATGGCAATTATTCCATCAGAGAAGTTTACTATAATGATGAAAAAGCCATTGAAGGTTGGACAGAAGAATGCAGCCCATTTGGTGAGACATATGATGAGCTTCGCAATGACATGGAGTATATGTTTCAATCATTAAGCCAGGATGTGATCATTGAGGCAGATCTATTGACTGAAAAGGTCGAAGAGATGAAGAATGATCTCAATATGGACGAGGAGGGTGAAGATGGACCAAAACACGACGAGGAAGAAGATGTTTAAAGAATATTTGTATAAACGTGCAACGCAAGACAAGCAAGTTGAGCAGCTTCTTAAATTTTATGAAGCAGCAACCCCAGTAGTTGCATGGCTTAATTCCAAAGATAATGCTTCTTGGGCAGATACTGAATCTGTAAATAATTTCATTCAAGTGTATAAAGATACAGATCTTAGTCCAATCGTTTCGGAGTAATCATGGGCATTGTAATTAATATTTTTTATGTAATCTTTTTAGTTGCAATAACATATTTTTTAGTAGACGCTTTGCGAGAAAAGTATAATAAGTAATGATAACGAGTACGTTAAAAGAACAAAAGAAAACATATTGGCAAGTTCGATGCTACAATTGGGAATCTGCTCCTTGTGCAATCAGAACAGAAGCTGTTAGAATATCTAGGATTCTTAACGAAGGCAAATGCGAATGCGCTCATCACGAGCCATTTATGACAATTAGAGAGCTATAGGCATTTATTTATCTTATTCTCTCACAATAAAGGGGTAGAACCCTTTGTTTTATTTATTGAGAGGATAACTCATGCCAGAGCGTATTGCAGGTCGTTTAGGCCGTCAGCCAGCTAAAAGACCAGACGGTCTTCACATGTTTGCCTATTACCAGGAAAACCCTCTTCCTAAAGCACCTCCTAATCTTGGTACCCCAAATGTTCCTAATTGGTACATGCTTGGCAATGACCGTTATGGTGACTGCACATTTGCTGGAGCTTACCACGCAAAAATGGCTGTAGCTCAGATTGATGGCATCAAAGAGTCTCTTCTTTCTGATGAAGCAATTGTAAAAGCTTATCTTGAGTATACAAATGGTCAAGACCAAGGCGCTGTAGAAGCTGATCTTCTTGCCCACTGGGAGCAGAATGGCCTGTTTGGTTCCAAAATTGCTGCTTATGCTCCTACTGATCACAAAGACTTTGATGAAATCAAGTCAGTAGTAAATACTTTTGGATTTTGTTATGTCGGAATCTTAGTTCCTGCTCCTGCCCAACAACAATTTGCTGAACACAAACCATGGGATCTTACTGGTACTCCAGCTGATGAACAAATTGAAGGTGGCCACTGCGTAATCATTGTTGGTTATGATGAAGACATGTTCTACGTTGTAACATGGGGCGAGATCCAAGCTGTGACCAAACAATGGTTCCAAACTTATCTTGAAGAGACATGGGCAATTATTACACCAGAAGCTGTTGAAGCTGGCAAGATTCGCAATTTCCGTCTTTCAGACCTTCAAGAGGACATCAAAAAGCTTAAGGCTTAATCATGTACTACTACGCTGATAGATCAGAAAATAAAGATTCGGGCAAAAAAGATTCATATAAACCACCTGCAGGAGTTCAAGCAGAGGCTCGTAGGGCTTTAGAATGGATTAAAAGCGGAGATGCTGCAGTGACGTGGACGAACGGAATACTTGCCACCGAGGGCAAGAAAGCGAATGGTAAAGAATCTAATAAAAAAGAAAAAAATACTGATTATGATCACATGATCAAACACCGTAGCGGTGATCCAAAAAATAAAGAATTATATTCTAGAATTAAATCTGAAGCAAAAGAAAAATTTGATGTCTACCCTTCTGCTGTTGCCAATGCTTGGGTAGTTAAAGAATATAAGAAGCGTGGTGGAAAGTACGGAAAAGAAACAAAGAAAGAATCTTCTAGATTATGGTATGAAGCTGATTAATTATGGCATGGTACCATACTACTTCTGGTAAACGTTCTTTAGATGAAATCGCCAATGATATTAATCTTGGCGTAGGTCGTCGTATTCATGAAATGCGTTTTGTTAATGGCGTGCCTATGGATCAAGCTCTTGATGCTGTAGATAAATCTGTTAATTATCTTAATAAAGATCAAATAGATGCTGCATATAAAAAACATATTAATCGTACTTTGTCAAATGGTGTTGAAGACCCTCATGAGGAAGCATTCATGAAATCTGAGCTTACAAAGACTGCCACTGTTAATTTTAAAAAAAGCAAATGGTATCAAAAAGACCCTGAACAGGGCAATAAAGATGCAATGAATGCTGTCTTGGAACGTAGTATACACCCAGATCAATATGATCGTGCTCGTAATAACGGCATTTCACATAATGAAGTTGTGGATTTTATTAATATAGATAAAAAAAATCCATACCACAGATTAAATTTGCACCAATACACCAGTTCTAGACAAGACGGTGCAAGCCATGAAGAAGCCATGGAAGCTGCAAAAACATTAAGACCAGGCGAGTTCAACAATTATGCTTTTGGAAGAAAAATTGGTGTTTCTCATAAGGATATCATGGAAGCCAATGATGCTGGAGCTAATATATTTGGTTATGTTGCTGGTAGACACCAAAAAGTTCCTCACAATGATATGATTGAAGCTACCAAAGCAGGCTTTCCAACAGAAATATATTCTGATGCAAGAGCTAATACAAATGCAACTCATAAACAACTAATGGAAATTGCTACTAAATATGAAGACCCTATTGATTTTAATTTTTATTTAATGAATAGGTTAAAAGGCCTGTCTCACGAGAAATCGCTGGTGGAATTCAATCCTAATTACAATCCATGGGACGATCTATTAAAAGAAGGTTCTGTTGAACAAGTGCCCCAAGATGAGATAAAACCTGAAGAAAGATATGATGCTGTATCAAGAGGAATGGATCTTTCTGATTACTATGCTGCAAAAAGACCATTTCGTGTTATTGAAAATGGTAGATATGTTCAACCTGAACGGTATAATCGTGCTACTCATAAAGAAGTAATGGAAGCATATGATGCAGGCTTGCGAGGTAATCACTATAGTTTTGCAAGAGAATCTGGCGCAACCCATGATGAAATAATGTATGCTCATAACCATGGAATATATATTTATGATTATGCACATATAAAAAACAGTAAAATAACTCATGATGAAATAATGGATGCTTATGACCATGGAATTGATATAAGTGATTATGCAGATACAAGAGAATCTGGCGCAACTCACAATGAAATTTTAGATGCTCATGACCATGGTGTTAATCTTAAAAATTATTCACTTGCAAGACAATCTGAACATAGCCATGAAAAAGCTTTAAGAAAAGCAGATTCAGAGTATAACCCTTGGAATGATCTATTAAAAGAAGCAGCATTAAAGCCTGGACTAGATGACTGGTGGGAAACAGATCCTGATGAAGCTGACATACAACAAGGTCAGCCCAACGCCAATTGGTTTGATAATTGGGATGTTGCTCCAACTTATACCAATGATGACATTAGTAGAGATATAGAGCAAGACACAGGTAGAGGGCCAACTGGAATTGGCGATCTTGGCCAAGCATGGAGAATATTTAATACTCCTTCTAGCAAAAATGAAAGAATTGTGCAAGTTGAAAAGCGTAGAAGAAAGTTCCCTGATCATTTTACTATAAAAGAAATTTCTAGTTTGTTAGGCATTGATAGTCCAGCCATAAGAGCAAGAATCAGAAATGGAAAGTTTCCACCAGCAGATATCGTAGGCACTAGCACATTCAGAGGCGATAAGGGTAATTTGCCAGCTCTGTGGCATCGTGATACGATTAAAGATTTAGTGCCATTGCCAGACAAGCCAAAAGAGAATGTTAAGCAAGAAACTTTAAAAGTTAAATCTGCTAAAGAAGAATGCGGAAAAGAATTTCCACGTTCTCAAAGAATTTATATACCAAAAGATCATTATTTAGGTCATGAATGTTGTGAACAACCATGGACTTGCACTTTGTCAAAAGGTCATGAAGGCCAACATGGTGATATGAGCCACTCTAACCAACATCACAGTTGCCCTAATAGTGGGAATGCAATGTATTATGACCCTAGCTCATATTGGTGGGAAGATGCTCCTAACCCATACACAGAATTGTTGAGCTAAATATGAAATATTATGACCCAAATAATAAAAAAAATATTTTAGCATGCCCTGATTGTGGAAATGATGAGCTCACTCAAGTAGACATAACTTCATCAAATGAACATATAAATCCACATTTAGATTCCGATATTGTTAATGCCATGCACAAAACATTTGGAGCTTTTGCAAAACACACTCTACACTTTATTTGTCAACCTTGCTATGATAGATGTTTAGAAGATATTGGATGGGCTCCTGCTTCATACGAAGGCGATGTATATGGATTAAATCCATTAGAAGCTATGAATAGTTTGCCTATGCATCCATTAAAAAAGCCAGAAGTTGACAAGCTTTGTAACTATCCAGACAAATGTTATTGTGGGCAATGCCCAGATCCTAATCAATTGCAATTTAAACTTAAAGGTGCTGCCCGAAATAATGAAGATGATTCAACATTTGAAGGCAGAATAGGACGTTGTTTTCAACTAGCAGGTAGAAGAGCTACATCTGGAATAGATAGTGGCGCTCACCTCGTTCATGGAACTATACAAAACTTTGGGCTTGAGCCACTGGCTCATGCATGGGTAGAGCATTCTGATGGCACATTTTTTGAGCCTACTACGCATAATGTATATCCTAAAGAAGTATTTGAAGGTTTCTTTAATCCTGTTGTAGAGAAGCGTTATAACCTAGACGAATTGATAAATAAGATAACTGAAACAGGAGACTGGGGTCCTTGGCATGAAACAAAGGGGCGCATATAATGCCATATCATGATCACCCAAAATCCATATCAGAATATGAACCAGAAGAAACACTACTTGTATGCCCAGATTGTTATAGCACTTCTATCTCTCCTGTAAAAAAAACAGAAAATCCATGGACAAATAATCCAAATGTAGAAGCACACCGCCAGGAAATGGAAGCAGAGCTATACGACGAAGAAGATGGAAACCCACTTAAACACCACTGGGGTCATTATGGCGATTCATATGAATCAAGATACGGTCATAGAGCTAAAAGAAGGCAAGAACATTTCTATTGCCCAGATTGCTTAGAAAAATGGACAGAATATGACAGAGACCCTGATTATGTTCCTATATTTCCATTTAATGGCCTAACTCGTAAATCAGTGAAAGATATTCAAGAAGTCAAGTACCCTAAAAACCCTTACCCAGATTTATTAAAATAATTATGATTATTATTTCTCTTAAATCAGACGATGATACTAATGTGCATGCTGGTCTATGCGTAAAGGCAGAAGATACTGGTAAAGTACTATTGATGAAGCGCAGATCACATTCTGAATTTCCTATTAACAATCCAGGAGTATGGGAATTTCCTGGTGGACATGTTAAAAAAGGCGAAGACCCATTCCAAGCAGCGGTAAGAGAATGGGAAGAGGAAGTTGGGCGCAAGCTTCCACCTGGGCACTTTGAGGGTAAGTTTCAAAAAACTCCATATCATGGTTTTATTTATGTTATTGCTGAGGAAAAGCTGGTAGATTTATCTGATAAAGGTAGAGGAATTGATCCAGACGATCCTGACAACAAACACCACCAAAAACTTATGTGGTGGAAGATAAAGTCAATTAAACATGACATTAAAGACGGTAAAGTTCGCCACAGGTTGCACAACGTCAAATGGAAAAAGATTAAGAAAGCCAGTAAAGAAAAGGTTTGGTATAACTAATGAGCAATAGATTCTTTTATGCAGCTGAAGAGCATGAACCATACCAGCCATTAGGAAACGTTGACCGAGAGACTGGTGAAACCATTTCTGACCCTGATAACCTCAAAGAACGCATGGGACCATTCTTTTCATGTGATGAAGATGATACACAGCCTCATTTCCACTACGTAAATCACCACCCAGAGACATCACAGACAGATGGCTTGGTGATGCACCAAATGCACGTTCCTGGCTATGATCAACACGATGGTCGCACTATTGGATCAAAATCAGGTTTCTCAAATACACCACCTTATCATATTGCTACTGGATGGACGATCAGCGATCCAGAATCTAAAAAACATGTTGCACAATTTGTAGCTACTAAAAAATATAGCCCTACTACAGATAATGATGAAGCTCTTGATATGTGGAAAGAAGAGTGTCAAGGCGTATTTGGTCCAGGTGCTTTTGAAACTCGCCTAAAGACCAATGCTAAGGGTCCTGAGGACATTATACATGAATTCCACCCTGGTAAAGAGCAGCAAGAAGAGAAGGCTGCAGATCCTGAAGAGCAGGAAATGCAAATGCCTGATATGCCTGAAATGCCAGAAAGTGAAGATGGCGAAGAAACAAAAACTGCTCCTTCCAAGTTAGGTGCTTTTGAGCTCGCTCCAGGCCAGAGAGCATACAGCATTGTATTCCATCCAACTAAAAGAGATGGCTCTGCATTCTCTCGTACCAAGATATACGAAGGGCACGAAAATCCATTTGATTCTGCAGATTCTAT
>TBL_comb47_HYPODRAFT_10008468_pt1 | contig 10499 bp, 8 predicted proteins | sample TroBogypolimnion_40_FD_10682 | JGI IMG/M metagenome (IMG submission 10682)
ACAATGGAACAGGATCAAAAACGAAAGGCCGTTTATTGACGCAACTATTTGATAAACAACCACTTTATGACACCAATTTTAAAAACGTTTAAAACATAGAAGTCTAAAACAAAGATACTAAAGAGCCAATTGCAAAACTCAAGTTTTGCAGGAATTCAGGATTCAGGATGAAATTCTAATTCAAATCCGGATTTATTCTGACTACTGACTACTGAATTCTGACTACTTTTGCAATTACCTCTAAAAAAATACAGGAAAATACATGGGCAGAATCGAGGATACGGCATATGAGGCGACAGGAAAGTTGCTGCTGGAGATAAGCTTTGACGGCACTGACTACAGCGGCTGGCAGTATCAGCCGCATTGCATCAGTGTGCAGGAAGTATTGCAAGCGCGTCTGACTAAACTTTTTGCGGGGCTGCCGGTACATCTGGTCGGCAGCAGCCGGACGGATGCCGGAGTACATGCCTGCGGCAGCGCGGCTTCGTTTGCTATTCCCGGACGTCCGTACATTCCGATTGCGCAATTACAACATGCGCTGAACCGCCTGCTGCCGCTTTCAATCCGGATTCGCAATATTACGGAAGTGCCGCTTTCGTTCAGCGCCCGCTTTGACGCTAAAGGCAAGGCTTACACCTATGTGCTGAATACCGGCGAAGAACATCCGTTTACCGGCAGATATTCATGGCATCTGCGGCGGCATATTGATATAGAGAAGATCAGGCAGGCGGCGCCGCATCTGGTCGGCACCCATGATTTTTCTTCATTTGTGGTGGAACGCTCAAAAATTGAAAATGCGATCAGGACCATTTATCGGATTGATGTGCAGGAATTCGGTCAATACCACTGTCTTACTTTTGTCGGCAACGGGTTCCTTTACAAAATGATCCGTTGTCTGACCGGGGCGCTGGAGGCAGTCGGCGCCGGCAAAATTCAACCGGATGACATCAAGACAATCCTGGAAGCGAAGCAGCGGATTGAAGCGCCTGAAACCGCTCCGCCGCACGGATTATTCCTGATGAAAGTATTTTATGACGAGGAAATGATGCACCAATACCGCTTGAAGCAGTTGCCTTTCTATCAGGGTGTCATCAATCAATAGGCAATTATTTTCCCGGAATCGGCGGCGGCACACAACCCCAAAGGTTTATCAGTTCAGGAATCGCATCGGCTTTTTCCCAGGCGGACATACCCTGCTTCCATAACAAAGTCTCTTTGGAGATTTCGCTTTTATTAACCATTTCCTGAAGCTGCGCCATATTGAACGGCCCGGTCTGCTGACCTGCAATAACCGCAAAATACAGAGATTGCCCCGGAATCGGCGGCGGCATTTGAGCGGAGGCATTCTGCGGCTGAATGAGCGTATTGGACAATCCGCCTGCCATTTGTGTGCCCAGCATCATGCCCATGAGATTGCCGGATTGTCCGCCTTGATTATTCGCGGCTTCGCGCAGTGCGTTGGCGGCCTGATACTGGGAATAATTGTTCAGGTTACCGACTGCGCCCATGGACGCTCTTTCGTCCATGGCTTTCTGGACTTCATCGGGCAAGGAGATATTTTCCAGCGTAAAGCTCAAAAGTTCCAAACCCAGCCGGGTAAAATCCTGAGCCAGTTTAGTGTGCATGGTATTGCTGATTTCATCGTATTGGGACGCCAGGTCAAGCGCCGCTATTTTCAGTTCGCCGAGGCAATCGGAAAAAGAGGAAATCACTTTGACCCTGATCTGTTCTTCAATGCTGTCAGCAGTGAATTCAGACTGTGCGCCGACAAAGCGGGAAATCATCTCTTCCCTGATGCCGACCTTATATGAGTAGTTGCCGCGGGCGCGGAGCCTCACCATTCCAAAATCCTGATCGCGCAGCATTACCGGATTGGGTGTGCCCCATTTGCGGTCAAGCTGCTCAGTGGTTTTGACAAAATATACTTCGGCCTTGAATGGCGAGGTAAAACCGTACGGCAGGCTCAGCAATGTAGTCAGGAACGGCATATTCTGAGTGCTCAGGGTATAGGTGCCAGGATCGAATCCGTCGGCAATTCTGCCTTCATTGACGAATACCGCTTTTTGTCCCGGACGGACAATCAGCTTGGCGCCCATTTTTATTTCGTTGTCATGGCGGTTGAAACGATGAACCAGTATTCCGGGTTCCTGTTCCGGCCATTCAATGACGTCGATTAACTGATTCTTAATCATGTTTAACAAGCCCATATCAACCTCCTCTTTAAATTTCTTTGTTTTAAATTCCAATATCCAGCAGTCGCGGAACTCACTCCTGTTTCTGATCCAGTTCCACTGTTTTCAGGATTTATTCTGAATTCTGACTGAATTCCTTGCTTTTAGTATCTTTGTTTTAGACTTCTATGTTTTAAACGTTTATAAAATTGTCATATTAAACGGTCTGTTTATCAAGTAGTTGCATTAATGGAGAGGCACGCCGGTATCGAAAGAAGGTTGTGACGGAGCACAACCCTCCATTGGGTTATCCGCCATCGCAACTGTTCCCCTGTTTTTTGAATTTCTGGTTTCCATTCTGAATCCTGAATTCTGACTTCTGAATTCCCTGTCTTTTGGGTTGCGGGCAAAGCCCGCCTTAGCATTGCATCCGTTTTATTAAACTATTGTCCGCAGCATTTTTTATATTTTTTACCGCTGCCGCATGGACAATCATCATTTCTTCCCACTTTGGCGATCTGACGCCGGAAAGTAATTTGAATCTGAGGTTCGTTCTCTTCTTTTTCCAGCGGACGACCATCGGCCTGAACATCTCTTTCGTCAAATTGACCGAACGTTTCATGAACGAAAGTCTGCGGGAGAGATTCGATCATGCGTTCGAATTCCGCCAGGCTGGTTAAAGTGGCTTTAAACAGATTATTTATCGCCTCGCCATGGATTTGCTTCATCAGCACCTGGAAAACTTTGAATGCTTCGTTTTTGTATTCCACCAGCGGGTCTTTTTGAGCGTATGCCCGCAGGCTGATGCTGGAACGGAGATTGTCCATCGCATAGAGGTTTTCCTGCCATAACCGGTCTATTGATTCGAGAATGGTGTGTCTTTGCATCCATATTCTTTCATCGTCCGAATAACGGGCATTCTTTTCAGTGTAGGCTTTTTCAACTTTCTCAATAATCTTTAAAACCAGGTCATCATGAGAATTATCTGCTATCCCACGAAATTCTTCTTTGGAAAAGCCGATGGGGAACTTCAGATTCAGCCAGGCCAGCAGATGGTCCCAGTTAAAAGTCTTGTCTTCCTCGCCGTTTACTTCACGGGGCAGCGCGGATTCATCCACAATATCCGCAATACCGTTTTCGATCAGCGAAAACAGCAGATCGTGCGGGTCTTTGGAAAGCAAAGCTTCCTTCCTTATGCCGTAAATGATTTCGCGCTGCTTGTTCATCACATCGTCATATTCAAGGGTGCGTTTACGGATGGAGAAGTGATGCTGCTCCACTCGTTTCTGCGCGGTTTCGATGGATTTATTCAACCACGAATGCTGAAGTTCTTCGCCTTCTTCGATTCCGAATTTGTCGAATATTTTAACAATCCGGTCTGAACCGAAAAGCCGCATCAGATTGTCTTCCAGCGACACGTAGAATTTTGATGAACCCGGATCGCCCTGGCGTGAGCAGCGTCCGCGAAGCTGGCGGTCAATACGCCTGGAATCATGTCTGGCGCTGCCGATCACGTGCAGTCCGCCGAGTCCAATGACGCCGGGGCCTAGTTTAATGTCGGTACCGCGTCCGGCCATATTGGTGGCAACAGTCACCGCGCCCTCCTGGCCGGCGCGGGCGATAATTTCAGCTTCGTGCTGGTGATTTTTCGCATTCAGTACATTGTGCGGAATATTACGGCGCTTCAGCAGGCGGCTCAAAACTTCCGAGTCGTCAACCGAAACTGTCCCCAGCAGAACAGGCTGGCCCTTTTCGTGCCTTTGGACCACTTCATCAATAATCGCATTGTATTTTTCGCGCTTGGTCTTGAATATCGAGTCATTATCATCATTTCGCACGCACGGGCGGTTAGTTGGAATTACGATTACATCCAGCTTGTAAATCTGATGAAATTCATTGGCTTCGGTTTCGGCGGTGCCGGTCATCCCGGACAGCTTCTTATACAAACGGAAGTAGTTCTGGATGGTGATTGTCGCCAAGGTCTGGGTTTCGTCTTCAATCGTGACGTTTTCCTTCGCTTCAAGAGCCTGATGCAGCCCGTCGCTGAAGCGACGTCCCGGCATCAGACGTCCGGTATGCTCATCCACAATCAGAATCTTGCCTTCTTGAATGACATAATGAACATCTTTTTCAAACAGGCAGTGAGCTTTGAGCAATTGAGAAAGGTCATGCAGCCGTTCGCTTTTCTGCATAAAATCGTCCTGGAACTTCTGCTTTTTTTCTGCTTTCTCAATCTCGCTCAGCGTCGTGTCTGATTCGATATTGTGCAGTTCATTCAGCAAATCAGGCATGATAAAAGCTTCCGGATCGTCCGGAGAAATAGCGCTGCGCCCTTTTTCCGTCAAATCAGCTTCATTGCTCTTCTCATCAATAGTGAAAAATAATTCTGACTGAACTTCCTGAAGCAGCCCGCGGTTATTGTCGCTGCGGACTCTCATTTCCAGTTTTTCCATATCTTTCAGGAGTGTGCCGTCTTCCAGCACATGCATCAACTGCTTGTGGGTAGGCATCCCGAATTTTACTTGCAGCAGTTTAATCATTGCGGCGTCACGTTCTTCATCCGACAACTTCTCTTTAGCCAGAGATTCCCTGGCGTCTCTCACCATTCTTGAGCAGAGCAGATTCTGTCTGGAATATAAATCCGCGACCAGCGGCTTCAGCGAGTCAAACTGATGAGTGGTGGTACCCACCGGGCCGGTAATAATCAGCGGGGTTCTGGCTTCGTCAATAAGAATACTGTCAATTTCGTCAACTATCGCATAATAGTGGTCCCGCTGAACTAAATGTTCAGGCTCGGCCGCCATTCCCATGTCGCGCAGATAGTCGAACCCGAATTCGCTGTTGGTGCCGTAAGTAATATCGTATAAGTACTGCTCTCTTCTGACCGGCGGCGGCTGCATATTTTGCAGACAGCCGACAGACAACCCCAGATAAGTGTAAACTGTTCCCATCCATTCAGCGTCACGTCTGGCCAGAAAGTCGTTAACCGTAACAAGCTGGCAGTTTCTGCCTGAGAGCGCATTGAGATACAGCGGCATGGTGGCAACAAGGGTTTTACCTTCCCCGGTGGCCATTTCCGCGATGTTGCCGCGGTGCAGCGCGATTGCTCCAAGAATTTGCACATCGAACGGCACCATATCCCAAACCATTTTCTGATCACAGACCATGATTTCAGAACCGACCAGCCGGCGACAGGCATTTTTGACCACGGCAAAGGCTTCGCACATGATGTCTTCCAGAGTTTCCCCCTGAGCCAGCCGCTGTTTGAATTCCTGCGTTTTATTTTTCAACTCTTCTTCCGGGAGCTTCTGATATGATAACTCAAACTCGTTGATCTTTCTGACCAGCGGCATCATCCTTTTCAGATCCCGGAGAGATTTAGTTCCAAATACTTTCTTTAAAATTGAAGTCAGCATGAGTATTCCTATATGGTATTATTTTGAGCCGGGGCGTTCAATCGGAACGCCGGCTTTACACAACGGGCAATTATCCGGCTCATAAGTTTCCAATTCAAGTTCCAGCAGGCATTGATGCGGAATGTCGAATTTAGCCTGGCCGCAACTGCGGTCAACCAATACGCCGACGCCGACAATATCCCCGCCGAAGGTCCGGACCAGATCAATGGTCTCCTGAACTCTGCCGCCGCGAGTGACCACGTCTTCCGCCACCAGGATTTTTTCGCCGGGCTTAATTTGAAACCCGCGTTTGAGCACCAGTTTGCCTTCTTCCTTGTCAGCAAAAATAGCTTTTGCGCCAAGCGCTCTGGCAACTTCCTGTCCGACGATCAGGCCGCCGACGGCCGGGGAAATCACTGTCTCTATTTTCAGATGCCGGAATTTGTCGGCCAGCACGCGGCATACTTTTTCGGCGATATCCGGGTACTGAAGCAACAGCGCGGCCTGAAAAAAACGGTTGCTGTGAAGTCCGCTGCGGAGTTTGAAATGTCCTTCAAGGAGCGCTTGTGAGTCTTGAAATATTTTGATCACTTCTTCTTTTTTCATAACAGATATATCTTTTCGTAATTTTCTAGGTTAATAAAATAATTGGTTTAAAAATGCAAATTATCTGAACGTGTCCGGGGATGAAGGTTCCACCCAAAGATGAAAGTCTACTTTATTCCCTCCCAGGTTAAGCGTAATCATCGTGTTCAGCCTGGTCAGCAGCAAGGCATAGGGAATCTTGACTTCACCATTGGCAACATTCACGGAAACGTTGCAGTCGCCCAGAATGTCCTCCGCATTACGTATTGCAACGATCAGCAGCAACATCCGGTTCAGTTTGTCCCGCAGATCATTGTCCAGTTCATAGGTACTGTGACATTTGGCGCAAACCGCCTGAAAATCCGGTTTGGAAACATCCGCCAGATTAAATTTAATGATTCCGTCACAGCTTTTGTCCAGACAGTGAAAATCTATCTGGGCTTTTGCCCCGAGATTATCCTTTTTCGCAGCCGCCATACTTGCTCCACATGTATTATTAATTTATTATTTAGAATTAAACAGCAATTACTGAGAACCCGGTAATATAGAATGACTTTGACATTTTTTAAAGTCTTGCAAAAGATTAATCCCGGTATTTTTGCTGTTCGGAAAGAATATGCAACAACTTATCAAAGCGCTGATGCAGTTGTTTATGGAGGGCAGCCTGATATAAGTTGCTTTAAATTGGCAAAAATAGCAATGTTCTCACCATTCCCGGCAAACAGCTCCTGGCCTTTACCGGAAGCGGCAGTAGTGATTGGAGTCGCCGAGTGACTGCCGGAAGACCATTTTACTCCGCAATGCAGATCGCGAATTTTGAATGCCAGAGAAAGGAACGTTTTATACTTGTCTTTTGTCCAGCCGTTCCAAGCCGCTTTTAAATCCGCCTGTTCGGACGGGGTAAAACCATCGAATCCCAAAGAGTCCTTTACCAGGCTAAAGGCCTGTTCAAAATTCTTCTCGGTATCCTTGATTTGCCTTAAATCTTCCAGAATAGAACCGTAACTGGCTTTCTGTTTAAGAATTACTGCCTTTTGCGGTTGCAGATCTTCGGCGAGCATCAGTCCGCCGGTTTCATGGTCAGCGGTTACCACAATTAACGTATTGTCCGGATGTTTCTGTTGAAACTCCATTCCGCTTTTTACGGCATTGTCAAAGGCGAAAAGTTCCTGAATCATGGCGCCGGCGTCATTCCCGTGCGAGGCGTGATCAATTCTGCCGCCTTCAACCATGATGAAGAAACCATTGGGATTGTCCAGGATTTCTGATGCTTTAAGAGTATATTCCGCCAGAGTCGGAATATCCGGGTTTTTCATATCCACAACCCAGTAGACTGGAGATTGCGCGTAACATTTGGCCTGGGCTGCCGCCTTGAGACCGGATCTGCCGTTAAGAATCGTGTATCCGCCGGCTTTTAATTTCTGCTCAAAATCAGCTTCCGACGGCATTGCGTTGTCCGGATACAACTTGCCGCCGCCAAAGAAATCAAATCCGCTGGATGCCATATCACTGACAATATCTTTAAATTTGCCGCGGGCGGAAACATGCGCATAAAAGGCGGCAGGCGTGGCGTCATTAAGCGGCGCGGTGGAAATAATCCCGATTTTCATCCCTTTCTGCTTCGCGATAACAGCAATGCTGGTAACATTGTTTCCCGCCGGATCCTGGCCAAGTTTGCCGTTGATCGTTTTTACGCCGCAGGCAATCGCAGTGCCCGCCGCCGCGGAATCAGTTATCGTTTTTTCCGAATTCAGAGTTATCGTCTTGCTTTGCACCGGCAGACGGTTCATAAAAAGTCTGGCGCCGGGATGGCTGTTTTGAAACGCCTGCTCGGCCAGTATTTTATGATTGTCCCCCATTCCGTCGCCAATGAACAGGAACACATATTTGACGGTATTACCATTGGAAGGCGAAGTTGCATCCTGAGCGGATTTGACTTCACATGCTCCGGCAAAAACCGTCAATATCATTACAAATGCAAATTTTGCGGATATAGTATTCATTGTCCAATAACGTTCTGTATAAAATTAAAATCTTTAATTAAAGTATCATCTGAATCAACAATTAGTAGCAGGTTAAAATAAAACTTTAAAAAAAATTAGTCCCCTAAAATTGTAGTGCGCCCGTGTTTTGTGGTCAGCAGACATAATGAATATCCAACTGACATATTAATCGCCCGCATATGAATTTTACTCTTAAAAACAAAGCTTTTGACAATTTTGCAAGAAGCGCAATTAATAAAGTAAAATGCGTACAGGTACATGCACAAAGAATATAATTATAAGGTTTTCTGCATATTTTGATTAATTTTCTGTAAAATTAATCATTTTTTTTAAAATTTGTTTTGCCATCATCGGAAAGTATGCTAGAATAGCTATAGCATTTCTTTGGTTGGCCTTATTAGTTTTCCACAAAATAAGGGAAAAGTATTATTAAACAGTCAAAACAGGGAAGGGTAAAAAATGGCAGACGATAGTTCAAAAACGGTATCGCTTCCAGAAATCCAAAGCCAGGATTTCGAGAAGAAACTCGAGGTCATCGAAAAAAGCATCACCAGGATCGATCAAATCCGGAAAAAGCAATTTTTTGTTACTATTTGCGGAATGATTTTGGTTATTCTGGTAATGGCGGTTTTCGTTGCAAGCCTAACGGACTTTGTAAGAAATTATAACTCACAACAGCTTCTGGAAGAAATCACTAAGAACTCAACCATTATCACTCACAGCCCGGAACTTCGCATTTTGAGCCGCGATTTCCAGGAAATTTTCATCCCGAATTTCAAAAAAGAGCTTTCAGCGTCTCTGGAAGCCGGAATGCCTGGATTCAAAGAAGAAGTATTCAAATCCGCGAAGGATATTGAAGCCTATCTTCAGCAGGATGTACGGAACAAAGTACTGTTCCGCCTTTCCGAGGCCTTGAACAAGGTTGAAAAGGAAATCCTGAGCAAGCATCAGAATCTCACCGCCCAGGAACTGGAAAAAGCCTTTAATGAAGTGAATACTCACTTCATTGATGAACTTACCACTATTCTGGACAAGCGCGTGGCTGCGACCAAAGAGAAGCTGGTTATGCTTGACGAGAGCTTCAAGCGTTTTAAAGACACGCCTGAATATGTTGATTCCCAGAAAATGGGTACCGGCGAAATCGAAAATAAGTTATTGGAAACTTTCCTTGAGCTTTGGATTTATCATTTAAATCCGCAAAGAGGCATGGAAACCGCATTTGAAGCTAAAGGAGGAAAGTAATCATGAGCAACAACATCAACGAGAGAATTGAAAAACTCTATCAAGCCGTATCAAAAGAGGAAAAGAATTTTACTTCTTCTCTCAACAAGGCGCTGGGCTTTTATTTGGTAATTATTATTATTCTTGCCAGTTATACAGTCTTTCTGAATATAAAGATCAAAGAATTGGCAACTCCTTCAAATCTGGCGATCGCCCTGAACACAAAAATTAAAGATACCATCCCGTTTTTTACCAAGCAGATTAAGGAACAAATGAAGCCGGGCGCAAAGCAATTGGCCGACAAGACGATTGAAAGCATTCATGCGCTTATTCCCAAGTCTACTGAATTTGCAAAAACTCAGATTGACTTTTACCTGAACGATATTATGTCTCAGGTAGAAAATAAACACCTGGCCGTACTGCAGAAAATTTTTGAGACCAGTGTTGATGAGGCCATGAAAGACAAAGATATCGTCCAGGATAAGAATCTTGGCAAAGCTTTGGCGGCTCAAATCACGGCGAAAATAGATGATGAGCTCAAGAATGTTATTAATAACGAAATGCTCGACTCTATAGACAAGCTCCGCATGGATATTGAATCACTCAGAGCAAAACCGGTTAAACTCATGACCAAAAATGAATATGCCGAAAGATCATTTTTAGTTTACTGGCTGTATCTGGTGAATAATGCCCAGCCCGGAGAGAGCAATTTTGCCGATGTGCTAAACACGCTGACCCGTGCATCCGAAAATATCTGTAATAAGGCATCCGGTGTCGTCGCGGATATTGAAGTAAATGCGGCAACCTCTGCTGCGGAAGCTGTTGCTCCCAAAGCAAAGAAGTCTGTCGTTCGCTAATCTGTTTTCATTACACAAAAAAAGAAAAGCCGGGATTTCCCGGCTTTTTCTTTTTCCCGCTATCATTCTTATTCGCACAATACTAATCAACTTTAAATTTCGTTTCTTCTCTTGAATTTGTGGGGAGTTTTCTGTATAAATGTCAGCGCCGACTGAAAATGTCCCAATTTCGCTGAACTCGAATGTCCCGATTTCGCCGACAGACAATAGAATTGCGAGCTCCCGGCGGACAAATCAAGCAGGGAGTTAAGCGTTTTTCGGTTACTT
>TBL_comb47_HYPODRAFT_10008470_pt1 | contig 10497 bp, 9 predicted proteins | sample TroBogypolimnion_40_FD_10682 | JGI IMG/M metagenome (IMG submission 10682)
TTCTAGAAAAGCTGTGTCAGATAGTCCCGTTAGAATTGCGACGACAATCGTAGCCAAAAATAGCCCGGCAGGTACGCCGATTTGAGGCCAGCTGCCAAAATAACCGCGGTGCTCTTTAGGNGCATACTCGACNGCCATTAATACAGCTCCGCCCCATTCGCCACCAAGCCCAAGACCCTGACAGATTCGCAAAGTTAATAGTAGGATTGGCGCCCAGACGCCAATAGAAGCATAGGTAGGTAGTAGTCCAATTAAGAATGTTGAAATACCCATGATTAGTAGGGTAATGACTAGCATACTCTTGCGGCCTATTTTGTCACCAAAGTGACCAAAAATGATTCCGCCGATAGGCCTAGCAACAAAACCAACCGCAAAGGTTGCGTAGGCAAGTAGCAATCCTACAAAAGGGTCCTCTTTTGGAAAAAATACCTTATTAAACACAAGGCCTGCGACTACGCCATAGAGAAAAAAGTCATACCACTCGATAATGCAGCCATAGCGCTAGCAAAGGCAACTTTTTGAACTTGTGCCCGACGATCTTTATCCATTGCGATGCTCATATTGTCTCCATTTATATTTTTTACAACGAGATAATATTAACGATAAATAGAGAATAACTTATATAAATTAAGGGTTTGTCACTAGGCCAGACCCTAAATGACTAAGCTTTTTTTTGGTGCATACTAAAAGTAATTAGTGACTTCTTTCATTAGAATTAATTCTTTAAAGGAAAATGCTTCTTTTCTTAATACTCAAATGCAAATTCAGCTCTCTATTGATTCGGTTAATAAATCTTTTCCCTCCAAAGGCGGTTCATTGCCAGTCTTAAATGGTCTGACATTTGAAGTCTACGAAAAAGATTTTGTAAGCATCATTGGACCAAGTGGCTGCGGCAAATCGACCATCTTCAATATTATCGCTGGCCTTTTAGAGGCCGATAGTGGCGATCTAATCTATCGTGGGCAAAAAGTAAAGAGCCTGAGAGGCAAGGTTGGTTACATGATGCAAAAAGACCTTTTGTTTCCTTGGCTAAGCGTTTTGGATAATGTGCTTTTAGGTTTAAAGGTTAGGGGGGTTGATCCCAAAGAGTCTCATAATACTGCCAGGGAATATCTGTCGCGCTTTGGACTTTCGGGTTTTGAGAAAGCTTATCCACAAACCTTGTCTGGAGGAATGCGGCAAAGGGTTGCCTTGATTAGAACTTTAGTAATGGATCCTGAAATTCTCCTACTGGACGAACCATTTTCAGCTTTGGATTACCAAACGCGACTCTACTTAGAAGGTTTCTTATTAGATGCTGTAGCCACCTTTGAAAAAACCGTTATCTTAGTTACTCATGATATTGATGAGGCTGTAGCGCTATCTAAAAGAGTGGTTGCGCTAAGTGGACGTCCTACTTCAGTGAAGAATATTCATCAAATTGAAATTGAAAGATCTTCCCCAATTGATGCAAGATCGCATAAGAATTTTGGCGAATATTTTCATACGCTATGTTCAGAATTGGATATTCAAACTCAGAGGAGTTCAGCATGAGTTCATGGCTCAATAGTGGAAGTGGGAAGTTTTTCGTTCAATTTACTGCAGTCGCTCTTTTCTTCATCCTCTGGCAGTTAGGAGCTAATTTTGGTTTTGTTTCCGAATTCTTAATTGGTACCCCACTAGGTATTTGGAATCGATTTATCGCCACTATTATTGACAGATCTTTATTCATCGACACTGGATATACTCTATTAGAAGCAGTCTTGGGCTTTGCCTTGGGTACTATTATCGGCACACTTCTAGGTCTCTCACTTTGGTATTCAAAATGGGCTGCCCAAATCGTTGAGCCCTTTATTGTGGCTATTAATAGCGTACCGAAAATCGCACTGGCTCCAATTATCCTACTCTGGTTTGGAACTGGCTTAGGTGCTAAAGTCATCTTAGTGATCCTCACTACAGCAATTATTGCTTTAATCGCAGCCCATCAGGCAACAAAAGACTGTGACAAGGATCTTCAATCTCTACTCTACTCAATGGGCGGGTCCAAGCATCAAATATTCTTCGGCGTTGTAGTTCAATCATCTTTGCCGGCAATAGTAGCCAATTTCAGAATTAATATTGGGTTTGGACTAGTTGGCGCGGTAGTGGGGGAATTTATTACCTCCAAAGCTGGCCTTGGGCATATGATTTACAACGCTTCGAGTTTGTATGATTTGAACTCAGTATGGGTCGGATTATTTACTTTGATGTTTGTTGGATTTTTGTTGTATTACGGTATTGATGCTTTAGAAAGATTTTTATTTCCATGGCGAACTGATACTGGTCGCTCTCACATTCAGATGTAATTTTTTATAGGACATTCAATATGAAACTTATTCAAAAATATTTCAAGACTTTGCTAGTTACTCTTGCTATTTGTCTAGCTAGCGCAAACACTTTCGCTGAAACTAAGACTGTAACCATATCTCAAGCTTTTCAGTCCATGTTGTATTTACCTTTGTATATCGCTATTGACCAAGGATTTTTCCGAGAAGAGGGTTTAGAGGTAATCAAAGAGACTGCCGGCTCACCATCGGCAGCTTTATCCTCAGTTTTGTCTGGTAGTTCCCAATTTTCAATTCATGGTCCCGAGTGGACTGCAATTGCAGCATCAAAAGGGGCCAATGTTGGTGTGATTTCAAATGCAGTCAATGGTGCTGCGGTATGGATCGCAACTACTCCAGATTTGAAGTTTTCAAATATCAAAGATATCAAAGGACAAAAAGTTGTATCCGGTTTAATGCCCACAACTAGCACATCTCTCTTCATTAAATTGTTAAAAGAGAATGGCATGAATGACAAGACAGATATTGACATGATGCAAGTAGCGCTTGGTACTGAGCCAGCTGCAATCTTGGGAGGCCAGGCAAAGGTAGCAGTTTTGTATGAGCCTGGACTAGACCAGGTTGCTATCAAGGGTATGAAAGTTGTGCTCGGGTTTCCCAAGACCTATGGCGCATATGCTTTCTCCTCCATTACAGCCATGAAAACTGTTGATCCTGTAGCAGCCCAAAAAATGGTTAATGGCATGGAGAAGTCACTCCGTTTTATGGCAAAAAATCGCAAGGCTGTGATTGAGGTGGCTAAAAAAGAATTTCCAACCTTGGATCCTCAAGTTGTGGAGAATGCTGTGAATCGGATGATGGACGAAAATGTTTATCCTAAGAGTGTTCAAATCACTCCTGAAGCTCTGAAAATTGCTATGGATACCCAGATCGCGTTGGGGAATCTAAAAGAGCAGCCTGATTACTCAAAATTTGTTAATCAACAGTTTATTTCAAAAGCACTTTTAATTAAATAATCAGTATTGAGAGAATAAAATGAATTCAGTTCTGGGCCTCAAGGAGGCGTGTAGATTAATTGCAGGTAACAAGCTTAGCCCAAAGGATTACTTAGCATCTTGCATTAAATTGGGCGACCAACTTGAGCCTAAGTTACATGCTTTTATTCGTCGGCTTTCTTTAAGCGAGGCGGTTAATCAATCACATTCTGGCCCTTTACAAGGAATTCCTGTGGGCATCAAAGACATCATTGCTACTCAGGGCATGATAACAACCAATGGCTCGCCGATTTATGCGAATCATATTCCAGGGGAGGACGCCTCCATTGTTGCCAGGATTCGCGAGTTAGGCGGAGTAGTACTCGGTAAAACTGTTACAACCGAGTTTGCTTGGCGTAACCCTGGGCCGGCAACAAATCCTCATAATGAGAGGCACACTCCTGGGGGCTCCTCTAGCGGCTCTGCAGCTGCCGTAGCCTCAGGTATCGTCCCATTAGCTTTGGGTTCGCAAACTCAAGGCTCTATCTTGCGGCCAGCTGCATTTTGTGGAGTTGTTGGGTTTAAGGCAAGTTTTGGTGCAGTCCCAAGGGAGGGGGCGTTCCCTTTATCAGGTTCATGCGACCATATTGGGTTTTTTACTCGCTCAGTGGATGATGCTGCATACGCATTTAACCTGCTCAAGAATCATCATGCTAGTGAACCAGGCAGTATTGTTGTACCTGATTTACCTATCAGCATGGATAGCGACTTAAAGATGGTGAGTAAGCCACGATTGGCCCTACTTAAAACGCCCTTTGATAAATTGATGAGCAAAAATCAAGTTGCTGTTCTAGCCCTTGCTGAAAGAAAGTTTATTGAAAAAGGCTTCTTGATTGATCATATTGAGTTGCCCAAGATTTATTGGCAAGGAATTGATCAGATGAATTGTCTAATTGAATCAGAGGCGGCGGTGATTCATCAGGACCATATTAAAAATAATGCAAAGCAATTAAGTATTCATATTAAAGAGCTTGCTAAGAAGGGATCTAAATACTCAGCAACTCAATATATCAATGCTCGTATCGATCAGATAGTATTACGTGAAAAGATTGGCGAGTTTTTCAAACAGTATGATGGTTTTCTATCAGTTCCAGCCACAGGTGAGGCGCCTTTGGGCCTGACGTGGACGGGCGATCCTATCTTTTGTGCCCTCTGGAGTTTCTTAGGCTTGCCCGCAATTTCTCTGCCTGTAACTAAATCCCAAAATAATCTCCCCATGGGGATACAGCTAATTGGGGCTTACGGTGAAGATGCGCATTTACTGAGTCTAGCCAAGACTGCAGAAAAAGCTTTGAAATTAGGGGTATGAAAATTAATGTCTGTTAAGGTATTATTTTTCGACGAAGGCCCGTTCAAAGACATAGTCGCCCAAATGACCGAGGCTGGGAGAAACTTTGAAGCCGCGACTGTCGAGCATCTCGCAGGTTTCTTTCAGCATCGATGGGCTGCCGCAAATCATGGCGCGGTCCACTGCTGGATCCAATGGTGGCAAGCCGATATCTTTAAATAGTTGGCCAGACTCTATTGCAGTGGTGAGGCGACCAGTGTGTTTGAATGCTTCGCGGGTTACGGTAGGGTAGTAGATGAGTTTTTCTCGAACGAGTTCGCCCAAATATTCATCTTGGGTTAACTCGTTCTTGATGTAATCGCCATAAGCCAATTCACTAACGAGACGTACGCCATGAATCAAAACAACTTTCTCAAATTTATCGTAGGTTTCAGGATCGCGAATAATGCTCATAAAGGGTGCCAAGCCAGTGCCAGTACTAAATAAGTAGAGGTGCTTACCTGGGTTGAGATCATCAATAACCAAAGTGCCGACAGACTTCTCGCTAACGAGAATGGGGTCGCCCACCTGAATTTTTTGCAGACGTGAGGTGAGGGGGCCGTCTTGAACCTTAATACTTAAGAACTCTAAATGCTCCTCATAATTCGGGCTGGCAACGCTATAAGCGCGGAGCAGAGGTTTACCTTCAACCTCCAGACCAATCATGAGAAAGTGTCCGCTACGAAAGCGAAGACCTTTATTGCGAGTGGTGGTGAAGCTAAAGAGGGTGTCATTCCAATGGTGAACTGACAGAACGGTTTCAGTATTACAGGTAGCCATAAAGCGGTGTGATTTTCAGTAAAACCGCCATTATCCCATTCTTAGGCCTGTTCTGAGGGCTTCGTGGGCGATTAACTTTTTATATACCCTGAACTTTTAGTAATAAGGCGGATTTACAAGTCGACTTCAAGCTTCGCTATCATCGAGGCATGAATCGAAACTTTTTACCTGCTAGCCGGCTTTCTCAGCCTAGGTCTAGTCATGATTGCGCTCCTACTCCAGCAATTTGGCTATCAGGGCGTCCCTTTCTTGCCGTGTCCTTTGTGCATTATGCAAAGGGTAGGTTACCTTGGAATCTGTTGCTCTTGCTTCATGGCGCTNGCTTTCCAGCCCACTAGAAAATTCTTCCATATTTTGGCGACATTATTTGCGCTGTTTGGTGTCTTTGTTGCAGGTCGCCATATCTGGGTGTTGTTTCATCCCGATACCTCCTGCGGCATTGATCCTCTTGAAACTTGGATCAATCAGTTTGAGATCGTGCAAGGTTTACCTTGGTTGTTCAAGGCCGATGGACTTTGCTCCGCACAGCTACCAGCCATATTCGGCTTGCAACTTCCCGAATGGTCGTTTATCTGGTTCGCGATTATCTTGATCGTGCTACTACAACGGTTCTTTAAGCAGCGCTAATTACTCTTCTTCGCGACGCAAGTGCGGGAACAGAATGACATCCCGAATATTGGGAGCATCGGTCAGCAGCATCACCAGACGATCAATGCCGATACCGCAACCGCCAGTAGGAGGCATGCCGTACTCCAGGGCACGAATGAAGTCATGGTCGAAATACATCGCCTCCTCATCGCCCGCTTCTTTTTGCTCCACTTGTTTGCGGAATCGATTGGCTTGATCTTCAGCATCATTGAGCTCTGAGAAGCCATTCGCAATTTCTCGACCAGTAATGAATAATTCAAAGCGCTCGGTGACGCCTGGACGAGTATCTGATTCGCGTGCGAGAGGGCTCACTTCAATCGGATAATCAATAATGTAAGTTGGCTCCCAGAGGTGTTCTTCAGCAACCAATTCGAAAAGAGCGAGCTGAAGGGCGCCGATACCAGCATTTTTCAGAGTAGGAGAGTCAGGATTCTCACCACCTTTTTTCAACTCAGAGCGAATAAAGTCAGCATCCTCAAGTTGCGCCGCTTGATATTGCTTGTTCGACTGGGGACCATATTTCAGAATGGCTTCAGTAATCGTTAAGCGTTGGAAGGGTTTGCTTAAATCGAGCTCTCGACCTTGATGCGTCAACACTGCAGTACCTTGCGCATCGATTGCTGCGGCCCGAATTAGTCCTTCAGTAAAGTCCATCAGCCAACGATAGTCGGTGTAGGCCGCATAGAATTCCATCATTGTGAACTCAGGGTTATGACGGGGACTTACGCCTTCGTTACGGAAGTTGCGATTGATTTCAAAGACCCGTTCAAAACCACCCACAATTAAACGCTTGAGATAAAGCTCTGGTGCAATACGCAGGAACATCTGCATATCAAGAGCATTATGGTGAGTAATAAAAGGCTTTGCTGTTGCACCACCAGGAATTGGGTGGAGCATGGGTGTCTCTACTTCCATGAAGTCAGCATCAAGCATGTGACGGCGTAAGGAGGCAATCGCATTACTTCTGGCCTTAAACGTATTACGACTTTCTGGATTCACAATCAAATCAACATAACGTTGACGATATTTAGTCTCTAAATCAGANAGTCCATGGAATTTATCCGGCAAAGGACGTAAAGATTTGCTGAGTAAACGCAGGTTGCTACTTTCTACAGAGAGCTCACCTTTATTGGTCTTAAACAGATGGCCTTCTGCCGCAATAAAGTCACCCATATCCCAGTGCTTGAAAGCGTTATGCGTATCGGCCCCACTGATCTCATCGCTGATATAGAACTGAATTTGCCCGCTACGGTCTTGAATCGTAGCAAAGCTTGCTTTGCCCATTACGCGTTTGAGCACCATACGGCCAGCTACTTTGACATGAACTTTCTTGGCAGCTAACTCTTCTTTAGTGAGGCTGTCGTAATGAGCATGCAAATCTGCTGATAAATGGGTTGGGACAAAATCATTGGGAAAGGGAACTCCAGCTTCACGAAGCTTAGCTAATTTTTCACGACGCTCGGCAATGATGTGATTCTCATCTAGGGGTTCTGTATTAGCTGGTGGGTTGGTCTTATCGTTCATATCAAAATTGATCGCTTTTAATAGGATTAAACGCCTTGCTTCAGGCTGGCTTCAATAAAGGCATCAAGATCACCATCAAGCACCTTCTGGGTATTAGAAATCTCAACGTTAGTACGTAAATCTTTAATGCGGCTTTGGTCTAGAACATAAGAGCGAATTTGATGACCCCAACCTACATCAGTCTTGCTAGCCTCTAGCTTATCTTGCTCAGCGCGACGCTTTTGCATTTCGTGCTCATATAGACGTGACTTGAGCATACTCATTGCCTCAGCACGGTTACGGTGTTGGCTACGGTCATTCTGACACTGCACCACGATGCCAGTAGGAATGTGCGTTAGACGCACAGCGGAGTCCGTTTTATTAATATGTTGACCGCCAGCGCCCGAGGCACGGTAGGTATCAGTTCGGATGTCAGCAGGATTGACTTCAATTTCAATCGAGTCATCGATCTCAGGATAGACATAAATACTGGCAAAAGAGGTGTGCCTACCGTTAGAGGAGTCAAAAGGAGACTTGCGTACTAAGCGATGTACTCCTGTTTCTGAGCGAAGGTGGCCATAAGCGTATTCACCATCGACTTTGATGGTTGCGCTCTTAATGCCTGCAACGTCTCCATCTGATTCTTCGAGGATTTCTGTTTTATATCCCTTGCGCTCGCAATACTTGAGGTATTGACGATAGAGCATGCTGGCCCAATCACAGGCTTCAGTACCGCCTGCACCAGCTTGAATATCAATAAAGCAGTTGCAGGAGTCCATCTCATTGTGGAACATTCTGCGGAACTCCAGATCGCCAATGAGTTTGCTGTAGCTTTCTGTATCTTGTTCGATAGCCGAGATCGTCTCAAAATCGTTTTCTTCTTTAGCCATTTCAAATAGCTCAAGTGCACCGGTGATGTTGCTATTGAGATTGGTGAGCGTAGCAACGACCCCGTCGAGCAACTTTTTCTCTTTACCGAGGGCTTGGGCTTTTTTTTGATCATCCCAAATTTTGGGATCTTCCAGAATGGAATTGACTTCGGTAAGGCGGCGTGACTTTACATCAAAGTCAAAGATACCCCCGAAGGGCTTGCTCGCGCTCGAGCAGATCAGACAGGGTATTGGAGATAGTATTAAGTTGTTCGGCTTCCATCCCCTCATTATAGAGGGGGATTCTCATCGTGCGCCTCGATCATGAGCTGGACTCGCGCCTGACCTTGGTAACGGTCGGTGACTAAACGGTAAGCTAATTTGGCGCGCTCTGGAAGGGTTTGGGTCCGATTGAACCAAACGCCCGTCAACCCTTTGCTAGAGCTGTTCCCAACGGGTCGTAACTTCAAGCGCAAGTGTTTTTCTTTCATGAGGCTTTGCTCTGAGATCTCAAATTCTCCATAAAAAACCGGCTGTGGAAATCCTTGACCCCAGATTTCTTCAGCAAGAAGATCGCCTATCTCTGGAGTAAATTCGGTTGGCTCTAGGCTGCCATCATGAGTGTGGGTGCGCTCTAATAAATCGTCCGTCAGTAGTTCGTCAGCGACTTTTTGAAAGCAAGCTTCAAACTTTGCAAAGTCCGATTGATGAATGCTTAGTCCTGCTGCCATAGCATGGCCACCAAACTTCAGAATCAAGCCAGGCTCTCTTTTGGAGACCAGATCTAAGGCATCGCGCAAATGAAATCCAGTAATCGACCGACCAGAACCCCGCAATTCATTAGTGTTGGCGCCATCGGCTGGCGCAAACACTATCGATGGGCGATTGAAGCGTTCTTTTAGGCGTGAGGCCACAATACCAATCACGCCTTGATGCCAAGCTTCATTCCATAGGCAGATGCTGGATTTCTCGCTCATCGTATTGGCGAGCTGATCTTCGGCCAACAAAGCGAGAGCCTCCTCTTGCATACCAGTTTCAATCACTCGTCTCTCTCGGTTGATGCGATCGAGCTCTTGTGCAATCGACAGGGCTTCACCTTGATCATCGGTCAATAACAGACGAATCCCTAAACTCATGTCTGCTAATCTGCCAGCAGCATTTAGTCTGGGACCAATAGCAAAACCCAGATCAAAAGCGGATGCTTTGCGAGCATCTCTCACCGCTACCTGAAAGAGGGCTTGGATGCCCGCTTGAGAAATACCATTCCGAATCCGTTTTAAGCCATTGGATACCAAGATTCGATTATTGCGATCGAGTTGAGCGACATCAGCAACAGTACCCAAGGCTACAAGATCTAATAGGTTTTCAATCTTCGGTTGTGTCTCATTCGTAAATTTACCGCGCTGACGCAATTCAGCTCGTAATGCCACTAAGAGATAAAACATCACACCGACCCCCGCTAGCGCTTTGCTAGGAAAAGGGCATCCTATTTGATTGGGATTGACGATGGCTGCAGCATTGGGAGTGATATCCCCAGGCAGGTGGTGGTCCGTCACGATCACGTTGATATCAAACTCACGGGCACGCTCAACGCCTGCGACACTTGCAATTCCGTTATCGACGGTAATGAGGTAGCGTGGTTTTGGCTTTTGTTGCGCTGCGAGCTCTACAACCTCGGGCGTAAGACCGTAGCCCATCGTAAAGCGATTTGGTACCAGAAACTGAACTGCCGTTTCATCTGCGCCGAGCATCTTTAAGCCACGCATGGCCACCGCGCAAGCGGTTGCACCGTCGCAGTCATAGTCAGCAACAATCACAACTGGCTCTTTCTTTTCCAAAATATCGGCTAGCAAACTAGCGGTGCCTAGGCAGTTTTTCAGTTCGGTTGGAGATAGAAGATTTTTAAGTTCGAGCGATAAATCATCGGGCTTCTCGACACCTCGCGCAGCAAATAATCTCGCGAGTAATGGATTCACACCGCTTTGCTCTAACCACTGTGCCGTTCTCTCCGAGTAGGGGCGATGATGAAAGCG
>TBL_comb47_HYPODRAFT_10008473_pt1 | contig 10495 bp, 9 predicted proteins | sample TroBogypolimnion_40_FD_10682 | JGI IMG/M metagenome (IMG submission 10682)
GGCATCGGCCATGCCATGCCTGAGCAACGCGTGAACCTTGCTTCCCGGCGGGCGGAGGATCTTTATGTTGCGCACCACGACTTCGCGCATAGCCGGACTATAGTTGAGATTCATCCGTTCCGGAACGAACCCCATGGAACTGGCGAATGCGAGCGCTTCCTGGAGGGTCAGGTGGTACACCTCCTCGGTGTCCGTCTCCCCCGACTTGGTGTAGACGTAGATCCTTTTGTTGTCAGCTACCAGTGCGACATAAACGTGGACTCTGGACCTTTTTCTAATCGCACAGACATAGGCTTCGCACGATTCCGGTTTTGAACCAGCAGCAAACGTCGTCATGATCGGAGACGAACGGTACATATCAAGAACGTCAGGTTCTGATGCTTCGATGCAGCCGATTGTGCTGTCTAGTGCCAGCATGCGAACTCTCCCCAGGGAAAAACTGTCCTGTAGCAGGGTCGGTTCCGGCTCAATATAAAAAACCGGGTTGCCGAAAAATGATATTTCGGCAACCCGGCTGTCTACGTGAGACCCAATAGGCTTTCCGTCCCATCCTCGCGGATGGTTTAGTATTGTCGTGTACCAGCTATGATGATGTGGGCAACAAAAAAATCCCCTCATTGGGAGGAATTGTCATTGCGTTTAATATATAGCAAATTGGCTGGAAAATGCAACGCTTGTATTTCCCCGTCAGGCTGTGGTCCAGTCCCCCCTATGCAATAGGGGGAAGCTGAACGCGGTGAAGCAGGGGGGGGCACCCGCTGAGGGACCCCCTCAATCTCGCTACGCCAGCCTTCCCCCTACTTCGAAAGGGGGGATACCGCTTGAGTCGCGTGGCGCCTGTTAGTTCGAGGTGATGACGAACTCGTCGCGACGGTTTTTTGCCCTGGAGGCCTCGTCGTGGCCGGAAGCGGCAGGCTTTTCTTTGCCATAGCTTATGACGGAGAGACGCTCGGACTGAATCCCCAGGGACTGCAGGTAGTGCATGGCGGACTTGGCGCGGCTCTCGCCGAGGGCCAGGTTGTAGTCATCTGAGCCGAGCTCGTCGCAGTTGCCTTCGATCCGGACCTTGGCGCTAGCTTTCTGCTTCAGGGTCTCGGCGTTCTTTGCCAGGACGGCGCGAGCTTCGGGTGAGAGGGTGGGCGAATTGAAGTCAAAGAAAACCTTCTCCAACGTGGCCTGCAGCGCGCCATCCTTTGCCGCTTTCGCTACGGTGTCCGGCGTCGCCAACCCCTGCGCCTGTGACTGATTGGTGGAAGACTTGGCAATAGCGGCGTCCTTCATCGTGGGCTGCACCGTATCGGGAGCCGCCGATATGGCCGGCAGCTTGGCGACCGCAGGCGACGCCGCAGGGATCATCTGGTCCTGCTTAACCAACTCGTGCTTGGCGCAACCTGCGCAGCACATAGCGGCGGCCAGGCAAGCAACTAGGGACATCTTGAACTGTTGTTTCATACTCGTTTCTCTCCTTGGTCTGGAACATCTCTGTAGTTTATTCGAGGCTATCGGCAAAAGAACGCATTCATTGCGTTATCCGGGTCACCCCATGATAGGTACGTTGTCAGGTGCTGCCAGGCAGAACAGGATCGTGAATCAGCACATTTTGCCCGTGCCAGATGGGCTATTTCGAGACAGGGACGCAATGGCGCACGGTCGGTTGCTTGCTGGCAGCCCGCCCTGTGTTGACAGTCCTTTGTCTTGTAATAGGCACGATGGTACGGCCAGTGGGGTTCAGGAGATGAACACGGGAGGGGCGCGAGCGCTTATCTGGGGAGGTGCGGTGTAACTGAACCGGTAGGCTACCGGCAGGAAACGCAAGGGGAAAAGTTCGGGAGCCACCAGCATCGGAACGCAGTCAAAGCAATCCATAGCGACGATCTGCTTGGCAACTACTACCGTCTTACAGGTTTTACTGGCAGTCTCCAGGACTGCGCGGGGAGTCGGCTTGGGGGAGGTGTGCAGGCGTGTCAGGTTGGGGACCCTGATCCCAAGGGCAACCAGGAACAGGCAGATCGGTATGATGTACCAGGCAAGCAGTCTTTTGTTTTTATGTTTGTAGCGAAGGCTGACCATATCGGTCATGATGTACACCAAAAAGCATAAATCTGCAATTAATCTATGAAAAGTAATTCTTAATAGTCAGGTGCGTCTGGAGTTGCCCGCCACAGCATGGAAGCTTAAGCCACCTCCTTTAAACGCTGGCCCGCAAGCCTACTGGCACGAATGACATCTGCAATACACGGTTCGAGCTTTTTTGCTGTCTGACAAATGGAGTTGTTGACTTTGTCATGCTGGTGCATAGAATCGTTACAGTATAGTTGGTCCTTCTTAATAGCGGGCTCTGGTAGGCAGGTGACATTGGCCCGGAAAATTTTGACAGTAATCGCCCGCGGAATCGGGCACCAACCTGGCGCGGAGGGTATTCGTTTGGTTCGCCCGAATACTCGTGCCCGAGACTGATCGTGAAGTAGGGGAATTCAATGCCGATAATAGAGAAGGACGAGAAGGGCTTCACCTGCGAGTGTGGCATACGCAATGAGTATCCCGGCTATGTGCAGGCTCACTGGAGCGTGCGGCTTGCCTATACCTGTGCCTGTCACAGGCAGTATGTCCTTTTCCGCGGCACGGTGACAAAAACGTCCAGAGAGCCGACCGGGATTTCCGACAGCGAAGGCTTCGGAGATTGACCGAATCTGCATGAGTGGCTGCGCCGAACTGTATGAGTGGGGCGAACTGCATGAGTGGGGCGAACTGCATGAGTGGCCGAACTGCAGGAAAAATTCGGGGCGGCGTGCAGCGCTCCGAAATCAGCCTTTACGGCAGGTTTGCAGGTTTTGGCGGGGAATTTGCAAACCCTACCGTTCAGGGTGAGTGATATCCTGCCAAATCCGGTGAAAACGGTCGCCGGCGCGGCACTTACCCGCCAAAATCTGCCAACCCTTTGACTTTGAGTCAAAAATTCCCTTGTCGGTTCAGCATCCGCCGTCAGGGGGCAGCTTTTCGAATCGGGTGCCATAGGAACCAAGATGTCGATCAATCCTCTGCAGACCTTCACACCGGCGACAGCAGTTCCCGTGCCGGGTATCCCTGTACAAAAGACCAGCAACTCAAGCCTCGCGTCCTTCGACGCGCTCCTCGGTTCACTGCGGGGCAGCGTGGGGAGTTCCTCCGCGCAGACCAGCCCGCAGGCCGCGGCAGAACTTTTCTGTATGGAGATGATGCAAAATACGCTCTCCCTGGGCGGCGGCGAGGCCCCAAGCCGGTTGCCGTCCCTGGAGGCGCTACTGGGAGTACCGTCGCCCTACCTTCAGGCGAGCCAGGCCGCTCGTCCCGGCAGCTACGCGCAGGCTGCTCCGGGTACCTCAGCCACGGAGCCCGCCGCCCCACCGGTGCCCGAGTCCGAGTCCGGCCTTGACGCGATTGGGACCACGGCGGCCCAGTACCTCGGCACCCCGTACCGCTTTGGCGGCGAGGGAGCGGACGGGATCGACTGTTCCAGTTTCGTGCAAAAGGTGTTTCGTGAGCACCAGATAGACCTGCCCCGGACCGCCCGGGAACAGAGTCAGATGGGGACCGAAGTGGCCCAGGGCGATCTGCGCAAGGGAGACCTGGTCTTCTTTCACACCTACGCATCCTACCCGTCCCATGTCGGGATTTATCTCGGAGACGGCAAGATGATACATGCCTCCTCAGGGAAGGGGGAGGTCACCGTCTCCGACCTCAACAGCGACTACTATCGTTCGCGCTATCTGGGAGCCAAGCGGATGGCATGATCAGAGGGAGCGTGGGGTACTCTTTAGGAAGGGACGCCGCGGTCAGGAAGAGCTGCCTTTGCTTACGTTCAGTTGGCCGTCTCCAGAGGGAGCTCCGTCTTGCTTAGAACCGTCCTGAGCGCGAAGGAGGACTGCACCCGCAACACACCCGGCAGGCCGGTGAGCTTGTTGTGCAGGCGCAGGTAGTCGTTGGTGTCCCGCACGATGACCCGCAACAGGTAATCCACGTCTCCCGACATCAAGTAGCATTCCATGACCTCGGGGACGCTGGAGATGGCCTCCTCAAAGGTGAATAGTTTCTCTCTCTGCTGGCCGTCCAGGGTCACCCTGACGAAGACATTGCCGGATTTCCCTATGGCACTTTGGTCCACCAGCATGACATAGCGGTCGATGATGCCGCTTTGTTCCAGCATGCGGACCCTGCGCAGGCAGGCAGATTCCGACAGTCCCACCATCTCGGCGAGTTGCACGTTCGACAGCCGACCGTCCTTTTGCAGTGCCGATAGAATGGCTCGATCAATCCTGTCAATACCCGCCACGTCATTATTCTGCATCAAAATACCTCTTCAGTGAAAGATTCTGCGAAATTGTAGAGATTTTGCGCGGCATTCGCAAGGAAAAATCGCAGGGATTTTGCTATGCTGCCTCGCGTCGGTAACCCGGGGAGCGCATGACAGCGGACACCGGAAATCAATCAACCAGAGAGGGCGCCAAAATGATCGTAGGAATTCTGAAGGAAATTAAAGTCGAGGAAAATAGGGTCAGCATGACGCCGGCCGGCGTTGAGGTCATGATAAGCCACGGTCACACCGTGCTGGTGGAAAAATCCGCCGGCGCCGGCAGCGGTTTCAGTGACGAGGCCTACCTGCAGGCCGGGGCGGAACTGGTCGGTACCCCCGCCGAGATCTACCGCCGCTCCGAAATGGTCATGCACGTCAAGGAGCCGCAAAAGTGCGAGTTCGAACTGATCCGCGAGGGGCAGATACTTTTCACCTACTTTCATTTTGCCGCGGAAGAGTCGCTCACCCGGGCGATCATCAAGAGTAACGCGGTTGCTGTTGCCTACGAGACCATCACCGGTCCGGGCAACTCTCTGCCGCTGCTGACCCCGATGAGCGAGGTGGCCGGGCGTATGGCAGCCCAGCAGGCCGCAAAGTACTCGGAGCGGAGTCAGGGAGGGCGCGGCATCCTGCTGGGTGGAGTCCCCGGCGTGCCGCCGGCAACCGTCGTGGTGCTGGGCGGCGGGGTGGTCGGTACCCACGCGGCGCAGATGGCCTGCGGTCTGGGTGCCAAGGTTTACCTGCTCGACACCAGCCTGGAGCGCCTGCGCCACCTCTCCGAGACTATGCCCAGGAACTGCTTCCCGGTCATGTCCTCTCCCGCCACCATTCGCGAGCTGGTGCAGCAGGCCGACGCCGTGATCGGTGCGGTCCTGGTGGCCGGCACCAAGGCCCCGAAACTGGTGACCCGCGAGATGCTCAAGACCATGAAACCGGGCTCCGTCCTGGTGGACGTCGCCATCGATCAGGGGGGCTGCTTTGAAACCTCACGTCCCACGACCCACACCGAGCCGACCTATACCGTGGACGGCGTGCTGCATTACTGCGTCGCCAACATGCCTGGTGCCGTTCCGCTCACCTCCACGGTGGCGCTCACCAACGCCACGCTCCCCTATGCGGTGGCCATTGCCAACCAGGGATGGAAAGACGTGGCAAGGAAGAACCCGGCCATCAAGGCGGGGATCAACATCGCGGGCGGCAAGGTGACCTACCGCGGGGTTGCCGAGGCCTTTGACCTGGCGTACACGCCCGTGGACTCCATACTGTAAATTCTGTAAGCGATAAAAAAAGGGCGGATTCCCTGACGCGCGTCCTTGCCGTCTTTGATGTCCTTTTTGTCCTTTGTGTTCAACAATAAAAAAGAAAAAAGCCCGTGCAATCTGCTTGGCAGATGGCACGGGCTCGTTGTTTTATCCTTCAGGCTAACCGGTTAAATCAGGTCAAGTTCCAGAGGAACATCTCCCAAATATCCTTCCAGCTCTTGCCGATCTCGGCTACCACGGAGGGCTCGAAACCGCAGTGCATCATGCACTGCGCGCAGCGCGAGTCCTTGCCGACGCCGTACTTCTCCCACTCGGTCTTCTCCATCATCTCCTTGAAGCTCGGATAATGGGCATCGGTGATCAGGTAGCAAGGCGCCTTCCAGCCGCGCGGGTTCCTGGTCGGGTTCCCCCAGGGGGTGCACTCCAGCTGCTTGTCGCCCTTCAGGAAACGCAGGTACATAGGGGTGGAGTAAAAGCAGAAACGCTTGCTCATCTCGTAAACCTGCTCGAACTTCTTCTGGATCTCGCGACGCTCCAGGAAGAGTTTCTCGCCGACTGCCTCGTAGCCAAAACCGGGCGCCACCAGGAATCCGTCGACGCCGACGTCCTTGAGGTGGGAGAACAGCATCTCGATCTCCATCAGGTCGGTTTCCTTGAAGATGGTCGTGTTGGTGCAGACCCTGAAACCAAGCGCCTTCGCCTTCTTGATGGCGGCCATGGCCACTTTGAACATCCCCTGACGCTCCAGTATCCGGTCGTGGGTCTCTTCCATGCCGTCCATGTGGATGTTGAGGATGAAGTTCGGATGCGGCTTCAGGGTGTCGAGCGCCTTCTCAAGAAGAAGCGCGTTGGTGCAGAAATAGATGTGCTTTCCTCTCTTCAGCACTTCCTCGACGAGCGGGAAGATGTGGGGGTAGAGAAAGGGTTCGCCGCCGGTGATGGTGACGACGGGCGCCGGACATTCGTCGACGGAGTCCAGGCACTGCTGCAGGGTCATCATGTCCTGCATGGTGTCGGCATATTCCCTGATCCTGCCGCAGCCGGAACAGGAAAGGTTGCAGAGATGGGTCGGCTCCAGCATCAAAACGAGCGGATATTTCTCCTGCTTCTTCATCTTGTTGGAAACGATGTACTTGGTGAGGTCGTAGTTCAGTCTCATGGGGAAACGCATGTTGATTCCATCCCTTTGGTTGCTGCTGTAATTTAGCACGGCATTGTGACACAGAAAAACGGGACAAGTCAAAGGGTTCTGCCTACCCCTCCGCCTGTCCCGCAAAAATTTCGCCTCGACGTTCGGCTTACTTCACTCGGGAAAGCTGCGGCGCCGCGATCTTGCGGCCGCTCAAAAACGCTTGGCAGGTGGCCGCGATTCCGGCGCCGTCCAGGCCGAGATCGGCCCTCAGCTGGGCCTGGCTTCCCTGCTCGATGAAACTGTCCGGTATCCCGATCCGCTTCAGGCGCACCTGGCTCTGCCCCTCGTCGGATAACAACTCCAGGACGGCGCTGCCGAAGCCTCCCATCAGCGCGTTTTCCTCCACGGTCACCAGGGTGCCGGTCTTGGCTGCTTCGGCGAGGATCAGCTCGCGGTCCAGCGGCTTCACGAACCTCGCATTCACGACGGAAGCGAGGATGCCCCGCTCCTTCAGCAGCTCCGCCGCCTCCAGCGCTGGATAGACGGTGGAGCCGATCGCTAGGATAGTCAGGTCACTACCCTCGACGAGCAGCTCGCCCCGGCCGATCTCGATCTCCTTCAGGTCGCGGTCCAGCGTCACGCCGAAACCGGCGCCGCGCGGGTAGCGTAGCGAAATGGGGCGCCCGGAGTAGATCGCGGTCTTCACCATGTGCTGCAGCTCGTTCTCGTCCTTGGGCGCCATGACGGTCAGCTCCGGCAGGTGGCGCAGGAAGGAGATGTCGAAGGCGCCGTGATGGGTAGGGCCGTCGTCGCCCACCAGCCCGGCGCGGTCCAAGGCCAGGGTCACCGGCAGTTTCTGCAGGCAGATGTCGTGGAACACCTGGTCGTAGGCCCTCTGGGTGAAGGTGGAATAGATCGCCGCCACGGGGCGGTAACCTTCGGCAGCCAGGCCCGCCGCGAAGGTCAGGGCGTGCTGTTCGGCGATGCCGACGTCGAAGAAGCGCTCCGGGAACCGTTTGGCGAACGGGGTGAGCCCGGTGCCGTCCGGCATGGCGGCGGTGATCGCCACGATCTTCGGGTCGACGGCTCCCAGCTTCACCAGGGTATCCCCGAAGACGGCCGTGTAGGAGGGGGGGGCTGCCTTGGTCGGGACCGTGCTCGCGGGCTTGACCGGGGCGATGCCGTGGAACTTGTCCGGTGTGTCCTCCGCCGGCTTGTAACCCTTTCCCTTCTTGGTCATCACGTGCAGCAGGATCGGCCCCTCGATGTTCTTCACGTTGGCCAGCACCCCCAGGAGCGTCGGCAGGTCGTGACCGGGTATGGGGCCGATGTACTCGAAACCGAGCGCCTCGAAGAGGGTCCCGGGGGTGAGGAATCCCTTCAGGGAGTTTTCCGCCTTCTTGGCGAAGTTGAGGATGTTGCCGCCGATCGCCGGGATGCTGGCGAGCACTCCCTCCATCTCCTTCTTGAGGCTGCGGTAGTAGCCGCCGGTCATCTTGCGGGAGATGAACGAGGAGAGGGCGCCGACGTTCTTGGAGATGGACATCTCGTTGTCGTTCAGCACCACGATCAGGTTCTTCCTGAGGTGTCCCGCCTGGTTCAGCGCCTCGAAGGCCATGCCGCCGGTGAGCGAGCCGTCCCCGATCACCGAGATGACCCGGGCCCCGTCGCCCTTGAGGCCGTGGGCGACCGCCATGCCGAGCCCGGCCGAGATGGAGGTGGAGGAGTGGCCGGCGCCGAAGGCGTCGTGGGGCGACTCGGAGCGCTTGGGAAAGCCGCTGATCCCCTTGTAGCAGCGTTGGGTGTGGAAGGCGTCGCGGCGCCCGGTCAGGATCTTGTGGGTGTAGGCCTGGTGCCCCACGTCCCAGATGATCTTGTCCTTGGGCGAGTTGAAGCAGTAGTGCAGCGCGATGCTCAGTTCCACGCAGCCGAGGTTGGAGGCGAGGTGCCCGCCGGTTTGCATGACCTGTTCCAGGAGAAAGGCGCGCAGTTCGTCGGCAAGCGGTACCAGCTCTTCCGGGCTCAGCTTCTTCAGGTCGGTGGGGCTATTTATTTTACTTAGGAGCTTGTACATGGATCCCCTTGAGGTTACCAATAAAACCATTTAGCCACGGAGGCACGGAGAAGATCTGAGTAGACCTTGAAATCAGGTGATAACGGCTATGCTACGACAGTCAAAACGACAGGAGATATCTAGGATAAACCTTTTGACTGTGAAATGTCACTACTTGAGATTAAGCACTGTGACACCGGATTTCCAAGATTTGCCTTTACCCGGCAGTATGCCTTTGAACGTGGCATTTCTCAGATTTTCTCGGACGTTCTCTGTGGCCCATGGTTCTGCCTTTATCTGGCGTAGTCGTGGCCGCGAAACCACGCCACGGCGCGCTCCAGCGACTCCCTGACCGGCGTGAGCGGCAGGCCGAGCTCGGCCACCGCTTTGCCCGGATCGAAGAACATGAACTTCCTCGCCATCTGGACGCCGGCGAGCGGTATGAGCGGCTCTTTCCCGGTCAGCGCGGACAGCGCCTGGTTCGCGTAGGCCGCCCAGAGGATCGGGTGATAAGGGAGCTTCACCCGCGGCGCCTTGAGGCCGGTTATCCCGGAGAGCATGGCGAAGATCGCCGCCAGAGTCAGGTTCTCGTTGCCCAGGATATACTTCTCGCCGATCTTCCCCTTCTGCGCCGCCAGGATGTGGCCGCGCGCGCAGGTCTCGACGTCGATCAGGTTCAGCCCGGTGTCCAGGTAGGCCGGCATCTTGCGGTTCAAAAAGTCCACGATGATCTTTCCGGTCGGGGTCGGCTTGATGTCCCGGGGACCGACCGGCGTGGACGGGTTCACGATGACCAGCGGCAGCCCCTGCGCCAGGAACTCCTCGGCGGCGCGCTCGGCCAGGAACTTGCTCTTCTTGTAATCCCCGACCATCTGGCTGAAATCGACCGGTGTGCGCTCGTTGCCCGGTGTGCCGTCGCCGGGGTTTCCCAGGGTGCCGACGGAGCTGGTGTAGACTACCTTCTCAAGGCCCGCGGCCAGTGCTGCGGCCAGGACCGTGCGGGTCCCACCCACGTTAACCTCGTACATGGAGGCGGGGTTCGGGGTCCAGAGCCGGTAGTCGGCGGCCGCGTGGAACAGGGTCTGGCAGCCGGAGAGCCCCTTTATCAGCGAGCCCCGGTCGGAGAGGTCTCCCTCCCTGATCTCGATGTCGAGCCCTTCCAGGTTGCGGCGGTCCGAGCCGGGGCGGGCCAGCACCCGCACCTGGCAGCCGTCCTTCAATAACTCCCTGACGATGGACGCGCCGATGAAACCGGTGGCGCCGGTGACGAAAGCTTTCATGATGCCATCCTGCTCACCCCTGCACCCCGGTAATGGTCCGGTAGGTACCGAGCGCCATGAGCGGGAAGCAGTTGCGGTAGATATGGTACTTGATCATGAAGTATTTCGGGAACCCGGTCCCGGTGTACTGGGTCTCGTCCCAGGTGCCGTCCGCCTTCTGGGTGGTGAGCAGGTGCTGCACGCCGCGCGCGACCGTGGAGGAGCCCGCCTCGCCGGCCGCCATCAGGGCGAGCAGGGCCCAGCCGGTCTGCGACGGCGTGCTCTCGCCCATCCCCATCAGGGTGCGGTCGTGGTAGGACTCGCAGGTCTCGCCCCAGCCGCCGTCGATGTTCTGGCGCGACTTGATCCAGTTGATCGCCTTCTTGATGTAGGGCTGGCTCGGGTCCTCGCCGATCGCCGCCAGGCCGCACATGACGCTCCAGGTGCCGTAGAGGTAGT
>TBL_comb47_HYPODRAFT_10008476_pt1 | contig 10493 bp, 10 predicted proteins | sample TroBogypolimnion_40_FD_10682 | JGI IMG/M metagenome (IMG submission 10682)
GGCGCATAAAAACTTTTATATATAATAATAAGTATTTATCGAAACGGGAAGGTATTATGAACACAGCGCAGTTATTAAAGAAGGTTTACCTTGTACTTTTGGGGGTGTTTTTCTCGGCATCAGTATGGGCGCATGGAGGTGCAGCAGGTACCGATACGGATCAATGTAAATTTGAATTGCAACCTACACATTGGATTCATTACACAGCTTATCAACCTAAGGCGTTTCCAGCCGAAGAATTTTGCGGTAACTTACCAGGTATAGATACTTTAACTCAGTTAGTTTTCGACTATCAGGACATGAAATATAGAAACATGTTGGTTGAGTTCGAAGTCACTAAAGAGCCAGAAGGTACGCGCGTATTTTTCTTACCTAGTGCTAAGCATAAAAAAGGCTCTATTAATTTAGAATTGCCAAATGGTGTGCCTGAAGCAGGTCAATATTTGATCCATATTACTTTGGTGCCTGATACTGCTGATACTGAAAATCGCACGCAAGGTGAGAGATTGGATGTGCACATGGGCTTTAAGGCCGGTGGTGGACAGCAAGTTAGCAGAAACAGTATGCTACTTTATGCGTTTTTTGCTTTTGCTGGTTTATATGTGTTGTATCTGTCAAATGCTGGTTTTAAACGTAAAGTCGATGAAATCATTGGAAAAGTTAAAGATTGATTAAATCGCCGCATGTTTTACCTGCGTGATTGACCCTGATAGGCCTGTTGTATGCACTCCTTAGTAGCTGTGTGCAACTGGGCCTATTTTTAATGGGTGCCGATTTTATTAAGAATTAAAGAGGAAATAAATAATGGTAAAGTTATTGTCGGTTGGTGTGCTGTTGATGCTTTTTTCTGTGCCTGTATTGGCTCAGGATTATGAAGATCATGACGGTATGCTTATGAATCACGGCGATGGCCATCTGATGGACATGGCAGGTGGTATGGTAATGGGGCAAAATGCCGATACTTTACCAGGCGGCTGTGATCGCATCTCAGAAACCAAAGAAATTACCGTACATGCAGGACATAAGTATGCCGAGAAGTTTCCTGGCAGAATGTTCGCATTTGATACTCAGGAATTTAACTTCAAACCTTGTACCAAGTTAACGGTGCATTTTGTTAATGAAGATAATATACGTCATCAATGGATGATGCATGGATTACCCAAATATTTATACCCTAAAGGTATGTTTCACTTAGAGGCTTCAGGTCCTTCAAAAATATCAGGAACCTTGATCTTACCGCCGGGTGATAAAACTTATTTAGTGCATTGCGATATCGCTCAGCACATGGAAAAAGGCATGAAAGCCCAACTCAAAGTGGGTAAAGGAGATGGCGATTTACCCAGTATTCCCGGTGTAACCGCTTATATTGTCGCAGATGATTACAAGGCTACTTTACCAGAGCTTGCCATTAAAGCTGAGGCAGATGCAGCGAAAGCGGCTGTAGCCGTTGCAATAGCGCCGCCAGTAAAACCCGTTGTGAAAGCACCCGCGCCGGATGATTCAAGTATTACCGGCGTAACGGTCATCGGTTTAGCCATAGGGCTACTGATATCACCTTTTTTAGCGCGCAAATTTAAAGGTATGAGTGCTTCAGAAGTCGTTACTTATATTTTTGATTTACTAAGAACCAGTTTTGATTCATTGGTAAAGTGGCTAGCTAATTTAATGACGATCATTATGGCGAATAAAAATAAGATTTTACCGAAGAAATAAAGACTAATAACGTGAAGCCCTGTTATCTTTGGTTACAGGGCTTTTTTTTGAGAGAAAAATGCAAGAAACATTAACAGGTATTTGGGGGCTGTTTATTAGTGCCTTTATATCTTCTACAGTTGCTCCCGGTGGTTCAGAAGCTGTTTTGGCTTATTTGGTATCAGAAGGTCATCACCCCATTATTCAGTTGTTAGCTGTTGCTACAGTAGGTAATACCTTAGGTGCTATGACGACTTGGGGTTTGGGTGTTATGGCGGCTAAAAAATTTCCTGTCGCTAAGTTATTACCAGAAAAGAAACAAAAAGCCTTGGTATTGGTTCAAAAAAGAGGCGTTTGGATATTGTTTTTTTCTTGGTTGCCCATTATAGGTGACGCTTTATGTTTTGCCGGTGGTTGGTTAAAACTGCCTTTATTGTCTGCTTGTTTAGTGATATTTTCAGGGAAACTGGTTAGATATGCCCTGCTTGCTTGGGTGTTTGTATGATATTAAGGGTAAAGATTTTGTTGATTAAAAAGCTAAGAGGTTATTGTGCTACGCCATTTCCCTATTAAAGGTATTCTCTATCCTCATAAAAAGCGTGATTATGTTATAGCCATCTTTACTTTTTTTTGTGTGGCGGTTTGTTTGATCAGTGATGCGAATGCCAGTATAGAAAAACAAAATGCACTCGGTGTCAGCGGTTGGGTTTTTTTAATCGGCTTATTGCTGGGTGAAAACAGAGAAGTCAGAATGCAGGTGGTTATTGCAGTCATTTTTGCGACCATTGGTGAACATTTTGCCTCGCCTTTTATGGGCGGCTATACCTATCGTTTTGGTAATGTACCCTCTTATGTGCCTCCGGGGCATGGTATGGTGTATTTAACCGCAGTGGCTTTGGCGCGTTCGGGTTTGTTTTTACGCTATGCCAGAGAAATTACCGTATTTGTTCTCGCTGTATGTGGCTTGTGGTCATTATGGGGAATTAGTGGTATTCCAGAGCAAGGCGATTATGTCGGAGCGTTGCTGTTTTGCGTATTCTTGATTTATCTATTTAAAGGCCGATCGCCCATGGTTTATCTAGCGGCTTTTTTTATTACCACTTGGCTGGAGTTAATTGGTACGGCTGTGGGTACTTGGAAATGGGCAGCTATTGATCCGGTATTACACTTGCCACAAGGCAATCCTCCTAGTGGTGTTGCGGCTTGGTATTGTTTAGTGGATGCAGTGGCTATAGGTGGAGCTCCCATAATTTTAAAGGCTTTCAAAACAGCACATGAAGGTTTCCGGTTAGTCAAAGCTAGAAAGGCCGCTTATCAGAGCTTAGGCAATGATTAGTGTGTGATACGATAGCGACAACATCATTGTTCAATCGAACTGACATTAACGTTTAACAAAGAGAAAGAATATGGAACGTCGTGATTTTATGCGTTTAAGTAGCGCGGGTTTAATAGCTAGCGTAGTTGCTCCTACTATGGCTTTAGCAAATACTTATAAACCCGTCAAAGGTAGTAGTGATATCTATTACACCAAGGAAGATGCAGGTCGCTGGAGTGGTAAAGTAGCCACACATTTACCTAGCATTGATATTGAAAAAGTAGGTAATGTGGTCACGGTAAAAGTAGTCACCGCTCATGAAATGAAAGGCTATGAACACTATATTGTTAAGCACGTATTATTAGATAGTCATCAGAAGTTTTTAGATGAACATCTGTTTGACCCCACTAAAGATAGCGCTGCTTTATCGACTTTTACATTAAAAGATTATAGCGGCACACTTTATGTGCTGAGCTTATGTAATAAACATGATCTTTGGTTGAATTCAGCTGAAGTATAAATAAAAGGGCAATTCACTCGATGGAATAAGTCGGCTTATTCTCTAAACCTAATATTGATGCTTTTTAAATAACGGACTACAAATCCTTGCCGCCTAATCCAAAAAGAATTTTAGTCATTGCTATGCGATTTCTGGGGGATGTATTATTAACGACCCCCTTGATTCATTCACTAAAGCTTTCCTTTCCTGATACCCATGTTGATGTGTTGGTATATGCCAATACCGCAGCTATGCTTGAAGGCAATCCTGATATACATCAAATAATAACGACGGTTAACCGTCCAAAGTTTGCAGACTATAGACGATTATTACCTCAGCTTTTTAGGCGTTATGATCTTGCTATAGTGACGCAATCGGGAGATAGACCATTTTTATATGGCTTGCTAGCAGCCTCTACACGAGTCGCGCTTGTACCATCGAAAAATACTACAGGCTGGTGGAAACGTTACTTTGTGCAACATTGGCTTGAGTTTGATGACAATATTCACACTGTTTTGCAGCATTTAAAGTTACTGGATGCACTCAAGATTAAAAAAAATTTCACCTTGATTCCTCCGCAACTTAGCGATAGTGAGCAACTGGTAAAACAATATCCTTTTATAATAGCCGATAACGATTATGTAGTTTTACATCCACATCCACAGTGGACTTATAAGCAATGGCCTAGTGATGCTTGGATAGAGCTAGGACATTACCTACATGAATTGGGTTTGACCTTAGTATTATCATGTGGACCCGTACAACAAGAACTTGATTATGTCGCGACTATTGAGCGTCGATTACCTGAGGGTACGATCAATCTAGCCGGTCAAGTTTCTTTGGCTCAATTGGCCGCTATCATTTCTAAAGCAAAATTATATATAGGGCCTGATACCGGTATTACTCATTTAGCAGCGGCCACTGGAATTCCAGTGATTGCTCTTTTCGGACCGACTAATCCAGTAAAATGGGCGCCTTTCCCTGTCAATTATCAGTCAGAACTTAATCCCTTTAATAAAATTGGCGATCAACACGTTAATAATGTTTATTTAATACAAGGTGAGGGTGATTGTGTGCCTTGTGATTTAGAGGGTTGTGATCGTCATCGCTTAAGTCATAGTGATTGCCTTAGCAAACTATCAGTAAAAAAAATACGAGCTATTGCCTTGTCGATATTACAAAAAGATAACTAAAACATGAATGTACTTCACACAGAATGTAGTATGAATTGGGGTGGGCAAGAGTTCCGGACGGTTTTGGAAGTTAATTATCTCAATAATAACCAGCATAAATCATGGTTATTGTGTCACCCAAAGAGTCAATTGTATAAAAAAGGCAAGGCATTAGGTGCAAATGTCGTGGCTATGGATTTAACTTGCCTATGGCGTATTGATATAGCCATTAGAATATGGCTGTTCTGTTTGAAAAATAACATTGATATTATTAATACGCATGGTTCAAAAGATTCTACCTTGTGTCTGGTGAGTTATTTTTTTGGTATTCCATTAGTTAGGAGTCGACAAATAACTAATCCCATCAAGAAAGTTCCAGCCTATAAATATGGTTGTAAACATATCATGGCAGCTGCCCATGTGATTAAAAATAGTTTGGTAGCCTCGGGTGTCAATAAAAATAAGATTACTGTAATAGGCGAAGGCGTCGATCTAAATGAATTTAATCCGAATGTAGCTTCGGCTTATCTAAAGTCAGAATTCAGTATTGCTGATAGCGATAATGTGGTTGTTAATGTTGGTATGATTCGAGAAGATAAAGGGCAAATTTATTTTCTGGAAGCAGCTCGTATTATCCTAGAGCAAAAAAAGACTATTAAGTTTTTTACTATTGGCGAAGGCGTTGGCAATAGAAAGTTAGAAAAACAATTGCAAATGCTCATCAAACAATACGGACTCGAAAGAAATTTTTTTATAACCGGTTATAGGGAAGATATCGCCGCATTTACGCATTTGGCAGATTTGGTTGTAGTCGCTTCAATTGGTACGGAAGCACAGTCGAGAGTTGTGCCTCAAGCGTTTGCTACGCGCAAAACAGTTGTAGTTACCAATGTTGGTGGACTAACCGAATTGGTTAAAGATGAACAAAATGGTCTTGTCATTCCCCCAGAAAATGCGGTAGCGATGGCTGCTGCTATTTTAAGAATACTCGACGCCCCTACACTTAAACAAAAACTTGAAAACGATGCTTTTGAACTGGCTAAACGTTGTTTATCGTTTGACACCATGATGGATGATACCCTTAAGTTATATGAAAGTTTTTTATGATGAATCACAATGATTAGTGTAATGCTCGAAAGAGTTAACGTCTGGGCGCTTAAGGTCGGTGGGATTTGCACGGCTTTATTTATAGTAGCCATTTATTTTTCAACCAGTTTGGCCATTATGCTATCTGGCTTATTAGCCTTGTTATTGCTGCTTTCTGGCCAATTTATGCAGCTGCCTGTTATTTTAAAGAAAAATCCAGTTGCCGCTTTTTCACTATTGTTGTTACTGTGCTTTATTGTTGGTTTGGGTTATGGTGTTGCAACTCATAGTGAAGCCCTTTCTATGCTGTCGAAATACAGGGAGTTGTTATTTATCCCACTATTAACGGCTTTTTTAAGTACGGAGCGCACTCGTTCTTGGGCGTGGAATGCTTTTATTATTTCATCAGTGCTAATATTGGTGATCTCTTATTTAATGCATTTTGGTATTTTGAATTTAAATCATCAGGGCGACCCTGCTTTTAAAAGTCGCATTACTCATAGTATATTTATTTCATTTTTTGGCTTTTTTTGTGCTCATAAAGCTTATGACGGAAAAGCTGATCAAAAGCTATATTGGCTGTTGTTTATTGCATGTGCTTATAACTTATTTTTTATAGTTGAAGGACGTACGGGTCAATTAATTGCTGTTTCATTAGTGCTATTGTTTGCTGTGCAGCGCTTTACTAAGCGAGGACTTGTCATGGCAGTCCTTGTTGTCGGTATCTTAATGGCATTATTTTTAAATTATTCAGATAAAGCGACACGATTTAATGAAGGTGTCGTTAATATGCAATCTGATTTAAAACCTGGGCCAGAGCAATCGCAAACCTCAATGGGGCAGCGTTATATGTTTTGGCGATATTCTTTGGAATTAATTGCTGAAAAGCCTTTGTTCGGTCATGGCACAGGGAGCTTTGCAAAAGAATATGAGCGGATTGCCAGTACTGAAACAATGATGGCAAAAAACCCCCATAATGAATTTTTAATGGTTAGTGTTCAATTAGGCGTTGTAGGACTATTAATTTATTTAGGTTTTCTGGCTAGTCAGTACTTTTTATCGAAAAAATTAGCTGATCAAGAAAAGTACGTGGCTCAGGGATTGTTACTTACTTTAATTATTACCAGTCTATTCAATACCCCGATCATGGATCATGCCGAGGGGCACTGGTTTCTTATGATGATAGCCTTATGTTATGCCTCGTTATCTACTGGTCTTAATGCCGAAATAAATCATGCTTAGTGTCATTGTTATAACCAAAAATGAAGCCTTTCATATAGGGCGCTGCCTAGACTCCGTTTCATGGGCAGATGAAATCATCGTGCTGGATTCTGGTAGTGAAGATAATACCGTTGAAATTTGCAGGCGTTATACAGACAAAGTATTTATCACTGATTGGCCAGGTTTTGGAATTCAAAAACAACGTGCCTTGGATCACGCTCAGGGTGATTGGGTGTTTTCGATTGATGCCGATGAAGTGGTTAGCCCTGAATTAAAAGCTGAAATTCAAGCAGCTATGGTTGAATCCTCGGTTAATGGCTATGAGATTCCACGCTTATCTAGTTATTGCGGTAAGCAAATGCGTCATGGTGGTTGGTATCCTGATTATGTGCTTAGGTTGTTTAGGCGCGAAACCGGCTGCTTTACTGATAATGTCGTGCATGAACGTATTTTAGTGCAAGGTGATGTAGGACGATTATCTGTTCCGTTATTGCATGATGCTTTCATTAATTTAGAGGAAGTATTGCATAAAGTGAATAGCTATTCATCGCTAGGGGCAAATATGTTGTATCAAAAAAAGGTATCCTCATCATTAGGTAAAGCAATATTTAAAGCCTTATGGGCTTTTATTCGTACCTATGGACTAAAGGGCGGCTTTTTGGACGGGCGACAAGGTTTAATGCTTGCTATATCTAATGCCGAAGGCACTTATTATAAATATATTAAGTTGTTGGAATTACAAAGTCGTCAACCATGATGTTAATTTCTGTTATTGTCACGACCTATAATTGGCCGCCAGTACTAAAACTGTGTTTAGACAGTTTATTTGCTCAACAAGATCAGAGCTTTGAAATTATTATTGCTGATGATGGTTCCAGTGCGGAAAATTTAAAGCAGACCCAAGCTTTTTGCGTTCTTAGTCCTATGGCTATATCTTATAGCTATCATGAAGATCAGGGCTTTAGAGCAGGAACCATTAGAAATAAAGCCGTCGCACTCAGTAAAGGTGATTATTTGGTCTTTATTGATGGTGATTGTATTTTGATGCCAGACTTCATTGCAAAGCATCGTCAATTAGCTGAGTTGCAGTGTTTTGTACCTGGTAATCGAGTGCTATTAAATGCTGAGTTTACTCAAGAAGTGATAGCGAAACAGATTCCCTTATATGCAAAGCCTATCGACTATTTTCTATTGCTTAGGCTTCAGAGAAAAATAAATCGCATATCTGGATTTCTCCATTTGCCATTAGGTTGTTTAAGACATCTTCAACCTAAAAAATGGCAAAGAGCGATGACTTGCAATCTGGGTGTCTGGAAAGAAGACTTTATTCGAGTTAATGGTTTTGATGAGTTGTTTGAAGGCTGGGGCTTTGAAGATTCTGATTTAATTATCAGGTTGATACATGCGGGCATTACACGCAAAGAAGGGCGTTTTGCCGTGCCGGTATTGCATCTATGGCATACTCATAATGACAAAAGTAAGCAAGAACAGAATTATCAACGTTTGCTAGAGAGATTACAGCAACAAGATTTTATTATTGCAGAAAAGGGTGTTTCTCAATATTTATAGTAATTAATTAAGGTATTGTTAGTTAGAAAGCCTTACCTATCAACAAGATTTTTAAAACATGAAAAAAGAACCTACAGCCAGTACGCAAATATATAAGCGTTTATTAACCTATGTAAAGCCACATCGTGGTCTTTTTGCCATCAGTATTGTTGGCTTCTTGATGTACTCAGGTACCCAGACCTTATTCGCAGCCTTAATTAAGCACATTATTGATACCCTGCAAAGTGAAGCTAGGGAAGGTATGTATTATTTGCCGTTATTGTTTAGCGGCTTAATCGTCATACATGGAATAGGCGCTTACATCGGCAATTATTTTTTAGCTAAAGTATCAACTAACGTGGTACATGCCTTAAGGTGTGAGATCTTCGACCAATATACGCGTCTTTCTACCAGTTATTTTGATGCAAATAACAGTGGTTATATGATTTCAAGAATAACCAATAATGTTGGGCAGGTGACTCAGGCAACGACTGATGCCGTACGTACCTTTGTAAGAGAGGGCTTTACCGCCATAGGTCTGCTAATTTATTTGTTCTATTCAAGTTGGATGTTGTCGTTAGTTTTTGTGGCGATTGCGCCTATTATTGTGGTGCTGGTAACTTATGTCAGTAAGCGTCTACGTGGTATTAGTAAGAAAATACAAGAATCCATTGGTGATATGACGCATATCACGTCTGAATTAGTCGGTGGTCATCGTGTGGTTCGTAGTTATGGTGGTGAAGAATACGAGCGTCAACGGTTTTTGGCGAGTAGTTTATATAACCGTAGCCAATCTCTGAAGCTATCAACGACGATGGCTATACATAATCCAATTATGCAATTCATTATCGCTATTGCTTTATCCGTTTTAATGTATATGGCCTTGTTTTTTATGAAGCAAGCCAGTGTTGGTGAGTTTGTCGGATATTTAACGGCTGCTTTTTTATTGCCTAGACCGATTAGACAATTAAGTGATGCCAACGGTGATATACAAAAAGGTATCGCTGCTGCTGAATCTTTATTTGAAATCTTAGATGAGCCAGGTGAAGAAGATTCAGGTAGTTATCAAGCAGAACGTTGTCTAGGCGCTTTAGAATTTAAAAACTTGTCTTTTAAGTATCCAGGAACTAATGAGTTTGTGCTTAAGGATATTAATTTTAAGGTAGCGCCAGGACAAACCATTGCTTTGGTCGGCGCATCGGGCGGCGGTAAAAGTACCTTAGCTAATTTGGTTTCACGTTTTTATCCTCATAATAGTGGGGAGATATTATTAGATGGCGTAGAAATTAATAGCTATCAATTGGCTAACTTAAGAAAGCAAATTGCCTTGGTTAATCAACAAGTCACGCTATTCAATGATACGATAGCCAACAATATTGCTTATGGGGCGCTGGCAACGGCCACTAAAGACGAAATTACCACGGCTGCTACCGAAGCCTATGCCATGGAGTTTGTGAGTAAGTTTGAGCTAGGTTTAGAGACTGAAATTGGTGAGAACGGTGTTAAGTTATCGGGTGGACAGCGGCAACGTCTAGCCTTGGCTAGAGCGTTGCTCAAAGATGCACCGATATTAATATTAGATGAAGCAACATCAGCATTAGATACCGAATCCGAACGCTATATACAAGCGGCTTTGCAAAAAGTGATGGGTAATCGAACTACGTTGGTTATCGCTCATCGCTTATCAACGATAGAAAATGCCGATGTCATTTTAGTGATCGATCAAGGACGGATTATAGAGCAGGGTTCTCATGCTGAACTGATCGCAAAGCAGGGCGCTTATGCTAGGTTGCACCATATACAGTTTAAAACACAGATTGAAAAAACAGAGCTGTCTCTTGAAATAGCGACGCCAGATTAAACTTTCTTTGTTATACACACACTTAAAAAACCGTCATACCGGCCGGGAAGCCGGTATCCAGTGCCATGGATGGTAATCTTTATACATCCATGTAGCCTA
>TBL_comb47_HYPODRAFT_10008477_pt1 | contig 10493 bp, 2 predicted proteins | sample TroBogypolimnion_40_FD_10682 | JGI IMG/M metagenome (IMG submission 10682)
ATTTTCGGTTGGTACAACGAGTACTCAATCCTCGGTATATGATACACAAAGGTTACGTATTAGAGATGATACAAATGGTATAGAATGGGCGACAATAACAAAGGGAGGTTTTTTTGGAATTGCAACATCAAACCCACAAAGTACATTGGATGTAAGTGGAATGATATCATCAATTGGTCTTTTAGTTGGCCGAGGTGGGGTACAAGTAAATAGTGATGTTTCCATTACAGGGTTATCTACATTGGGTGATGTTACATTGAATGGAAATTTAAATTGTAGCGGTGCTTGGTTAAATATAAATTCTCAAGCATCATTTAATAGAAAAGTATCTTTCAATCAAGATTTTTCAATAGATAAAGATTTATCAATAAATGGTTCACAAACACTTAGCGGAGATTTGTTTGTGCAAGGTAATGCAATTGTCATTGGGCGACTTCAGACCTCGGGTGGAATAACATTTGAAGGACCAATGATTGCAGATGGTAAATTTTTGGTAGCTAATAGAGAAATTGATGCTTGTACTATAAGTGGTGGTTTAATTGTTGGGAATACGATAGTAGCAAATTCAGTACAGTTGGATACTAATGTATTAATTGGAAAAGATACATTGATATCAATTTATCCTGATTTCTATAGTAAGATAGGTTCAATATCTAATCCTACGACACATATATCTCAAGGTTCACTTTATTTACAAGGCCAGAATGGATTAGGTGCGTATAATACATGGTCATTTTCGGTTGGTACTTGTGAGTCAAATAAATCATCATATGATACAGAAAGGTTACGTATATCAGATAATACCCGAGGAATTGAACGTATGACGATTGATATGTCAGGACAAGTTGGAATTGGAACATCATTTCCTGGATATTTATTAGATGTTAGTGGTACATGTAAAGTAAATAGTTTGATAGTTCCTACGTATGTAAATGTAGGTGGAATATTATCAGTAAGTGGGGATTTATCTATTGGAGGCAATTTAATTTTGTCACAAACTGTAATTTCATTTATACAAGCAAATTTTAATACATTAACTACTAATAATTTGACATGTTTGTCATTTACTCAAATGAATGGGAATGTGGTAGTAGGGGGTTCAATGTTTATACACAATAGTTTATATGTAAATACTGTAAATGGAAATATATCATTAAATACTGTAAATGGAAATATATCATTACAAGGAAACAACGTGAACATTATAGGTAATGTTATATTTTCCAATAATGTACAAATAAATGGTCAGACGTTGATGAAAGTACAACCACCTGTATTATTTGGTAGTGATGTTGGAATTACTGGTAATTCATTAATATCAGGTGCATTACAAACAACATCATTATCTGTAATGGGTGAAACTAGTAATCAATATAATATAACAGTTGGTTCAATATCCAATCCTGACAAATTATTTGGTACGGGGACTATTGTATTACAAGGTCAAAATGCTGCATCTAATTTTGGAAAATGGAGTATTTGTGTTGGTGCAGAACGTCCTTTTGGATCAACTTATGATACACAAAGATTACGTTTTTTGAATTCAACTGGTAATGAACATATGACATTGGATGATGATGGAAATATGGGTATTGGTACCCAAAATCCACAATATAAATTAGATGTAGGTGGTGATGTGAATATTGAAGGAGCAGGATATGCAACTTCATGGAATACTGTATCTGATTATCGTATCAAATGTAATGTAGATGGATTATCATTACAAGAATCATCAAATCTAGATCAACTTCGTCCTGTAAAATATTATAATAATCTTATCAAACGAGATGATTTTGGATTTTTGGCACATGAAGTACAGAATATATTTCCTGAATTAGTGACTGGTAAAAAAGATGGTGAAAAATTACAAACAATTCATTATCCTGCAATGATTGCATTACTTGTAGCTGAAATTCAAATATTAAAAAAAGCGGTTTCATTGTTACAACAACAAGTAAAAGTACAGGTATAAATATTACTTCTTTTTTTTCGGTTTAGTGGGTGGTTTACTGGGTGGTTTACTGGGTGATTTCGGTTTCTTGGCCGTTTTTGACCTATTTGATTTTTCGGTGATTATCGGCGATGTTTTGAGTTTTTGGTTGAGGTTAGGACTGTCTATTACTTTTCTGACATATCTGGCGGCCATTGACGAATGGTGACCCATCCTATATTGAAGGTCACCTATCTCCGTTGCTACTTCCGTTTGGAGTCCTGGTGGTAAATTCCCAATATTCATTGGTTTACTGGCTGCCATTCGGCGGATAGTATTAATACCACCAGCCCCTTTTGCAGTCACTATTCCAATTTTTTTGAGTTCATTGGTAACAAATGTGGACAGAGAACCAAGTGTTCCAAATACATGGCCACTAGGTAAAATATTCTGGATTGTGATCCATCTTTTGAATTTTTTCGTCAATTGCTGGGATAAAGTCACATTACGAGATGAAGCGGGAGAATCTATTGTTTTATCGCGATTGATAATAATAACCGCAGCATCCAATGGTTTGGTCCGGTCTAAAAATAAATAATTTCGTCCCAATTCTGTAGTATTAAGTCTATTATATTCCAATGTCAAGTTAAAAATATCTCTGCCTGGAATTTCAATATATAGATTTATTAAAAGTTCACCTTTGGAAAGCTTCTGACCGTTGTAGAACTTATTGACCCTAAGAACAAACGCATCCCATGACATGACGGCTTGTTCGTCCGAATTCTGATCGTTGTGGTGTTTTACCTCTGTCAAAACGTTGTAGGTAGCATACATCTTGCGATATGCCTCCCTTATTGTATTGTTATCTGTGTCTGTGTCTGTGTCTGTAAATACGACAGGTAGATTATTAATGGCAAACAATATCGCGCCAACATAATTTCGTTTTGTACTGGCTGCATAATGTTTAGTTGGTACACGAGGGTTGAATGCCGACTCAAATTTTTTAAAAACATTGGCAGGATTTTTCAGTCCGTCTACTAAATTTTTCATCTTTGTTATTTTAAATACTTGAGAAATACCTGATACATGGGTTTGCAAGGTTCTATTGATTTTCCCCATTTTTATCACGACTTCACGTAAGCCGGTATATGTTTCTATTTCTGTCCATTTAATGTCGGGTTTTTTAATTATACTACTATCTTGATATTGTTTCATAAAGCCGTTCCACCATCGTTCATGTCCAGTTGATTGTTGACGCTCCGAATTACGTCGTATAAATTCCTCTGGGAGTTGGTCTTGACTGGGACCGGGGTATTCAAAAACTTCTCCTTCGTCTTCTTCGTCTTCTTCTTCTTCTTCTTCTTCTTCTTCTTCGTCTTCTTCTTCTTCTTCTTCTTCTTCTTCTTCTTCTTCTTCTTCTTCTTCTTCTTCTTCTTCTTCTTCTTCTTCTTCTTCTTCTTCTTCTTCTTCATCGCTAGTGTCGGGGTTTTTTGTTTTTCTTGTTGTATTGTTGTTGTTCCTAAGCTGTGGTAGCGGCTGGAGAATTTCCTTGTTTACTGGAATTCGTTTGCGAGTGCTTCTGCGTAGTTGAGACTCTTCTATAACAATTTTGTTATTTGGGATTTTTTCCAATGGTGGTGATGGTGATGGTGATGGTGATGCTTTTCTATTACGGATGCTTTTGCTTTTACGGATGCTTGAATTCGCGGAATGTGCAGTCAACGGTAATGTTACGTTTTGGTTAAACTGATTGATAACTGGCGCTTTATTGCGCAGGCTCCTACGTAAGGTGTTAGATTGTGGTTGTTCGTTTTGTTGGGATGATAGTAGGTTCATATATGTTGGAATGTCTTTTGATAACTGTTTTGCTTCATTACGCCGAATCTGGGGATGATGATATTCTTCCCAATATATTGGGTCCTTTTCTTCTTCCCAATATATTGGGTCTTTTTCTTCTTCCCAATATATTGGGTCTTTTTCTTCTTCCCAATATATTGGGTCTTTTTCTTCTTCCTTTTTTTCTTCTTCCTTTTCTTCTACTTCCTTTTTTTCTTCTTCTTTTTCTTCTTCTTCTTCTTTTTCGTCCTCTTCTTTTTCGTCCTTCTTTTCTTCCTCCTTTTCTTTTTCTCCCTCTTTTTCTTCCTCTTCCTTATTCTTAATGCTCCTTTGTCGTCGTCGTAGGCTGATCAAAGAACGTAGTGGTTTTTCAGGATTCCGTTTATTAAAATAATAGGGCCGAAATAGTTGTTTATCATAAAATCCATCATAAGTAGAATGGGTTTGAAAGTAAGTAGTTGAAAATGGACTTTTTCTGGTGCCTTGGTCCGTAATGTTACTATTTCCTGTACTACGTATCTCAGCTTGGCCCGTAATATTACTATTTCCTGTACTACGTCTATCGGTACTAATATTACTATTTCCTGTACTAAGTCTATCACCAGATTTACTAAAAATACTATTTCCTGTACTATAAGTTTCTGCACGATGATTGCTAAGATTACGGTTACGGCTACTTTTACTACTATTCCTACTATTGTTCGTGACTTGACTATTATTGGAAGAAATTGTACTATTTGTTGTACTACTATTTCCTGTACTACGTAGTGACTCCGTATTATTATTCTTATCAATTGAACCTTTTGCTATGTTATTTTGTCTATAGCTATTTGTTTTATCCGTATTATGCAACTCTCCCAGTACTCTATTCATGTTGAACGCATTATTATCATCATCATCATCATCATCATCATCATCATCATCATCATCATCATCATCATCATCATCATCCCTGGTTTCGTCGTATCCATCGTGGCCATAGTCATAGTATTCATCATTGTCAACCTCCTCCTCTTCCTCCTCTTTCTCCTCTTCCTCCTCTTTCTCCTCTTCCTCCTCTTTCTCCTCTTCCTCCTCTTTCTCCTCTTCCTCCTCTTCCTCCTCTTTATCACCGTAGTATTGATCCCCGTCACGCTCGCGGTCATGATCCCCGTCACCGTCATTACCGTAATCATAACCATCACCATGATCATAACCATCACCATGATCATCATCATCACCATGATCATCATCATCACCATGGTCATTATAATCAATTGGACTATTAGTGTTGCGTCTTAGATTTGCTCGGCGATATGGCCGTGGTTCTATTGGCGAATGCGCAGGTGAATGGTATTGAATATCAGGTAACTCATTTGTTCTTCGGTATCTCCTACAGGTTTGTCTATATCGTCGTCGCTTTTCAATAATCTCCCTACGATTATCGCGATAATATTGTCGTTGTTTGGCACGCCTTCTCATTATAGCCGCAGGAGTTGCCATGGTATAGATATAATTTTTCCGTTGATTTTTATTGATATATTATATGTATATTACATGTTGTGTTTTGTGGGTTTGATGTGAATTGAATAATTGATATTGAAAAAATAAAATGAAAATAATAACTTTACTAGAATAATATGTTAAAGTTATTATTGATTGAATGATTGATTGCATATATAAATAATAAAATTGACATGAATAAAAATACTTCCATAACCATATATATCAGAACATAATGAACTCCTATAATTGTCTTTTTCCTTTGATGAAACGTTATAGAAACCATGACAGAAAAGATGACACCAATAAATTTAAGAAGAAGTGTTGTCAACTAAATAGAGAAAAAAAAGGAATATTATTTTCATCATCATCATCATCATCAAGAAATGAAACCGGTACCGCCGCCGCCAATAATGTGGTGGTGGTCGTGTCTGAACCCGATGACCCAAATTTGAAATTTATTGATGGAGAATGGAAATTTATGAATGGTTCATTATGTTGGATAGATAATCGGCCGATGTATATAGTAAAAACCGGAAAACTTTCTCAAAATGGAGATGAAAGAAATGAAATATTAATCTTTTATCTAATAAATGAGGCATTTTCCAAAAAATATGGATATTATGATAAAAATGACCAATTTGTAGAATATCAAGATTGTTGAGTGATGATGGATGATGGATGATGGATGATGGACGATGGATGATGGATGATGGATGATGGATGATGGATGACGGACGATGGATGATGGACGATGGATGATGGATGATTGCTGATGAATAGATTTTTGTACTGGGAAACAATGAAACAAGGAAATAAAATAGATAGTGTCAGATTAAATTAAAGTACTTGCATTTATTATTAGTTTTGAATAAATAAATAAGATTAAATAATTCACTTAAAAATAGTTGCAAATTCTATATTGGAACTTACATGTCATTCTATGGCCACATTATGGATAGTAGCACAGTCGTATTAAGCTTGATTTTAACTAATGCTAGTGGCAGTTTAGTTGGTTCGGTTAAAGGTAATGTCCAATTCTCATATTCTACTAGTGCTACTGGTATTGGAACACCGATTTCTAAACGGACTAATACTTCTGCGAAGGATACCAGTTACACTACAATAGCCACAACTGCTCTAGGTCTGAGTCATGGTTTTCTTTATTATTTTAATGTTGATGTTTCTAATATTTCACCATCAAACTACAAGTGTCAAATTCAGACTCCATCTGATGCTTCAATTAGCAGTTTCACATCAAGTACTCCTTCATCAACTTCTATTCCGTTACATTGGCAAGGAACTTATTATGGTGTAAACTTGTCATATAAACTAGCAACAGACGGAGATGCATCTTATAATAATCTACAAACAATATTAGGAACATTTCAATATAGTGTCACCGGACTACACTCAGATACTTCGTATTCATTTAAGATTGTACCTTTTAATACATCATTGGAACTAAAGACACCATGCACTATAGCAGCAAAGACAGATTATGCACCAATAATTACCAAGTTTTACCAATCCAGTATCGCATCTACGAGTGCAGTACTCATGTTTGAAGGTAGTTATAATATGATTAAATTACAACAATCTATTGATAATGGTTTTAGTAATGAACCAGTATTTTTCAAGAATTATAAACAAGGTTCATGTCCAAATTCAATTAATTTGGCTTCATTGCAACCATATGTTCAGTATACATTAACTTTGATACCATACAGTACACTCGGTAATAGAGGAACACCTGCTGTAACGACGCTGCAAACATTGACAGGAATGACAACATTTGGTCCCGGTATGGTAACTACAAATTCAATTGTTTTGAATTTTTCTGGTAACTATCGTACTGTAGATATTTATAGAGGTTCAACCACAATTGACGGTAGTTATATATTATTAGTTAGTAATATAGTCAATGGAAGTAAATCATATACGGACAGTGTACCCGGATTGCTTTCATATACAAATTATTTTTATTATGCTCAACCATATGGTATTCCATCGGTATCAACCCCTGTTTATGGTAGTCCATCAGTATCAACCCCTGTTTATGGCATTAAATCACCAAAGATATCTATTTATACAGATTATAAAGCCTTAATTGTTAACACTCAAGTAGTTTTAACCGCGAATGCAAATACACTTCATGTTACTGCTAGCGGTGGGACGTCTATCGTTGATCCTATTTATCATCCCTATTGGAATAGTTTATCAATAGCAATATTTAACGGAAAACAGGGAAATTTGGGATCAAGTATTAATGTTGGAGTTTTTACAGGTTCATTAATTAGTGTTGATATTTGTAGTTGTATCCAATACACAATATTACCAAATTCATGGTATCAATTATTCATTACACCACTTAGTCTGTATAGTACATCTGGGACAACAATCATTATTCCGTGTATCTGTACTTCTTCCACTATAACATCATTTGGTGTAACTATATCAAGTATAGCATCAAATACTATTACACTAACATGGGATGGCAGTTTTTCGTATTGGGGACTTTGGACATATGGAGGATCCGTGGTCCAAGGTTTTTTGACCCCCACTACTATGACACCAATGATCCCATTAGATGGTTCCGTGTTGCATACACAGAATATAGACACTACTGGTATCACTGGTTGGACCGAATTTGCTATCATGTCTTATAATCAGAATGGAGAACAAGGAAAAATATCTGACCGAATTGCTTTTCCTATAATTTTAAATTATTCATTAAGCGGTACGACATTTATATGGTCGGGTGCATATACGTATGTAAGCATTCAATCATCCTCTGATAATATTACATGGACCCCAATGCAAAATATATTTTCTTCATCGCAACAATTATATGTTTGTAGTCTTAATCTAAATTATCGCGTTATACCCTATATAACTTCTGGTAGTAGTACGGTAGCAGGACAACCTTCAGGGTCAGTTTTCATACCACAAATAACGACTCAGGGATTAGTGTCTGTTGATACTAATGCCATTATCTTTAATTGGAGTGGTAATTTTGACGGCGTAGTTATTTCCTATATGACGACTATACCGACAACAGCAACACCAACAGCTGCGTGGACATTTTTATATAAAACCACCCCCTCTTCTCCTTCTCATTATTCCTATACGTTTGGTAGTAAGGATGTCAATAATTTTTCACCACAAACGAGAACTTATTATTTCAATATCGTACCATATATATCAAATGCCAAGAGTGCCGCCGGTTCCAATGCACCAGCAAGTGGAATCTCTAGTAATATTAAGCTTGGTAGCCTTTATAATCCAATAATTACAGGGGCGTATTTATCATCTTCAATCGTTTCAGTTTTAGATAGCAACAGTCTTGCTGTTTACTATAAAGGAACATTTGATTGTGCATATTATCAATTTGGTAGTAGTTCTGATTCCGTTTCTGTGTCATTGCCAACCTTGCTTGATGGAGGTAGAACTAATGGACAGTTTACATATACCGATCCTGTAACATTGGCAAATTATTTCCAAATTGTACCAGTTTATAGGAATAGTAATAGTGATGGCTCAACCACAGAAATTCAGGGAATTCCATCAAATATAATCAATTGGCCGACAGTTTCAATATTGAATGTAACAAATATTAATGCGACAAATAATACATTGACACTTTGCAATTCAGGTAATTTTTACTTGGCAAGTGGAGAATATACGAATGCGGTCGGTGAAGCCCTTTTTCATACTAGTACTAGTCTATTACCAAATAGTACATATACAGTTACTAAAACTGATGTACCAGGTTTAAATGTTTCAGGCACCGCATTAACATATAACTTAATGCCATATGCTCAAGCATATGTTACATCTTCCGACCCGCCATATTTATATCCTGGTGTACTATCTACGGTCTCTGCCTATAATCCCGTAATAAATTCAATAAATATAAAATTAGTGGACACATCACATGTAACAGTTTCATGGACCGGAACATATAATAGTGCAAAAGTACAATATTGTTCTAATAGTGTGACAGGTATTTTTGGAGATATATGTTCAAATATAGCAAATTCTATAACAAGTTATACTGTAAATGTGGCGACAAATAATGCGGATAGCATGACGGGTTATTATCGTGTAGTTCCACAAAATGTACAGAGCAATGGGTCAGGAGATGGTATACCTTCATCTGTTGTATATAATCCAACAATATCAAGTTTTAATATTACAGCTATTGATACGAGTTCAATAACATTGACATGGAATGGTGTATATGATAATGTCATAATCAAAGTAAGAACAAATCTTAATGCTGGATTCATAGCAGTGCCGTTGGGAGATAATGATTATGTTAGTGGTAGTAATATAATAAAAATTTCAAAAATAAATACGGGAGCTGCTGCTTCAGTTTCTATTTATCCTCAAACATCGTGCTATTATTTCCAAATAATTCCATGTATGGGTACAACTCAAGGATTAACCAGTGGTACAATATTCAATCCAATAATAACTTCACTATCAGTCTCTCCGATATCACAAATTTCGGTATCTGGAATTCCTATAATGATTGATGGTTCATTTACAAAGGCAAATATTTACGTTTATCAGACTACATCACCAAGTAGTATCAGTCCTGGTATTACAATCAACAGTTCATCTAGTCTAATATTGAATGCTGCGAATACTAGTGGTATAGTATGGAAACCAAATACTAGTTATAGTGTTTATAGTGTAGCATATACTCTCAATGGTATACCAACTCCTCAATTTGGATTTCAATCAATCAAGACGTTGGGAACAGTAAGTCCTTTTAGTGCTGGAACAATTGATAGTAGTAGTGTTCAATTAAATATTATTGGTGCATTTGATAAATTATCAATTTCCAGTAATCCAATTGGAACAACACCACCATCTACTACATTTCAATACAATTCTGCAAATATATATACTATTTCTAATTTATCATCCAATACTTCTTATAATTTTACAGTAACACCCATTGTTACTGAATTATCATCAGGTAGTCCTCTTCAATATGATCTTTGTTCTACATCCGTTGTTTCATTATTTACATCAACAACGTTACCAACAATATCAACATTTACTAATGATATTACACGACTTGATTCTAGTTATGTAACATTGAATTGTAGTGGTACATATAGTACAGTATCAGTATTTTCAGTTACTTCATCAGCTCTTCTTGGTAATGCAGGTAGTGGTGGTACTCCTGTGATTAATTATTCTAGTTCAAAAACAGGAATACAAATTCCTA
>TBL_comb47_HYPODRAFT_10008478_pt1 | contig 10491 bp, 6 predicted proteins | sample TroBogypolimnion_40_FD_10682 | JGI IMG/M metagenome (IMG submission 10682)
TATTAGATATAGTAATATTGCTATTAGCTATTAATGATGAAGCGGTACTTCCGTTTGCACAAATCCCTTTTGAAGGTAAGTTAGTTCCGGCAGGTCCAATTTTACAATATGAAATTGTATTATTATCATTACCACTGAAGATACCTGTATTAAATAAAATATTACCACCATTACTAGTTAATGCTGTAATAGATGAACCAAGTATTGAACAATTCGTTATAGTGTTGCTTGTAGCATCATTTATAAATTGTATAGTAGAAGTTCCTGCAGTTGATGCAGTGCTTAAATTCGAAATAACAAGTGCATTACCACCGGTATTCAAACCATTTATGGTTACTCTGTCAGCACCGTTGAAATTAAATAAAGGTGCAGCTACTGTTCCTGATAAAGTTCTGCTAACACCCCCACTTGGTTGAATTGTTAAAGTATAACCGCCAACACCTGTTTCTGTCCATTGATTTAATGCTACAGTACCATCTTCATTAGTAACATCACTTATAACATTTATCGTAACATTTCCTGATAATCCTGATGAATTGATAACTGAAAACAATCCATCCGAACGAGTAAATGATGTAAAATTACCACCGGTGCCTACGGTGAATGTCCCAGTTAATGGAAATGGAATATAAAATGTATTTGATGAGATAGGAGTTAAACCGGGTGAAGAAAAAGTTAAGGTCGATCCTCCAAAAGCAGCTGTAGTACCTGTTAAATCTGTATATGTTGCAATACCTGCTGTAGCTGTAGAAGTAAGAGTCCCTCCTAATGTCCATGTACCTGAACCAACTGCTGTGGTTACAGTAGCTGTGCTTGTCGTGGTATTTCCGTATTGGTCTTGTATGTAGATAGCAGGTTGTGTAGCTAATACTGCTCCGTTGGTTAATGGTGCAGTTGGTTGTGTCATAATTCCTAATTTTGCAGAAACACCAGTATTTAATTGTTGGTTAACACTTGCATCGCCATAACCTGTTGCACTCACAACAATATTTTTCAATCCTGAGGATTGTAATAAACTTACAGGTAATGAAGCTGATGGTGTAAAAGTAATAGTACCTGCTGAAATTGAATATCCGGTAGTTAAAGTTACTCCTCCAATTTTTATTCCCGTTACTGCTGCACGCCAGATTGGATCATCTGTAAATGTAACAATAAATGGATTGTCAACAGTTGCTACAACTGCAGCAACTAAAGTTGGGGATATACCATTTGTAATAGTTAAATTTGTACCATTATCTGTGCCATTTGTCGATGGCTGACTTCCTACTACTCTGATTCTGTACCCTGTTCCATTTGGAGTTCCTGAAGGTAAGGTCGCTGATACAGTTCCTGCTGTTGCAGTTGTTAAAGTTCCTAATGATATAGGGTTTGTAAAGCTTCCTGTTGCATCTGATAACTGAGCTGTCCATATATTATTATTATATACAGTTCCACCTGCAATTGTAAATGGCACACTTAATGTAGCTCCTGCTGCATAAGTTGTTGTTGTTATTGTCGATGTAGTTATTGTATTTGTAAATGAAGGTGTCCATGTTAATGACATCCCTGTAAAGTTAGTAACATTTGGTGGAGTTATTGTAACCGGTGTTGGGCCTTTAGTAAATTGCACCGAAATATAATCCTCTGTTGTTGGTCCTGCAGGATCGTCCCATGCAAATTCAAACCATACTTGATAGTTGCCATCAGGAACTAAATAATAAGGTGTTGTACCTGTAATATCATTCCCTGTCCAAGGTGTAATTGACACCGGTGAAGTGTAATTTGCTAAAGTTGCACCTGTTGTTGCATCCACCATACTTTGTGTCGGAGAGGCTGCTTTCCAAATCTGTAGATGGCTCGATGCATTTCCTGAAGAAGCAAATCTATCCCTCGTTTTAATAAAAGCTCCCGCAGCACTTTGTATCCAAACAGCTCCTAGATGTTTGGGTTGATAGCTTGCTGTTGGATGGTTTACAGGATTAATTGTAAACGTTAAAGTACCTGCTGTTTGCCCCCTACTTTGTCCGCATAAGAGCACAACAAATAAAAGTACAGCTGTCAGCTTTAGCCCCAAATGATGGGCAAAACATAAAATCTGTGTTTTCATAAAGTAATTGATAAATGAATTAATTGATTTCATTAATGAAATTTAGTTTATTAGACCTTTTTTTCTTCTAACTATTTGTTAGAAAAATAACAAGGCAAAATTACTAAAATTAATCAGGTAAATAAGTACCTATTTTTCTTGGTATTTCTGTACCTGTTTGATTGTATAAATAAAAGAATAAAGTTAAATATATTAATTTAATTTTTTGTTTATCATTACAATTCAGTATATCAACACTATCATCATTATATTTTAACATTATTTTAACTATATAAATAATAAATATCAATAAAGATATTATTAAAAACTAAATAATTTTTGAGATGAGTCATCAAAATAATTGATATATATCAACTCTTACTATTTATAATTAAGATTGAAAATATGTTTAAAATAGTCTTTTTTTTTATTTTTTATTGAGTTATATAAAGCTATTTATAAATCTTTAATTTAATCAATCAAACTGATTATCATTAATTATTTATATTAAAAAAAAGAATTTCTTTATTAATAATTTAAGTATTGTTTCCATTTCGATAAGTTATTAATGAATAAAAACGTTTTCATTGCGAGCTCCCATACTTTCAGCACACCAAGTGTTATGACAATATTTAATTAACCACGCCGTCATTCCGAATGTTTGCTTTAGCAAAATGAAGCAATCTCTCTTTGGCTTATCTGTCACATTTTGTTTTACATACAAATATTGTCATTAGTAGGAGAAACAACGAAGCAATCTTTTGTTTATGTGTGCAATGAGATTGCTTCACTTCGTCTGCAATGACTTCATGGTAATTATAGGAGTGGACTCAGTATTCATATTCTTGTTTTCAAAATATTAATTTTTAAGCACTATACTAATTATTAGATTTACCCTTCAAAATTCCCCATTCATTCTTTAATTTCCCCTATTCACTAGATACGCCCTCTATTCAATCATGCTTTTTTTTTATTCAAAGTTTAAAAAAAACGATTCAACACACAATAAAAAGGATTCACTTTACCCTTTTTCTTAAGCCCGCTGGCAACTTTCCGATTCACCATGTCAACTTTCCGAAATGCACTTTTTTTTTCTTAAGACCAATAATCACTTTCAGATCGCCTATAACAACTTTCAGATCGACCATGGAGACTTTCATATTGACCATAGCAACTTTCAGATGAACTGTGGCAACTCTCAGATAAACCATACCAACATTCAGATAAACCCTAGCTACTTTCATACCGATGCTTCCCCCTTTCAGATCGACCATCCCCCAATAATATTTCACACATTGCAGCAATAGCAGGTATTTCCGAAATTCACCTTCTTTTAATTTCTCAAAATTATTTATAAAAACATTCAAATTATGGAATATTAATTTTATAAAAATCTCAAAAAATAATTAAAGAACCATTACTGTATTTTCACCTTCAATAAACATAATAATATTTAGTAGCCATTTTTTTTGTATCTTTGCAATGAATTTTAATATTAATACAAATGAAGTTATTGGAAGGAAAAACTGCCTTAATTACAGGCGCTTCGAGAGGAATTGGCAAAGCTATTGCAATAAAATATGCCAAATATGGTTGCAATGTTGCATTCTCCGATCTAAACTACGACGAAAACGCACAAAAAGTAGAAGAAGAAATAAGATCTTACGGTGTAAAATGTAAAGCTTATGCCTCAGACGCTTCATCATTAGAGGCTTCTGACAAATTAATCACTGATGTTCATACTGATTTTGGACAAATTGATATCCTAATAAATAATGCCGGTATTACCCGCGACCAGTTATTAATGCGTATGAGCGAAAACGATTGGGATCTAGTTATTAAAGTAAATCTTAAATCAGTTTTCAACCTTACTAAAGCAGTTCAAAAAGTAATGTTGAAACAACGTTTCGGTTCTATTATAAATATGAGTTCTGTAGTTGGAGTTTCTGGAAATGGCGGTCAGTCAAATTACTCTGCTTCTAAAGCCGGTATCATTGGTTTTACCAAATCTATTGCTATTGAGCTTGGTTCACGCAATATTCGTTGCAATGCAGTTGCTCCTGGTTTCATTGAAACTGAAATGACAGCTAATCTGCCAAAGGAAATTAAAGATAAATGGATAAATGATATCCCTTTAAGACGTACAGGTAAACCTGAAGACGTTGCAGATGTTTGCGTATTCCTGGGCTCCGACCTTTCATCTTATGTAAGTGGTCAGGTAATTCAGGTATGCGGTGGTATGAACACCTAGAAAACAAATAAATAAGCAACAGCTTATAATAACAATATATATATTTAGAATAAGGAATCAGAAAATCATAAAGAAAATACTAAACTAACATTGAATATAGTAACAGATTATCCTGCATGGTATTTTATCTTCTGTGTCATTACAGGTATAGCTTATACAGCTATATTATATTACAAAGATAAAAAGCACGACTTCTCTCCATTGCTTATCAAGTCAATGGCGGCATTGCGTTTTGTTTCTGTTTTTCTGATTTCTTTCCTTTTGCTTTCTCCTCTTATCAAATCTATTACTCATAATAGCGAGAAACCTATTATTATCATTGCTCAGGATAATTCTCAGTCAATTATTATTAATAAAGACAGTAGTTTTTACAAGAAAACTTATAAAGAAAGTCTCGAGAAGCTAGTTGCAGACTTAAGTAATAAGTATGATGTTCATACTTTCAGCTTTGACGATAAAGTTAATGAAGGTTTAAAGTTTGATTATAAAGGAAAACAAACTGATATTTCGGGTTTCTTTGATGAAATGACAACCCGATACACTAACCGTAATGTTGGTGCAATAATTTTAGCTTCTGATGGAATTTACAATAAAGGTATCAATCCTGTTTATGCTTCTCAAAAGCTTAAAAGCCCTGTTTATACAATTGCTTTAGGCGATACTACTATTCACAAAGATTTATTAATTCAAAAGGTAAATTATAATAGAATTGTTTATTTAGGAAGTAGTTTCCCAATTGAGATTATCGTTAATGCTAATAAGGCAAAAGGTTTATCAGCTAAGCTAAAAGTTACTAAAGAAGGCAAAGAATTTTTTAATAAGAATATTAACTTTAGTAATGATCAGTATTCTGAAACAGTTAATGTACAATTGGAAGCAAAAGAAAATGGTTTGCAACATTATCATATCACTATATCACCCCTTAACGATGAAATTACTTTATCTAATAATAATAAAGATATTTTTATTGAAGTTTTAGATTCCAGGCAGAAGATAGTAATACTTTCTAACTCGCCTCACCCTGATATTTCAGCCATTAAACAAACTTTAGAGACCAATCGTAATTATGATATTGAAGATTATCTGATAAATGATTTCAATAAACCGATATCTAATTACAATTTAGTTATTCTTCATCAGCTTCCTTCAAACAATTCAATCTTCAACAAGCTTTTAGCTGACATTCAAAAGCACAATATTCCTGTTTTATTTATACTTGGAGCTCAAACTAATTACAATCAATTCAACGGAGTTAATTCAGGTTTGAATGTTACTGTAAAGAATCAAAATTCAAATGAAGTGTTGCCTGCTTTTGCCAGTGAGTTTGCTTTTTTCACTTTAAGTGAAGAAACCAAGAAAGTAATGAATAACTTCCCTCCCCTGCTTTGTGTGTATGGGGATTATAAAATGGCTACTTCTGGAGAAACGATGCTCTATCAGAAAATCGGGAATGTAGTTACCAAACAACCTCTGATATTATTTAACCAAAATCAGACTTCAAAGTATGCTGTTATTACCGGTGAAGGATTATGGAGATGGAAGCTATCTAATTATGCTCAAAAGAATAATCACGAAGCCTTTGATGAACTCTTTACTAAGATCATTCAATATTTATCTGTTAAGATTGACAAGAGTTTATTCAGGGTTAATAACAATCATATCTTTAATGAGAACCAGCCTGTAGAGTTTGATGCAGAAGTTTATAACGATAGTTATGAATTGATAAATGATGCAGATGTGAATATTGATATCTTCAATGACAACAACAAGAAATTTCCTTCGATATTTAATAAAACTTCTAAATCATATCACTTAAATGCAGGCATATTTCCTCCGGGAGATTATAAATATGAGGCAAGAGTTAAGCTTAAGAACAAATCCCTCTCAACTAAAGGTAGTTTTATAGTAACTTCAATTGATGAGGAGTATACTAATACATTAGCTAACCACCAGATGCTTTATAACCTAGCAAAGAAGCATGATGGAGAAATGATTTACCCTAATCAACTTCAATCACTGGTTGATAAACTAAACAAGAGGGATGATATTAAAACAGTAACCTACTCCCAAAAACGATACAACAATTTAATGAATATCTATTGGATATTCTTTATAATACTTGCTTTACTTTCCGCTGAATGGTTCCTCAGAAAACGCAATGGTGGTTATTAATTCATAAGTATGTTCTTCGTAATATCACATATTCTTAGTTATTTATTAAGTCCTTTGTTCTGGATTTTAGCTTTCCTAATCATATCTTTCTTCATAAAGAAGAGAAAATTATTAGCCAGAAGACTTTTTATAATAGGTATTATTGCTTTTTATATTTTCTCAAACAGATTTATAGCTGATGAGTTTATGAGAAGATGGGAAATCGATTATACTGACTCTAGCCAGCTTGCAAAATCGTATGATGTAGGTATTGTTCTTGGTGGTGGTATTGTTTCCTATGATTATCTTAAGAATAGAAGTATTTTTAAATCAAACGCTGACAGATTACTTCAAGCATTAGAACTCTATAAAACCGGCAGAATTAAAAAGATGTTATTTACAGGTGGCCCGGGCAATCTAATTTATAATGACCAATATGAAGCTGCTTATATTAAGAAGTATTTAATTAATATAGGTGTGACTGATTCTGTTATTATCATTGATTCTATATCAGACAACACCCATCAAAATGCAATTTACTCTAAAAACATATTATCTAAGATTTATCCTAATGGAGGTACTTATCTTTTAATTACTTCCTCCAGGCATATGCGTCGTTCATTGGCATGTTTTAAAAAGGAAGGCTTTAAATTAGATATTTATCCCACAAATAAATTGTCGGGAAGAAGACATTATAATATAGATTATTTATTTATTCCACAAATGGATAGTTTTTATTGCTGGAGCGACTACATCCATGAAGCTGTAGGACATATATCATATAAAATAATGGGTTACGTTTAAAAACATATATATTTATTATAAATAAAACGAATGGCAAAAATATTGTTTATTATAATTATTGCAATCATAGTATTTGATTATCTTCTGGAACATCTTCTGGATTATTTAAACAGTACTTACTGGAGCAATGAATTACCAAAAGAATTGGAAGGCATTTATGATGCTGATAAGTATAAGAAGTCACAGGATTATCAAAAGGCAAATCAAAAGTTTTCTACCTTAACTTCTACCCTATCATTTATTGCAATGTTAGCAATGTTATTATTAGGTGGCTTTGCTTTCGTTGATAATTTTGCACGACAATTTTCTTCCAATGAAATTGTTATTGCTTTAATATTCTTCGGCATTCTCGGTTTTGCTTCCGATATATTATCTACACCTTTCTCTATTTATAATACTTTTGTTATCGAACAGAAATTTGGTTTTAATAATACTGATATCAAAACATTTATTCTTGATAAATTAAAAGGATGGTTACTTGCAATAATTATAGGTGGAGGATTAATAGCTTTATTAGTTTTAATATATAATGTATTTGGAAATAACTTCTGGTGGATAGCCTGGATTGCATTAAGTGTTTTTATGATATTTATAACGATGTTTTATTCCACTTTGATAGTTCCTCTTTTCAATAAACAAACTCCTTTAGAAGATGGCGACTTAAGAAAAGCAATTGAAGCTTTCGCTGATAAAACAGGATTTAAACTTAATAATATATTTGTTATTGATGGTTCAAAACGCTCAAGCAAAGCAAATGCTTATTTCAGTGGTTTGGGAAGTAAGAAGCGTATTGTTTTATTCGATACTTTGATAAAGAATCATACTACCGAAGAACTTGTGGCAGTATTAGCTCACGAGATTGGTCATTATAAAATGAAACATACGCTAAAAGGAATTGCAATTTCATTGTTACAATCAGGATTAATGTTATTTATATTATCTTTCTTTTTAGGCAACCCAATCTTATCAGAGTCATTAGGAGTAACTAAATCAAGTTTCCATATTGGCATACTCGCCTTTGGAATGCTTTATAGTCCGTTGTCAACATTATTAGGCATTGCCATGAATGTATTATCGCGCAAGCATGAATACGAAGCTGATAAGTTTGCAGGAGATAATTATAATCCTGAAGCATTGATTACTGCTCTAAAGAAATTGTCTGTTGATAATCTAAGCAACCTTCGCCCACATCCTGCTTACGTATTCTTCCATTATTCTCACCCTCCTTTGCTTAAAAGAGTTAATGCTTTAAATTCAAAATCTAATTAAGAGTTATGAAATTCATATTACCGATATTATTATTCATTAAAAAGATATCTATAAAGATATGGGGATATATAAAATTGTTTTTTCGAATTCCCAAAAGGTATAAATGGTACACTAAAGTTGCAATAAGATTAGTCCATATCATTGTTTTATTTATAGTATTGTTGATTTTAATCGACATGAACTTCCTTTGGTTGTTTGGCAAGTCACCTAAGTTAAGTCAGATTAACGATCCTAAACAAAAGACTGCTTCTGAGCTTTATGATTGCGAAGGTAAACTTATTGGAAAGTATTTTGATGAAAACAGAACTCCTGTTAAATTAAATGAAGTATCACCAATTATGATAAAGACCTTAATCAATACTGAGGATGTAAGATTCTATGAACATCATGGGGTAGATATTCAGGCAACATTCTCTATTCTATGGTATATGGCTAAGGGCGATAAACGTGGAGGCAGTACTATAACGCAACAATTGGTTAAGAATTTATTTAAAACCAGAGAGAACTATTCAAGAGGTTTGTTTGGATTTATACCGGGAGTTAAAACTGTTATTTATAAGTTTAAAGAATGGATAACTGCCTTAAAGATTGAATTGTTTTATAAGAAAGATACTATACTTTCGATGTATTTCAATACTGTTGACTTTGGCAGTAATGCTTATGGGATTAAAACTGCTTCCCGAACGTTTTTCAATATTAAACCTACTCAATTAAACTATGAACAATCGGCTTTGCTAGTTGGGATGTTGAAAGCTCCTACCTATTATAGCCCTGTTGTTCATCCCGATAAGGCTTTGGAAAGAAGAAATGTAGTGCTCGGACAACTTTTAAAGTATAAAGTTATTAACAAAGAAGAACATGATTCATTATGCAATATTCCTATCGCTTTAAAATATAATGTTGAGAATAATTATGATGGCAAGGCCCCTTACTTTAGGGAGTCGGTTAGTAATTATCTTAAAACATGGCTTAAAGAACACAAACTTAATCTTTATGAAGATGGTTTAAAGATTTACACTACGCTCGATCTCACTATGCAAACGTATGCTGAGGATGCAGTTGATCAGCACATGCAGAAATTACAGAAACGTTTCTTCGAACATTGGGCTAACGAAAACCCTTGGCGCAATGCAAAAGGTGAAGAAATAAAAGATTTTGTTCAAAACATAGTTGTTACAACTGACCATTACAAATCTTTAAATAAGAAATATCCTACCAATAAAGATTCAGTCAATTATTATTTGAATCAACCAAGAGAGATGACTGTTTTTAATTATAAAGGTGATCGAGATACGCTAATGAGTACTATTGATTCCATTAAATATTACTGTTCATTGCTTCAGGCAGGCTTTATTACAATGGATCCATTTACAGGATATGTTAAAACGTATGTGGGGGGAATCGATTTCGATAACTTTAAGTTCGATCATGTTAAGCAATCCAAACGTCAGCCGGGCTCTACCTTTAAGGCTTTTGTATATACTGCTGCTATGGAAAATGGCTTCGGTCCATGTGATATGCTTACAGATATTCCGGTTACTATTGATTATGTTGAGAATGGAAACAAGAAAAGCTGGTCGCCACATAATACTAATTGGGAGTTTACAGGTAAGGAAGTTACTCTGAAATATGCTTTTGCGCGTTCTATTAACTCTATTGCTGTACAGGTTACAAAAAAGATCGGTTGGAACAAGGTAATGGAAACTGCAACTAAGCTTGGTATTAAAACTAAACTGCAAAATGTTCCTTCGGTTTGTTTAGGCTCAAGTGATGTATCGTTGTATGAGCTTATAAATGCTTATTGTCCTTTGATTAACGACGGTAATAAAGTAGAACCTGTGTTAGTTACTAAGATAGTTGACCGCAATGGGAAAGTTGTTTATGAAAACAAGCCTAAACTCGAACGAGTTATATCGCAGGAATGTGCGTTTCTGATGACACAAATGCTTAT
>TBL_comb47_HYPODRAFT_10008479_pt1 | contig 10490 bp, 12 predicted proteins | sample TroBogypolimnion_40_FD_10682 | JGI IMG/M metagenome (IMG submission 10682)
GAACCATCCGAACAACTTCTTGAACGTCATGACTCAAGTGACTTTGATAACAAATCGTTGTAAAGATTAAATCTTCAATCATTTCGTTACGCGACAGCTAAGCCTCGGCTTAATCCTTCAATATTTAAGACGATAATCTAATAGCATTGCCATAGAAAGTGTGTAGTAATTGCCTACACACTTTTTAGCATGCCCAGCGTTACTTAAAGTAACGCTCGAAAGACAAAGCTACAACTAATCTTATGGAGATCCTAATGTATTCCTAAATATCGACCTTGAATCTCTAAGTTAGAAGTCAACTCCTCAGGCAAACCACTCCACACAACTTTTCCAGCCTCTAAAATATATACCCTGTCCGCCACTGACATAGCACTATAAAAGTTTTGCTCAACCAGCAATATACCAAGTCCTTCTTGGCGCAACTTAATGAGTATTTTCTCAACCAATTCAACTGTGACTGGCGCAAGTCCTTCAGTTGGCTCATCCATCAATATTATTTGGGGGCCAGTCATTAAGGCTCTCGCAATTGCAAGCGTCTGCCTCTCGCCTCCCGACAACTGATTTCCTCGATGAAACTTTCTTTCCTCTAAACGCGGAAATTCCTGAAATGCGCGATCAACTGACCAAGCATTTTCTTTGTTACATTCCAGTATTTTAAGATGCTCGAGAACTGTTAATGATTCAAATAATCTTCTGCCCTGTGGAACATAACCAACACCCAATGATGAAATTTGGTGTGGCTCAAGCACACTGAAATCTTGCCCAGATATCGATACGGAGCCAGAGGTTTTCTTTGGAAAGCTGAAGTTCATAATTGACCTTACCAAAGATGTCTTACCCATTCCGTTTCTACCCAGAATTGCAACAATTTCACCTGGGTAAATATTCATAGATATTCCATTGAGAACCTGAGCCTCACCATATGCAGAATGAAGATTATTAATGCTTAGCATCTCTTGCCTTACCAAGGTAAACCTCTTGAACTGTTTTGTTGTTTCTGATTTCATCTGGCCGACCCTCAACCAGTATTGATCCTTGATACATACAAATAACTCTTTCAACCAAGCTAAGGGCTAAATTAATATCATGCTCGATCAAAATGATGGCGATATTCCTAGGCAGCTCATTAATGACATTTGCCATCACCACCCTGTCTGCTGGAGATAAGCCAGCAGCGGGCTCATCTAATAACAATATTTTAGGGGAGCTCATTAAAGACATAGCCAGCTCTAACTGCCTTTGTTCACCATAGGAAATTTCTTTCACAAGCAAAGCTCTCTTCAGACTTAGATCACAAAGATCTAGAGCTTGATCTACGGAGACTTTTTCAGTACCGTTCGCCTTACCCGTTCTCCAAAAATTCATCTTAACAGGCTGCAAAGCACGAAGAGCGAGTAACAAATTTTCCTCTACGCTCAAGCCAAAAAATAAATTGGTAATCTGAAAAGTTCGGGCCATTCCTAAATTAGCACGATAATTTGGTGAAGTATTGGTGATATCTTTGCCAAGAAATTGTATGTTTCCAAGTGTCGGTAAATGCATGCCTGTAATGGCATTAAACAGGGTGGTTTTACCTGCCCCATTGGGTCCTAAAATAGCGACCCGCTCGCCTTCAGCTATCGAAAAGGAGACTTTATCAACAGACTTTAGGGCGCCAAAATGAACCCCTAAAGCCAAGATATTGAGCAACGAGTGTTTCATCAAGCCTTCTTAATTCCTTGATAGGTTCTTGAGTAAGCGGGCTGCTTCATATACTCATCCGGCTTGTAAGTCCAAAACTGCGAAACATTAGGATACGAATCAATTGGCATGTTCCAGAATTTCCCGTCACTGCGTTTGGTTACCTTTCTAATGAAAACGTCATAAACAGGATTGCCGTAAATATCTAAGCGGACAGGTTTCCCTAATGGTGATTCCTCTAATGTAGTCTTTTTAATGGTATCTAAAAATAGTGCCCTGTTTTCAATATTTCCATTTAATTTATTAATGGCTTTTGCCAACCACACGGCTGCAATGTAGTGAGTAAAACCAAAAACTGAAGGAAGCTGTTTATTAGCAATCGTATACTCTGCAACAAATTTTTGCGTGGCAGGAACTGGATTGCCCTCTGCAAAAAATGAAGCGGAAATAACGCCTTCTGCCTCATCGTTTAAATTTCTAATCACGGATTGGTCGGTTGTATTCTGAGATCCAATCAGTGGAATTTTCCCCTTCATCCCAAAACTAGCCCATTGGGATAAGAAGCGATTAGCATCGGCGCCAGTTTCCATACAAAAAACAGCATCAGGCTTAGCCGCTTGAATCTGTGCAAAATAAGAACTAAAGTCTTGAGTATTGAGTGGATTCCATAATTGATTGACAATGGTTCCACCATGCTCGCTAAAGACTTGGCATAGACCGCCACATTGTTCATGCCCAAACGTATAGTCTTGAGAAATAGTGAGAATTTTTCTGTACCCCAGTTTTTTATAGGCATAGTCGCCCATAGGGTGGGTTGTTTGACTAGCGGTATATCCTGCGATTCGAATCACATTGGGAATTCTTGCTCTTTGTGTCAAATCATCAGCGGCTATAACTGGGATAAAGTAAGGGATGCCATTAGACTTTGCATACTCGGCAACCGCCAGACCAGTATTGGCTAATAAGTTACCAATCAAGAAATCGACCTTAGTTTGCTCTGTCAACTTTCTGGCCTTTTGTAGTGCAATATCAGGATTTGATCCATCATCTTCAACAAAGATCTGAACCTCTCTACCTCCCACTTTTTTACCAAAAAGCTCCCAGTAAAGATTAAATCCCTCAACAATTTCTTTGCCTCCGGCTGCAGCTACCCCAGTCAAGGGCGCCATTAAACCAATCTTGATTGGACCGGTACTTTGAGCTAATACCAAATCAAATGCTCCAAAGGTGCTTAATCCCACAAGTGCGGATGACTTCATAAAATCTCTGCGGTCCATACATTCCCCTATAAAGGTTGATTAATTAAAAAAGAAACTATGAGGGTTTTGTAGCAAGCAATCTTCCAACAATTCCCGAAGGCAAAAGAATCATCGTCACCACAAAAGTCAGCCCCATCACGAAAGACCAACGCTGCGTAAAAGAGCTCACAAGGTTTTCAAGCGCAATTAACACTCCTGCCCCAACAAAGCTACCGAATAATGTTCCCACCCCCCCAACAATGACCATTAATAATCCTTTTACGGATTGGGTAAGCGAAACACTGGAGGGGCTAATAAAACTGTTGAAAAATGCATATAAGATCCCAGCTAACCCAGCGCCAATGCCCGAAACCACAAAAGCCATAATCAGATGAAGGGTTGTGTTGTATCCCAAGCTGCGCATCCTGGACTCACTCTCACGAATACCTTTTAAACCTAAGCCAAATGGAGAGCTCACAAACCTCCACATCATGAAGGCCGCTAATATAAAAATGCACAACACAAAATAGTAAAAGTGATTGGGGTCAGCCAGCCATTCAGGTCTAATATTTCCTCGTAATCCATTTTCACCACCAGTGACCGATGTCCATCTCTGGCAGATGCCCCAGACAATCATGCCCAACGCAAGTGTTAAAAGTAGAAAGTAAACGCCTGAAGCACGCACAGCAAGTACACCAAAAATCAGTGAAATAGCAATGGCCATTAGGATCCCAAAAACAAAAGCCCACGCAGGAGATCCCCCAAAAATGGTGACGTAATACATTGCCATGTATGCAGCGCTACCAAAGATTGCGCCGTGACAAAGTGATGTTCTACCCGCATAGCCCGCTAGAATATCTATAGACATCGCAAATATGGCATAGATTAAAACGAGGGTACAAAGGCTAATGAAGTAACTCTCAGCAAATAAGGGAGCAAATCCGCCAATAAGGGCCAATATCCCGAATGAAATCAGTAGGTAATGGTTTTTTAGCGTCATTAAATCGGCCTTCCAAATAAACCATTAGGACGAAATGCTAACAATAAGGCCATTGGTCCAAAAATAACAAAGTATGAGAGTTCTGGAAACCAGACTTGGCCAAAAGTCGACAACATGGAAACAACAATACTGCCAACCGCCGCACCCAATAAGCTCCCCCTACCTCCAATGATGACAATCGCTAGGCTAAACACGAGAATCTCCGAATCTGCAGTCGGATAAAGCGATAAAAATGCGCCCCCCAAGGCTCCTGCAATGGCCACTAAGGCCATACCGATCATAAAAGTGATCAAAAAAATTCTACTAATATCAACACCTAAAGCCTCGATAGTTTCTCGGTCATCAACCCCTGCCCGAATTAGTGCGCCAAGTTTTGTTTTATCCATTAATAAGGTTAAAAAAACAAAAACAGAAGCCCCTACAAATAAAACAAAGAGACGGTATTTGGGATAAGTAAAATCAAACACCTCCAAAGAGTTTTTAAACAACTCTGGGACTGGAATGCTTAAGGTTTCACCACCAAATATAACCAGACAGAGATCATTGATCATGACAGCCAATCCTAACGTAATCAGGACCTGCCTTAGATCAACGCCGCGCGCAAACTTTAAGAGATATTGCTCAAATATTCCAAATATTGCTAATATGGCAACCGCGCACACTATCCCTAGAAAAAAATTACCCGTGAGATGAATTGCTGCGTAAGCAATATAGCCCCCCAAAAGATATAGGGCTCCATGAGCCAAATTAACAATTCTCATTAGGCCAAAGATTAAGGTGAAGCCGCTAGCCACCAAAAAAAGGAGGGCTGCAAAAGTTAGGCTATTTATTAACTGAAAAAGAAAGAAAGACATTTTTTATAAAGTTGCGTTCAATACTTAATCTTGAAATCACTAGTAATTAAACTGCACATATCTTTATAACTTTCTTAGTAAGCACATCATATAAAATGCTTTGGTTAACCAATTTAACATGACCAAATCAGATTTCTATACCTTTTTCACTGCATTAGTGCACTACGCATCTCTTTGGGGCGGCATTAATTTGGATGATGAACATCCACTGCATTCCTAGTAAAAGTACGGCGGCCATTTTTTAAGCCAAATAGCGGGATCGCCAATTCTGCAATGGCCTGCGAATGACTCGTGCAATCGAGAACTACTAAATTTGCAGGATTATTAACCACTATTCCATAATTGGATAAGCGCATCAATTGCGCCGATCTACTAGTCACCATCTGAAGACAATCAAAAAAATTAGACTCCCCAGCATGGGCAATATTTGCGTAAAGATTCGCCATCCGAATTAAGGAGCAATCTCCAAATGGTGTAAAAGGATTTAAAACATTATTTGTGGAGAGACTGCAATTCACTCCATCATCGAGCATCTCGTGAGCACGAACAACTCCACGAGCATGATTGCAATCTTGATTTCTTCCCATGAGATATAAATCCGTAGAAGGTAGTACTGTCACCGCAACCCCAGAATCTGACATGATTTTAGTCAGCTCTTTTAATCTTACTGAATCTAGTAAAGTGAGCTTTGTTACGTGCCCTACAGCTACACGACCCCCATAATTAAATTCTTTAGTCTTTTGACAGACATACTCGAGATCTAAATCCTCTGGATCACTCCCAAGATCTAAATGCATGTCAATATCAGCATCAAAATCTTTGGCTATCTTAAAAATTTTATCAATCTGCGCTTTTGAGTCAGTGTCCACATAGGGAGCGGCGCCTACGACCCTGGCCCCTCTTTTCATCGCTTCAATCATTAGCTCTTCCGTGCCGGGATTGTTGGTTAGACCCTCCTGAGGAAAAACGCACACCTCTACATCAATCGCCCACTTATATTTATTAATGGCATCAAATACGCCTTCCAACCCACGCAGACCCACAACCGGGTCAACCTCCACATGAGTTCGCATATGCATCGTGCCATGTGAGATAGATTTTTCTAATGTTTTACAGGCGCGATCATAAACATCATCTCGAGTAAATGATTTCTTTTGGGCTGAAACCTCTCGGATAGCATCTTCAATCGCCCCGCCGGCGCCGTTACAACGAGATAAAATACATGACTTATCAAGGTGAATATGCGTTTCACAAAACGGCGGTATAACAAGCCGGCCCTGTAAATCAATAATCTGATCCGACTCGGATAAGCTCGCCTCAATTGCCGTAATTTTTCCGCCATGAATACCAATATCAACCGTTTTAGTTTCACGGCTGATTTGGGCGTTTTTTAATATGAGATCCATAGGGTTAAGCAATTATCAGCCTCCAACTCTCGTAAAAGTCAAAATACTTCTTTGCATTCCCATATCCTGCCAATTTGGCATCACTCGCCATGCTGTAGTTACATTCATATCATCACCAGAGATTACGAAGAATCTTCTCTGCTCTGTTCCAACCCACTCAGGGTTCCAGGCAACATCTACAGTCGTGACCCATTCCTCGCCCTCGACTCGGTATGAGCCTGCATAAGCAACTAATGTCTTCATCAGACTTGCACACTCAGAATCGTTCTGGGCAGGCATCCTTCTCTCTGCGGTCAACGTAACCATTACCTTGCCGGTTTCGAAAAATGCTGCATAACCCTTGGGATTCATACCCATTGGATAATTTTTTTGACCTGTAGACTGAATCTCGACCACATATTTTTTCAGACTCCAGATTCCAATTAAATTACTAATAACTGTAGTTTCCATTAGAACATCTCATATAAGAATTGGTATAGATGAATCAATAATTAAACGATTTATTAAAGTCTTCATAATCACCCCTTTTTTACTCGTTAACTCATCCATGATGGTGTAATGATTTTTTCCCGGAAGAGATTGAAAAATTTCAACAGCCCCCAATGACTTTCTATAGGTAGCAAAATCAATGGATTGGCGCTGCATCTCTGGTAGCTCTGCTCCCCCTACAAAGATATCTAATGCCTTGGATGTAACTTGATCAAGCTTAATCGGAGAATTCTCAAGAGATGTTTTCTCATCCAGATTGAGCTTATCGTTGATATAGCAATGTCTCATTGGCTCTAAATCATAGATACCGCTAATTGCAGTTCCTCCCATCACCGATTCCTCTTCAAGAACCATTGAGATAAGATGCGCACCCGCAGACCACCCCAAGAGCCAGAAGTTTGAACTCTTACTATTCCGCTTCATTAGATAATTGCTAATGGCTTTTAGACCATTGCTTACATCAACAATAATCTCATCCATCTTGGCATGCGGCGCCAATGTATAGCCTAACATCGCGATACTAAATCCAGCGTCCACTAATGCTGGAACAATAAAGGTAAAGTCATTTTTGGAGCGCATTTGCCAAAATCCACCATGCACAAAAACGATGACCGGAGAATTATCTTTTGCAGGAAAGTAATCAAATAATTGAAACTTGGATTTACCATAAGGAATATCGCACTCACCATTGAGCTGTACTTTTGCTAAGGCACTAGATTCAGTCCAACTCTGCACAATCGTAGCGCTATTCGAAACAGCTAAAGAATTGTTATAAGCTTTATCCAAATCTTCTTTGGTTAAATTTTTCCACATAATCCAAACTCCTTAGATTGACGCCACTGTATTTTTGATAATTCATTATGCCCACAATCTTTGACTCAAAGTCATCGATATAGCCCCAAATATCAACCTCATAATTTAAAGGGTTCAGTACTTTCAATGCTGCAAATTTTGATCTGTGCAGGCAACCTGTTTGCCATCCTCCTATTGCAAAGGTTTCAGACTGCACTATTTGAAATGTCTATCCTGGCTAAGCAAGCTATTGCCTCGTCACTTTTTAGAGCATTACCTGCACCAAAATAGTGAACCCCAAATATTCACATACTATAAATAGATATACGATGTATTCATAAATACGAGGAATGCATGAATACAAAACAAATCTCTAGACGTAATGCCTTAATCTTGGCTATCAAGTCAAGTCTCACTATAGCAATGGGGTCTATGGGGCTGAACGCAAAAGCAGAAGAAAAAAAATTGCTCATTGGTTATTGGCCAATCGCAGCCGGCCTACCTTTTTTTGCAGCTATTGAACGCGGCCTTTTCAGGCAAGCTGGAATTAATGTTGAAGCCGTCAAGTTTGCCAGTCCAAACCAAGTAGTAGAGGCCATGATTGCCGGCAGAATCGATGGCTGCGCTAATGGCGTAGCGATTACTGCCCTTGCATTGGCAGACTCCCAAACGCCAGGTTCAATTAAATTTACTTGTATGAATTTTGCAAATGAAAAATATATCCTAGATCAAGTGATAGTGCCAATAAACTCAAGCACTAAGACAATTGCCGAACTCTCCGGCAAAAAAATAGCCTGTGGCCCAGGAATTAATAATGTGACTTTAGCGAAGGCTGTGATGGTTGGTGCTGGAGCAACCAATGCGCAAGTAATCGAATTGCCGATTGCTCAGATATTACCTGCTTTAGTCGCTGGCCAAATTGATGGAGCTTACGTCCTTGAACCAACTGCCGTTATTGGTAAGCAACAAAAAATCTCTCGTTCCATTGGATCTGGAGTTGTCTCCAAGTATGTATTAGGAGATAACCTCCCATGGATTGGCGGTGCAGCAGCTTTAACCTCGAGCGCAATGAAGCAAAAGTCTGGATTGATTAACGGATTTTTAAAGGGCTATGCAGCGGGCGTTGATTACGTTCGCAAAGAAGGTATCGTTGCCAACCAATATCTCAAGGGTTATACGGCGATTGATGGTGATTTAGCGAAAGAAGTACCTATCAGCGGTTATATTGAATATAACGAAGTAAAGTCCTCTGATGTAAAAGCATTGCAACGACTATTTGATGTATTCACAGAACGCAAAGTATTTGATAAATCGATCTCCGCCCTCACCCTGATCTACAAGCAGTCCTAGGGGTGAGTCAGTCACATCAAAAATACCTATTAAGGGTATTGCCGTACCTGGGGCCGGGTTTGCTCTACATACTGTGGTCACTAGCTCTTGCAGCTAAATGGGTTTCGCCCACCCTACTACCTTCGCCAAATGCAACGCTTGGGTATATGACTCATCTATTTGCTACAGGCGCCATATTCAATGACCTTTGGGCCACTGTACTGCGAACGTTCTACGCTTTTCTCATTGCATTTCTCATAGGAGTGCCACTTGGGGTGCTACTAGGAAGTTCAGTACCTGCATACAGAAGCGTGGAATTCTTAATAGATTTTTTTAGATCGACACCATCTTCAGCTTTAATACCTTTGTTTATGCTGATTTTTGGAATTACCGATATCAACAAAATTGCTATCGCAGCATTCGCGGCCGTGCTGGTCATTCTCTTTAATAGCGCCTATGGCGTAATGAATGCCAAAAAAACCCGTGTAATGGCAGCCAAAACTATGGGGATTAGTAACTTTCATATATTTAAAGATGTACTCCTAATGGAAAGCTTACCGCAAACATTTGTCGGGCTTAGAACTGGAGTTTCACTAGCCTTAGTCATCGTGATTGTGGCTGAGATGTTTATTGGGTCTGAAGCAGGCCTTGGTCACCGAATTATTGACGCTCAGCAAGTATTTAATATTAAAGATATGTATAGCTCTATTTTGATTACTGGCGCTCTGGGATATGGTCTCAATGTAATTTTTATGTCTATCGAATCGAAGCTAGTTCACTGGAGCGGTAAGGCATGAGTAAAACTGCGCAACGTACTCACGTCACGATTCACAATTTATGCAAAGAGTTTGGGGGAGAAGCTCTCTATAAAGATTTTAATTTTGAAATTCCTTATGGAAAAATAGTATCTATTTTTGGTCCAAATGGCTGTGGAAAATCTACCCTGATCAATATGATTGCCGGACTAATACCTTTTGACTCTGGAGAAGTATTGTTTGATGGAAAGAGCCTGAAGGATACAAAGATTGGCTATGTATTTCAAAACTACAGAGATGCACTTTTTCCATGGATGAGTGCACGCGATAACATCGCATACCCCCTTAGAAGGACCGGGGTCAGCGAAGAAAAAGTTAAGATCCGGACTGAAGAACTAATTCAATTATTTGAAATTCGGTTTGATCTAGATCTATACCCTTACGAGCTATCTGGAGGGCAGCAGCAAACCATATCTATTATGAGGGCCTTAGCCCCCAAACCAGAAATTCTCTTTCTTGATGAACCATTCTCAGCTTTAGATTTTGAGATGACACTATTTATTAGAGAGAAATTGCAGGAGGCCAATATTGCCACGGGTACAACAATGATGATTGTCTCTCATGATCTTGAAGACGCGGTATTTCTAGCAGATCAAATACTCCTTTTAACTAGAAGACCAACTAGGATTGCGTCACTACTTCATTTTGATATGGCAAAACCAAGAAAACCTGAAGCTATCAGTGAGCCTGAATTTATTGAAATTAAATTAATTGCTCTAAAAATATTTCAAGAAGAGATGCGTAAGTAATTAAATGCTTTCTTACTCTTTAGGTTTCAAAACCAAAGGGGGTTTGGAGCAACCGTCTATCACCTCGTTGATCTGCAGTATTTTATGATCTAGCAATTAAACCGGTTTAAAACCCAAAAGCTTTTCTGCTTTCGTTCA
>TBL_comb47_HYPODRAFT_10008481_pt1 | contig 10489 bp, 8 predicted proteins | sample TroBogypolimnion_40_FD_10682 | JGI IMG/M metagenome (IMG submission 10682)
ATCAAGCTCACCGCCACGGCGGATGGTTTGCAACCCGCGACGGTTTCGCTGCGGACGCAAGCCGTTACCTTGCGGCCGAGCGTGCCCTGAGGCGGCGGCTCACGCCGTCTGCCGCAGCCAATCCAAAGCCTGCATCGCCGTCACCTGCTTGAACGTGGCGCGGTCCCAGACGTTATTAAACTTTTTAACGTCCACGCCCGCCGCTGTGGCCAGCGAGATGTACACTGTGCCCACCGGTTTCTCCGGCGTGCCGCCGCCCGGTCCGGCGATGCCGGTGACGGCGAGCGCGAAATCGGCGCCGAACTTTTCCCGCACGCCGACGGCCATTTCGCGCGCCACCGCCTCGCTCACCGCGCCGTGGGTCGCCAGCGTTTCGGCGCGGACGCCGACCAGTTTTTCCTTCGCGGTATTGGCGTAACTCACTACGCCGCCAAGAAAAATTTCCGAGGCGCCGGGCACGTCGGTCACTTGGTCGGCCAGCGCGCCGCCGGTGCAGGATTCCGCGAGCGCGAGCGTTTGCTTGCGGGCGATCAGTTGGCGCACGACAACGGTTTCCATTTCGTCGTCGTCAAAACCGTAAATGCTCGCGCCGAGAATCGTTTGCACGATGCGCGCGCCCTCGGCGACAAGCTCTTTTGCGTCCGCCCCACTAGCCGTCAGCCGCACATCCACCGCGCCGGGCCGCGCGCAATAGCCGATTTCCAGCCCGCGCGCGACCACCGGCTGCAACGCCGCCTCGACGAATTCCTGCACGCGGGATTCGCCGATGCCGCTGGTGCGTAGCGTGCGGCAGACAAAAGTTTCCGCCGCAAATTCGCGGTGCAACAGCGGCACGATTTGCTGGTCAAACATCGGCCGCAACTCGCGCGGCGGGCCGGGCAGCATCACGAGCCATTGGGGATTTTTATTTTCTGAATTGCGATTTCCGATGGGAATGGCCAACCCCGGCGCGGTGCCGGTGGCGTTCAGAAAAACTTCCGCGCCTTCCGGGACAAAAGTTTCCACGTCCGTTTTTTGCGGGCGCGGCCGGCCGCGTTGGGCGAAGAAATTTTCGATGTGCGCCTGTACTGCCAGATTTTTCACCAGTTTTTTGCCGAGCAATTCCGCGATGAGTTCGCGCGTGATGTCATCGGAGGTCGGGCCGAGGCCGCCGGTGGTGATGACGAGATCCGCGCGACTGAGGGCTTCGCGCACGGCGTTCTGGATTTCGCGACCGGTGTCGGCGATGGCCACCTGCCGTGTGACGACGTGGCCGAGGTCGGCGAGCCGGCGGCAAAGCCATTGCTGATGGGTGTTCAGGACGCGGCCGAGCATCAGCTCGCTGCCGGTGTTGACGAGTTCGACATTCATGGTGCGGATTGAACCATGAAAGGCGGTGGGCCGAAAATTCTTTTCCGAAAATTTAATTTCCCGGCGGCGTTTCAGCGGGCCGGCGCGGCGGGTGCTTTCGGCTTCGGTCGGCTGATGACGGCATTGAAGCTGCCGACCAGATAACTTTTTTCCGCATCCGGCGTGCAGAGATAAATTTTCCCCGGCAGCCGGTTTTTGGCGATGGCGCCGAATTCCAGGCGCATGGCGTAATTGATCTCGTAACTCGCCTTTTGCGGCGCGTCGTCGCTTTTCCAATGCAGCGTAACGCGCGCGGATTTGTTGGTGTCGGCGAGCACGTTTAAGTTTTTGCCCGCGAGCGCCTCGGGAGCGGCGCCGGCGAAATTGATCAGCACGCCCAACTCCACCGGCCCGCGTGTGCCTTGCCGCAGCACCAGCGTGCCGTTGGCAAAAACCACCCGCTCCGGCAGAAAATCCAGACCGTGAATGCGACCGGCCACCGGCGTCTCGGGAAGCGCATTTGTGCCGAGGACCAATTGCCAGAGCGTATCAGTGGCTGGCGGCGCGACGGGCGGTTGGGGTTTGGCCGGCGGTGCGGCGTTCGTGGCGGCGAGATTTTTTGGCGGCGCCGGCAGCGCGGTTTTTTTTCCGTGCCAGAACCACCCTGCCACAGCGGTGCACAGTGCCACGGCCAGCGCGAAGACCAACGGCAGGGAAAAATCTTTTTTCGCCGGCGCCACCGGCGCGGGGTCGGCCACCGGCACGGTAATTTTTTTCTCGGTGAACTTGGTGCCGGTGAGGATGAGTTTGCCGCCGGGATCGGCCGGGGCCTGCGGGGCGACGATCTTTTGGAAGCAAGTGGGGCATTCCATCACCGTTCCGCTCTGCGACGAGTCGCACACCATGTGCTGACCGCAGACCGGGCAGGCGTATTTGAATTCGCTCATGAACTACGCGCCAACATTTCACAGAACGCCCGTTTCGGCAATGCACTTTTTTGCCGGCGGCGAAAAATTCTGTGGGCATCTGCCGCCAACTGTGGTTTTAATAAGGCCGCAACTATGAGCAAAAAATCTCCTGTTTCCCGCAGCGGCCGGTTCGCGGGCGGCCCCGCTGCCGACGTCGCGCAATTCACCGAGTCCATTTCCTTCGACTGGCGCCTGTGGCAGCACGATATCCAAGGCTCCATCGCCCACGCGACGATGCTGCAAACCATTGGCGTGCTGACGAAAAAGGAATTGAATGCGATTGTTCAAGGCCTCACGCAAATTGCCAAAGAAATTGCCGCCGGAAAATTTTCGTGGAAGCCCGAACTCGAAGACGTCCACATGAACATCGAATCCGAGTTGACCCGGCGCGTGCCCGCCGGTGCCAAGCTCCACACCGCCCGCTCGCGCAACGACCAAGTCGCGCTCGACGTGCGGCTCTGGCTGCGCGACGAAATCAAAGCGCTCCTCAAGGAAATCGCCGATTTGCAGCGCGCCCTCGTCTCGCTCGGCGAGAAAAACGCCGATGTCATCATCCCCGGCTACACGCATCTGCAACGCGCGCAGCCCGTTTATCTCGCGCATCATCTGCTCGCCTATGTCGAGATGCTCGAACGCGATTGCGAGCGCCTCTGGGATTGCCACTCGCGCGTGAATGTCTGCCCGCTGGGCAGCGGCGCGATTGCCGGCAGCACCTTGCCGCTCGACCGCAAACTTGTCGCTGAACTGCTCGGTTTTGTGAACGACGCCGGCGAAGTGCAACTCACGCAAAATTCCATGGACGCCGTGAGTGACCGCGATTTCCTTATCGAATTCTGCGCCGCCGCCGCGCTGCTGGCCGTGCATTTTTCGCGACTCGCGGAGGACCTTATTTTGTGGGCCAGCAGCGAATTTAATTTCATCAAGATCGCCGACGCTTATACCACCGGCTCGTCCCTCATGCCGCAGAAAAAAAATCCCGACATCGCCGAACTCGCGCGCGGCAAAACCGGCCGCGTCGTTGGCAACCTCATGGCGCTGCTCACGCTGCTAAAGGGTTTGCCCATGACCTACAATCGCGATTTGCAGGAGGACAAGGAACGCCTGTTTGACACCGCCGACACCGTGCGCGCCACCACGCGCCTGCTGGCGGCGATGCTCGCGCATGAGGAAACCGTTTTCAAAGCCGACGTCTGTGCCGCCGCCGCGAGCGATGCCATGTTGCTCGCCACGGATCTCGCGGATTATCTCGTGCGCCAAGGCATGGCTTTCCGGCCCGCGCATCACGTCGTCGGCGCGGTGGTGGCGCTGGCGGAAAAGACTGGCAAACGGCTGAACCAACTCACGCTCGCGGAATTGCAAAGTGTGGACCAAACCTTCGGCCGCGATGCGCTGGGTGTATTCAATTTGCAAACCGCGATGGCCAGCCGCAACCTCACCGGCGCCCCCGGCACGAAGGAAGTGGCGAAGCAACTGGCGCGATGGCGGGAGCAGCTTTCGTGAGATGGCCGTTGATTTGGTAGGATTCAATGCTAATCTTTAGCATTGACAGATTTCAGGAATCTATAAAATCTGCCGATGCTTAAACTGATGTGTGCTGAATTAACTTTTGGGGAGCATCATGAATAATCGTTTCAAGACCGATTTTTTGTGTTCTTCTTCGTCTTTCCTGACAGGCATGGGAAGCGTCGTGGACCTCCGTGGCCATCTTTACGATTACAATTCGTCTGATGATCCCGACCAACTTGCGATTGCCCAAGACTGGCTGATGGTCGGGCAAGACATGAGTGACGCGTTGAAAAAAGCAGAGAAGGAGTTTGAACCTATCGCTCGCAAATGAGTGAGAATTCAAATCCTGAACCTGCTGCTTCGCTTCCATCCGTTCCGAACGAACAACCCAAGACTGTTGCGGATGTTGTTCGTGAGGTTGCTCCTGAAGCATTGAATAAAATCCCCGACGAGAAAAAGGGGCTTTTGGTAATCAAGGAAACAACTCATGTTCGATCTGTTCGCAGTGCTCCGCTGCCTGAACCTTCTGAATTGGCGGTTTACAACCAGATTATTCCGAATGGGGCAGACCGTATTATGAAGATGGCCGAGGCGCAGACGGCGCACCGGATTGAAATCGAGAAAACGGTTATCTTCAGCCAAAAGAATCAGGCGTTTCGCGGACAGGTTTTTGGACTTGCTATTGGTTTAGGTGGCCTTTCGTTAGCGACCTACGCGGCAATGAATGGACATGATTGGTTCGGCGGCACAATCGGAAGCGGAACGCTTGTGAGTCTCGTTTATGTTTTTGTCCAATCAAGGGAAAAACAAGGAGAAGAATTAGGGGATAAACGCCAACAAATGCAACAGAGCCAACCAGTGCCACAACCTCCAAATCTCAAGAAAAAGAATCGGAAAAAGTGAAATTCTTTCTGCTTTCCGAAACTGAATCTGGCGGCGCAAATTGTATTCTGAAAATGGGTTTGTCTTAAAATACTGGGGGCATTCCATGCTTTGCTCCCGGCGCTGGCGCGGTATGGGGGTTCCCGGCGTCCTTTCTGGACGCGTTCCGTTTTCCGGCGCTTCCAGAGACTGGGGCTCTGGCTTATTTCCGGCGTCGCTGCGCGACACAACCCGTGCTAAACAAGCGCTTTATATCGCCGCCGGTCGTAGCGCGCTTTGGTTCGTGCCATCGGCAAAAACGGAATTCTGCTAGACACAAAGTGCCTAGTGGCCTGGGCAAAGACGTTTTTGGCCGTCGCAGCGGGCGGGTAGGGCGTCGCAACCGGCCGGAGGGGTCTTGGGGAGCGGCGGATGGGCGTCGCAAGCCGCCCGGAGGCCGTCGCAAGCCGAAAACACCCCGTCGCAGCCGGTCGGCAGGCCGTCGCAGCCGGGGGAAGCGCGTCGCAACGGCCCGGAAGCCCGTCGCAACCGTCCGGCGGGGCGTCGCAGCCGGAAAAACGGTGTCGCAACCGTCCGGAAGGGTGTTGGGGGGCGGCGGCAGGGCGTCGCAAGGCAAAAATACCCCGTCGCAGCCCGCCGATAGGGCGTCGCAACCTTCCGGCAGCCCGTCGCAAAGGAGCGGTAAGGCGTCGCAAGCGGTCGGAGGCATGTCGCAGGGGGCGGCGCGGGCTGGCGCGGTCGGCGGGAGATTGCATTTGGCGCGGGGGATTGTTCTTTGCGCTTGCCACCCCTCGTTTTTCGCCCATAATAGGCCGCGTTCATTGGCTGGCCATCGTCCGATGGCCGTGTTCGCAATGCACGGGGATGGGGTCTTAGCTCAGTTGGTAGAGCGTCTCGTTCGCAATGAGAAGGTCAGGGGTTCGAATCCCCTAGGCTCCACCATTCATCCTCAAAGTTGCCGGCAACCTCCGGTGCTTCCGTTTCCCGCCCATTTTTCCAGTCGAACCAATGCCATCGCCGGGTTGCCAGTTGAAAATCCGGCGGAAAGTCTTATTAATGAATTATGCAACTCGACAAGCTGACCCAAAAATCGCAGGCGGCGTTGCAAGCTGCCCAGCGGCTCGCACAGGAACAGTCGCATCAGGAAATGGACGGCGAGCACTTGCTCCTCGCGCTGCTCGGCCAGGACGAGAGTCTCGTGCCGCAATTGTTCGCGCGCCTCGGCGTGCCGCCCGCCAAAGTGGAGCCGGAATTGGCAAAGGAACTGGCTCGCCGCCACAAAATCCAGGGCGGCAGCGAACCCTACGCCGGCCGTGATTTGCAAAAGGCGCTCGCCGCCGCCCAAGCGGTGGCCACCCAGCTCAAGGACGATTTCGTCAGCACGGAACATCTTTTGCTCGGGCTGCTGGATGAAGCGAGTCCGTCGCTCCAGAAAATATTCACCGCCCACGGGCTTAAGCGCGACGCGGTGCTTCAGGCGCTGGCCGAACTGCGTGGCAACCAGCGCGTCACGGACCCGCAACCGGAAGCGAAATTTCAGGCGCTGGAAAAATACGGACGCGACCTTACCGCGCTCGCGCGGCAGGGCAAGATTGATCCCGTGATCGGGCGCGACGAAGAAATCCGCCGCGTGATGCAAGTGCTCACGCGCCGCACGAAAAACAATCCCGTACTCATCGGCGAACCGGGCGTGGGCAAGACGGCGATTGCCGAAGGACTCGCGCGCCGCATCGTCAGCGGCGACGTGCCGGAATCGCTCAAAAATAAAAAATTGGTCGCCATGGATCTCGGCGCCATGATCGCCGGCGCGAAGTATCGCGGCGAATTTGAAGACCGGCTCAAGGCTTTCCTCAAGGAGATCACGGCCAGCGGCGGGAAAATTATTTTGTTTATTGACGAACTGCACACCCTCGTCGGTGCCGGCGCGGCGGAAGGTTCCAGCGACGCGGCGAACATCATGAAACCGCAGCTGGCGCGCGGCGAATTGCGTTGCGTCGGCGCGACCACGCTGGACGAATACCGCCAGCACATCGAGAAAGACCCGGCGCTCGAACGCCGCTTCCAGCCGGTGCAGGTCGCCGAGCCGACCGTGGAGGCGACCATCGCGATTTTGCGCGGATTGAAGGAGCGCTACGAAGTGCATCACGGCGTGCGCATTCAGGATGCGGCGTTGGTGGCGGCGGCGACATTGTCGCATCGCTACATCACCGACCGGTTTTTGCCGGACAAGGCGATTGACCTCGTGGACGAAGCGGCGTCGCGCATCAAGATGGAACTGGATTCCAAGCCGACGGAACTCGACCAACTCGACCGCCAGATTTTGCAATTGGAAATCGAACGCACTTCGCTGGCGAAGGAAAAAGATTTCGCGAGCAAGGAGCGGCTCAAGTTGATTGACAAAACGCTCGCCGATCTCAAAGAAAAATCCAAGGCGCTCACCGCGCAATGGCAGAACGAAAAAACCGCCGTCAACGCCGTCAGCATCGTGCAGTCGCAATTGGAGCAGGCCAAACTGGAATTGGAGCGAGCGCAGCGCGCCGGCGATTTGTCCAAGGCAGCAGAGGTTCAATACGGAAAAATTCCCGATTTGGAAAAGAAGCTGGCGGCAGTGTCAGGGGCAATCGAAGGTGGCGGCGACGCCTCGTCGCCTCAAGGTGGCCGCAGCGCCCCCGCTGCGGGAACTGCGACGAGGGCGTCGCAGCCACACTCGGTGACGGAGGCGTCACCGCTACCCTTTGTCGGCTTCGACCCGAAAGTTCCCGTTGGTTTTTTGCGGGGTGGCAATCTTCCCCACTGGCGTCAGGATGGAACAACCTATTTCGTCACTTGGCGCACGGCTGACTCGCTGCCAAAGGCGCGCGTGGATGCGTGGTTCGCCGAACGTGACGAATGGATGAAGAAAAATCCAGAACCGTGGACACCCAAAATGGAAGAGGAATATTACCAGCGTTTTCCGGATCGCTGGGAAAAGTGGCTTGATGATTGTAAAGGCGAATGCCTGCTGGCGCAGCAAGAGCTGCGTAAAATTGTGGAATCCACGCTCCGGCATGACGATGGCGTGAAATATCACCTCAGAGATTTCGTGGTCGCCCCAAATCACGTCCACGTTCTGGTCACGCCGACTGGCGGGGAAAACACGCTTTCCGAGGCGGTGCAAGTATGGAAGTCGGTTTCCTCGCATCGCATCAACCAGACGCTGGGGAGGAAAGGCGAGTTCTGGCAGAAGGAATATTTTGACCATATTGTCCGCAGCCCGGAACAACTGGCTAAATTCAAGAACTACATCCAAAACCATCCCCAGGGTGGTGACGACGCCTCGTCGCCAAAAAGTGGTGGCGACGCCCCCGTCGCCGGAGGTTTTGAAAAAGGTGACGAGGGCGTCACCTCCACCCTGCGCGCCGAGCCGTCGCGGCCACGCTTGCTTCGGCAGGAAGTCACCGATGAAGACATCGCCCGCGTCGTGGCGGCGTGGACGCATATTCCCGTTGCGCGGATGCTCGAAGGCGAGCGCGAGAAGTTGCTCCACATGGAGGCGCGTTTGCAACGGCGCATCATCGGCCAGCAGCCGGCCATTGCCGCCGTGGCTAACGCCGTGCGTCGCGCGCGGAGCGGATTGCAGGACCCGAACCGGCCCATCGGCTCGTTTATTTTTCTCGGCCCGACCGGCGTGGGCAAGACCGAGACCGCACGCGCGCTGGCGGAATTTCTTTTCGACGACGAGAATGCCATGGTGCGCATTGACATGAGCGAATACATGGAGAAGCACACCGTCGCCCGGCTCATTGGCGCGCCGCCCGGCTACGTCGGCTACGAAGCGGGCGGCCAGCTCAGCGAAGCCGTGCGGCGCAAACCGTATGCGGTGATCTTGTTCGATGAAATTGAGAAGGCGCACAGCGATGTTTTCAATGTGCTCCTGCAAGTGCTCGACGACGGCCGGCTTACCGACGGCCAAGGCCGCACGGTGGATTTCAAGAATACCATCGTCATCATGACCAGCAACCTCGGTTCGCCGATCATTCAGGATTATTTCCTCGATGGCAAAACCGACCAGGCCTCGTATCAGGCTATGGAAGACAAGGTGCTCGCGGAATTGAAACGCCATTTCCGCCCGGAATTCCTGAACCGCGTGGACGACACCATCATCTTCCAGAGCCTAGACGAAAGCGAACTGACGCGCATCGTGGACATCCAACTCAGGCGTTTGGAACAACGCCTCGCGCAGCAGAATCTCACGCTGGAGTTGGACGCCGCCGCAAAGAAATTATTGGCCACCGAGGGCTACGACCCGCAATTCGGCGCGCGCCCGCTGAAACGCGCCGTGCAGGAACACCTGCTGAACCCGCTCTCCATGAAAATCCTCGAAGGGGATTTTAAGGCGGGCGATAAAATCAAAGTCACGGCGGATGGGGATGAATTGGTTTTCACCAAAAAGTAATTACCTTAGGAAAAACCAATAAAATGGAATTATCAACAAGTTGTCGGAAATGCGGGCGTGAAGCTTGGGTTGTATTTGACCCTGAATCAGGTGAGAAATTGGCTAGATGCGCTTGGTGTGGAAATGTCGGGTCGGCCGTTGGACTACATTTTAGGACGGAACCAGAGTATTTGTATAAATATCGGCCTCATGATTGTTACAGTGAATCATGGGTTCTAAACGAGGAACTCTTTTTTGCCAGCCCGGGCATGTTCAACGATCCTTTCGACTCAAAGGTCCTGTATACTATGGAAGGGACAATTGAGCAGAAGAAAAAATATTTCAGTGAAATCATTCAGGCGGAAAGGCCTTTAATCAAAAAGCGGGAAAAGTGGAAAATTATTAAACATGCGCTGACAGAGCAAACTCTAGAGAAGGATTACGAGGGACATATTAAACGGATACAGAGTCGAATTGATACATATGGGGTTGTTTCATTTTCCCGAAAGCCCGACGACGTGTTGATGTTTTCCTACTATGCTAAGGATCACACCGGATACTGCTTAAAATATAGGCGCACAAAGGAAAATATTCTCAGCATGGCGAGAGAGATTAACTACGAACCGAAATATCCGAAGTTTAGCGTTTTTGAATTTTCCTTGAGCAAAGTTGGCGCACTTGGAGATAAGGTTTTGCTTACGAAAGCAAAATGTTGGGAACACGAAGCCGAGTGGAGACTCAGTTTCGCTAATTACACTAATCGAGTAACAAAATCTCCGCATCCGATTTTGGAAGGTATAATCTTCGGTTGCAATATGACGCAGGACCGACGTGCTGAAATTGTCGCATTAAACAATCGGCGTGAGAAACCAGTGCAGATATTTGAAGCACGCAAGAAGAAGTTTGAATTCGCCCTCGAAATCCTTGCCGTTTAGGACTTGCAATCAGTTTCAGCAATCTCAAAGGGATTGCAATCATTCAGCCCAGCGTTGCCGGTCCGAGCCGGACGGGCGAGGAGCGGCTACGCTGGGTCATCGTTCTACCAATTTTTATCAACCCTGAAAGGGTTGAATCATTCGCCAGTCTTGAGCATTATTCGGAAATGCCGCAATCACTCGCCAAGATCCTAGTGCATACGGTTTTTTCCACCAAAGACCGTCGCCCGTTTCTGCGGGACAAACCGCTTCGTGAAGAATTGCACCGTTATCTCGGCGGTATCCTGCCCCATCGTGATTGCCAGCCCATCATCATCGGTGGCGTGGAAGTGCCATGTGCTGTGGGCGGAACGAGCCTTGAAGGCGGCGGACGTGTTGCGCTGGCTGCAAAAAGCTGTCGAGCAACACGGGGCACCCGAGTTTCTGCGGAGCGACAACGGCTCGGAGTTCATCGC
>TBL_comb47_HYPODRAFT_10008482_pt1 | contig 10486 bp, 13 predicted proteins | sample TroBogypolimnion_40_FD_10682 | JGI IMG/M metagenome (IMG submission 10682)
TGTCCTCCAACATAAATATTACTACCACTAATAGCTATAGAATAAACTATTGGATTAGATCCTGTAACACCGGTTCCTAATGCTGACCATGAACTACCATACCACACTGCAATATTACTTGCAGATACTCCTCCTGCAGTAGTAAATATTCCTCCGACATAAACATCATTATTACTACTAATCGCTATAGAATTAACAAATGAATAAGATGCAGTAACACCAGTTCCTACTGCTGACCATGAACCACCATTCCACACTGCAATATTATTTATATTTACAGATACTCCTCCTGCAGTAGTAAATTGTCCACCAACATAAATATTACTATTACTACTACTAATCGCTATAGAATTAACAATTGGATTAGTTCCAGTAATTCCAGTTCCTAATATAGACCACGTCCCGATTGGGATTATTGAATTTGAAAGTAAGCTCCCTAAATCTATACCATTATTTTTATAACTTGTTGTAATACCGCTATTTCCTGCAGCAAAAATTACACCTAAATCTTTACCACCATATGCAGTAGATTTATAACCAGTTGTTTGTGTTCCTCCTATGGTTGATATAGTAAATATGTCCGCAAAATCTTTTGTTACACCTGTAATTGTATATTTATATCCTGTTGGTATCGCCATTATATAAAAGAAAATATTATATTTAATGTAATATAATTGTTGTTATAATGCAATTATATAATTATGATCTCCTCCATAATATATTCTTCCATTTGAACCAATAGCACATGGTGAAGAAAACCCTACAAGTCCACCTGGTATAACTTGAAATGCCCAATTTATTTGATAATAAGGAGATATAGTTATTTCTGTAATACTTACAGCTAATCCATAGTCTCCAGTTGTATAAATAGTCTTATCATAACCAATTGAAATTGATGTCAATGTTTGAGACGCAGTCGGTAATGTATTACATGTCCAATTTATAAAACCATTAGTTTCATTATCTGTTATACTAATAACAGTTTTATCTGTTGCCATATATAATTTTCCATCGTTTCCAATAGAAATAGTTCCGCGTAAAGTTACAGCCACATTTAAATTCCATTTTGAAGTTCCATTTGTTACTGCATCAGTTACTGCATATACAGTACTTGAGTTTATTGCGTATATAGTTCCATTTGAACCTATCGTAGGCACTTCTAATATAACTCCTGCATTATAACTCCATTTTAAAGTGCCATTACTATTTATAGCATATAAATAGGTAGATGCACAAGCATAAATAGTTCCATTTAATCCAATTGCTAATTTAGATACTGAATATAATAAATTATAACTCCAATTTAAAACGCCTCCGCTACTTACTGCATATATTATTATAATGCAGGAAATTATTTAAATACAGGTTCAAATAATCTCAGTTTAAATGCTGATCCCAATTCTGGTGGAAATGGAGGTATTGGTCAATTAGGAGTAGATGCTAATTATTATGGAGGAGGAGGTATTCCATGTCCCAGCTCCAGGAGCACTAGGAACCCACATTGCTATGTTATTTACATTATTTTTGAAAACATGTTATTAGTTATTGGTTTGTTTTTAAACATTAAACTTTAATATAACAGTTCCATTTGAACCTTTACCACCAGAAGCAAAGGCTAGACTAGTAGGACTGTATCCATTTCCGTTACAACCTCCACCTCCACCTCCAGCTCCTGATTGTATTCCATTTCCTCCGTTTGTTCCTGATGCATTTAATTTTCCTCCTTTACCTCCTGCTCCTCCACCTGAAGGTCCACCTGCACCGCCTGGATATACAGTGCTGGTGTTGCTGCCACCACCTCCACCACCACCAAAATTAGTAATTCCTGCAGTTCCTGCAATATCCGATGATCCACCTGGACTTCCAGACAAAATTGTTCCACCATAACTAATATATGAATTACTATTGTAATTTAAAGTAGTGTTTAACCCTGGACTAGGATCAGAAAATACAAAACTTAAAACATTGTAATATCCGCCGGATCCACCTGTTCCTATTGTAATTATATTTGTTGTATAGTTACCAACTAGATTATATTCAACTGAGGTTGAACCTCCCCCACCATTTCCCGCATTTTTAGTGTATGTGTTTCCATGTTGTCCTCCGGCTCCACCACCTGTTATGCGTGCGTAAATGGCATAAATTTGATTAAACGTAATAGATCCATTAGTTGTCCATGTTAATATTGTATTATAAGTTCCATCAGATGTTTTATTTACAGTCCCTGTTGTAGTATATGTTGAATTTGAAAGTAAGCTCCCTAAATCTATTCCGGCACTATTTTTATAGCTAGTTATAATACCGCTATTTCCTGCTGCAAAAATTTGACCTAGATCCTTATTTCCGTATGCTTCCGACTCGTAACCGGTAGTTATTCCTGGACTAGGATATGTGATTGCAAAAACGTCAGCAAAATCTTTTGTTACAGTTTCAATTGTATATGTATATCCAGTAGCAGTAGACATTATATAAACAATATAAAAGATAATAAAAAAATTATAATAAATTAAATAAAAAATTGAATTTATTATTATATTAATATAGAAATATATTCTTAATAATATATACAACAATGATCATTCCTATTAAATGCTTTACATGCGGCACTGTGCTAGCTAACAAATATGCATATTATTGCGAAGAAGTGAGAAAACGTAAAATGTCCAGAGACCTGCATGTTGAGAGGGTCATTTATTTAACTGAAGAATATAGCCAAAAAACTCCGGAAGGTGAAGTTATGGACGAGCTAAATTTGAAGAAAATGTGCTGCCGCCGACACATGTTAACACATGTTGATATCGAATAAATACAAAAATAAACAACTTTTATATTATATTATTATCCATTTCACACTTGTTTTTTTTCCTTAATATAATATATAATGCCCAAGAGAAGTAGTCGAAGTAGAATAAGTAAAAAAAACAGATCAAAAAAACAGAAGCTTTACAATATGAAAGGCTGCTCCAAATCAAAATCAAGAACCATGCGTAAAAGTCGCAGTCTTGCCGGAGGATATGGTCAAGATCCAATTGCACCATTTTCTTGGAAACAAATGCAACAAAGTGGCGGCACTTGTGCGTCTTGTGGTCTAACACCTAATATGTCAGGTGGATCATTTTACAAGCAAGCGAGTCCAATTCCAGGACCATTTGTAGGTCAAGCATGGACTCCATCTATTGCAAACTGGCCCGGTGTCAATGGAATAGGAGGTGATAGCAATTATCTTGCAAATAATTTATATAATGGACCAGATGCACAGACCATGATGAAATTAGGCGGATCAAAAAGAAGAAAAAGAAGAAAAGGAAAAAAGAAAAGTCTTAGAGGAGGTGGAATAATGCCACAAGATTTAGTTAATTTAGGAAGAGATGCATCATTTAATTTCAAAAGTGCATATAATGCATTAAATGGATATTCCGCTCCAATAAATTCCCTCCCATATAAAGATCAATTATCAGGTTCTATGTCAGCGAATAAAATTATTATTTAATTAGAAACATTTTTCAGATTTAAGGTAGTAAAAGTAAAATGGAATTATTTTCTATTTATAATACATAATATGGCATTACCCAAAAGTTTAAATCAACTTTGCACTCCATCATATATATATTTTATTATATCTGTTATCAGTCTTGCTTTTGTGGCAATACAAAATATAGGCAATAATCAAATATATGCATTAGGCAATTTTTCTTGTAGAGTTCCTAGTACAATAGCTATTTTTGTTCTTAAATTAGTGTATATTATATTCTGGACTTGGATATTAAACTTAATGTGCAAGGATGGCGAGGAAAGCATCGCTTGGTTACTTGTTTTGTTACCATTTATTCTTCTTTTTGTAATTCTTGGTATAATAATGTTGTATCAAAATGATGAAGAGAATAAGAAAAAACCTCGTGGAAAATATCATGGAAAATATGATGAAGGATTTATGCAGTAATTTACTTATCCAAATACTCTAAATTTAGAAATATACATTCCAAATAATATCAATATCATTCCTACATAATCGTCAATAGTTGTCCTTAACTTTAACCAAAAAGTATTTGAAACTATTTGAGATAAAAATTGAAACACATAAGATGATAATGCCAGTTGTGCGGGATTTAAAAATAATATTCCAAAACGTTGTGCGGGTATTACACAAATCCATTCTATTGATGCCCAAAATTCCGAATGAATAAGTTTAATAAACATTGACGCATTTTCCATTTCAGGGGTTGTTTGTGCAAACAATGCGATTTGTATTGCTATTAAAAGTAGTATATTTAGCAATATCCAAAGTATAATTATTTGTGTTAAGTTCATTTATATATATCTTTAAGATAATTCTCAAAAGTATATATATATAATATATAATGGATTATTCTATATTACCATATTATGCATCATTTTTATTTTTATTTTTGATTGCAAATATTTTATCAACATGGGGTCAATATGTAACATTACCATATATAGATTTAACAATGTGGCAAGCATATAAGATGGCAATTCCATTTGTTTGGGTTGAATGGATTATATTGACATATGCAATATCATTAGAACATACATATAAATTATTTACACCTACTCAAATAACATTTTTACTAATTATCATGCAATTTGTATCAGTTTTAACAATAAATAAATATTATTTAAAAAAAACCATATATATTAGTGATATTATTGCATTTTTTATAATTATAGCGGGGTTTTTTATAAGTGTTTTACATCTTATTTCTAAAGTTTTACATCTTCCAATTCAATCAGACACATTAGATCAACCAGACTCAACAGATAAATCAAATAAAAATTCTAATAAAGATGAAAAATAAAACGATAATATTATATATTAATATTATATAGATGTTAAATGAAAATAAGGTAAAAAATGGAATATCATATGAGCAAAATGGCTGGTTATATGTATCTATTAAGGGAGACCCTAAGGAACGCGGATATGCATATGGAAAACTTATTTATAAAGAAATGAAAAAGGTGAGGGAAACATTAGATTTCATTGTTTACAATGATTTTGGTGTAAAATGGGAGTTTTTTATTGAAGCATCTAACAAATATTACAAGCAAAAAATCATAGATGAATTTCCCGAATTTTATGAAGAAATGGAAGGATTTGCCGAAGGATGTACTGCGGGTGGTTTCAAAATGACTGTTGATGAAGTTGTTGCATGGAATAATTATTTTACTTTAACTGAAAGTTGGTGGGCTAATATGCCAGACGAAGATACTATTGCTCTTAAAGGAACTGTTAAAACCAATGTAAGTTCTAAAGAAGGCGGATCATCTGATAGATGCAGTGCATTTATTGCAGTTGGGGACTGGACTGCGGATGGAAAAATAGTTGTAGCTCATAATAATTTTTCCAACTTTGTTGATGGTCAATTTGCCCGAGTAGTAGTTGATTTGAAACCAACAAAGGGAAATAGATTTATTATGATGGGGTTTCCTGGGTGGATATGGTCAGGAACCGATTTTTTTGTAACATCTAAAGGCATTATCGGAACAGAAACTACGATTGGTGGATTTATTGCTTATGAAAATAATATACCAATTTCGTGTAGAATTCGTCAAGCAATGCAATATGGCGACACATTAGATGATTATGTTAGTATTTTACTAGATGGAAATTCAGGCGATTATGCTAATTCTTGGCTATTTGGCGACACAAATACAAATGAAATTTTGCGAATAGAATTAGGTCTTAAATATCATAATGTTGAGCGCACTAAAAATGGTTATTTTATAGGTTTTAATGCGCCATATGATCCAAGAATACGTAATTTAGAGTGTGTTAATACAGGGTTTGATGACTTGCGACGACATCAAGGATCTCGCCGAGTTAGATTGGGCGATTTAATGGACAAATGGAAAGGAAAATTAAATATAAAAGCGGCTCAAGAAATAATGGCAGACCATTATGATACATATCTTAAAAAGGAAAATCCCTGCTCAAGAACATGTTGTTCACATTATGAATTAGATGCGCGTGAATATATGTCAGATCCTTCAAGACCAAAACCATATCAGCCCCGTGGTGCATTAGACGGAAATGTATGCGATACAACAATGGCGAAGGCAATGTCTTTTAGTTTAAGATGGGGAAATTCGTGCGGAATTCCATTTGATAAAAACAAATTTTGCGATGATCATCGCGAATGGGATTATTTGAGACCTTATTTGGAGGACAGACCTCAACAACCTTGGACAACATTTACGATAACAACACATCAACAGTTTTCAAATTCTAAGACGATGAAGCACAGAATAAAATTAAGACTTAAAAAATCAAAAACTAATAGGAAATAAAATATATTACACCTTTTAACATTTCAAACGCCGATTATTTATAAACCTTTTTATAAATAATTATTTGTAATTCTTCTTTATTTTTCTTGTTTTATTCTTTGGAACATATTTTTCTGGTCTTTCGTAAGCACCCTTAAATATATTTTCATATTTTTCCTTTGGTATTTCAGTAATTACCTTATTTATGTTTTCTTTCAAATTCTCATACTTTAACCCATCTAATTTTTGTAATCTTGATTTTAGCATACTAAAATAATTTTCTATTGAATTTGTGAAATGCTGATAAGGAACAGCATATAAAATATTATTATGTTTATTCACTAATGTTTTTATTCTTTCATTTCTATGTGCGGAAGCATTATCTAAAATAATTAATTTATTCCTTAATTTACTTGTAATGTTATGCTCTAAAAACTCAATTAACCTATCTTTATTTATTCCACCCTTTTCATATAAATCCCAATGTATCACACCATTTACAGAAATAGCAAATACACCAGTATATTTTTTGAATACTTCCTGTGATTGCGTTTTTATTACACATCGTTTTCCTTTATTACTATAACAATGGTTTCGTTTTTGTAATGATTTTATTGAAGTCTCGTCAATACAAATAATATCTTCTATTTTGTATTTTTTCACTTCATCATAAAATTCTTTTATTTTTGAGTTTATATCAATATCTTTTCCAAATCGTTTTACAGATTCGTGTCTAATTCTTGTAAGTTTCAAAGTAATATTATTATCACGGACAACCCTAAAAAGTTGCATAGTGCTTATATCCGTATTTTTATATTTATCTTTTAGTTTTTGGTGTAGTTCTTGTAATGTAATTGTTTTATTTTTATTTATTTCATCTAATAAAAATTTTACATATTCTTTTTTAACTTTATAAGCAACTGGGTTTCTATAATGAATATCTACATTACCTTCATTTTTGTATCTTTCAACCCAACGCATTAAACTTCTTGGAGAACATTTGAAAATCTTACAAATTTCTTCGTGTGTCTTATCTTCAATTAAATAATATTGAACTGCTGTTAATTTATAATCATTACTTTTATGAGTAGGCATATATATTATTTTATTATAAAATTGATTTATAATAAAATTGAAATGATATAAATAAAATACAATATAATACAATATAATAAAAATGAATACAAAGCAAAAAGTAAATGATAAATGTTTATGTGGGTCAGGAAAAAAATATAAAAAATGTTGCAAAAATAAATCATCAAATGTTATTCCTACATATATTACTAATTTAGAGAAACAAGAAACCCCTTTATTGATTGAAGGGACATTAAGACATCAAGACAATATAATTAATGCAAAAACTAAATATGGCAATATATTTAATGGTAAAATTGTATACACTAAATATTTTGGCGATGATAATGATATTCCTACATTAGTATGCAGAGATGATATTAAATTGGTTTTAGGAAAACCGAGATATCCAGAAAAATTTACCGATGATGAATATAAAATTAAATTAATTGATAGAAATAATTGTGGATTATACTCAATTGAAGTATCAAACTGTGATATTGAAGTTTTACATAGACATACTTATTTACCTCCGCAAACATTAACTCAATCAATAACTCGTCATACATTAGATAAATTAATGGAAAATATAACAGACCCTCATTGTAAAATTTGCGGCGATACTGAAAATGATGGTAAAATTCTAAAAATACCTACTCAAATAGGTGATATATATTTGTGTGAGGATTGCTATAATATTCAATCAAACATGTAAAAATTAGCAATAGCACATATTTCCATCAGTTTTAATCTTTATTAAATTCACAATTTCATCAAACATATTATCTGGAATACAAATATTTTTTTTTGTAGAGTTCTCAAATACATATGGAAACGATGGTGCTAATGAAATATTATTATAATGAAGAACTACATTATCTTTTATATCATCTAAATTATCAATATCATTATTACCTTGTTGTTTGAATTGTTTAATTGCATCTATTTTTTGTCCGTTTGTCAATGTAGTTATTTTATTTAACACTTCTAATGCATTCACTTCATTTGGTAATTTTGTTAATTCTATTGCTACATCAATTGATATTTTATTTTCGCTATTTGTATCCAATAAGTTCAATACTTCTTCTGGTAAATTTCTCATTTTTAAATATTTTTGAATAGTCGGTTTTGAAATATGTATTTTAGATATTACTTTATCAATATCTCCATTATACACATCATATAGTTTTGAGTAAGACCTAACTTTATCGCAGGTAGTCATTTGATTACGCTGGACATTTTCAACTAAACTTATTTCTTCTGCTTTTTGCGTATCTATATTTAAAATATTACACGGAATATGCGTTTTATTTAATTGTTTCATCGCTAAGTATCTTCGTTGTCCTGCGATAATCTCATATTTATCGTTATTTAATCTTACTGTAATAGGATTAATTAAACCATTTATGTTAATATCATTTGCTAAATCTGTAATTCCAGTTTCATCTTCTTCACTCGTTAATGTTTTTCTAACATTAATATTTGATACATATAATTTTAATATTTCAATATTAGCGATTTCCATTTTGTATAAACTATTATATTCATTTATCTTTAAGTTTATTCATTATGTTTCTTGAAACAACTGATTTTTACAAGAAAGAAGTTTGGAGAAAAATGAAATTTAGACAATATAGTTATGGTAAGAAAAGTATTGATACATTTTTGAATAAAATAAAGGAAATGTTTGGAGAAAATATACTTATTGGTTATGGTAATTGGAGTAGAAGTAGTCAAATGAAATATACAATGCCTACACTCAATAAAGGATTAAGGAAACTAATTCATAAAAAGTATGATACAATAACTATTAATGAATTTTATACATCTCAAAAATGTTGTGAATGCCGTAATCCATTAAAGCATTACAAAGATACAAAAGGAGTGGAAATATATAGATTATTTACTTGTTCTAATTGCGTGAGTTGCGAAAACAAAAATGTCGTATTTAGAACAAGGGATAAGAATTCTGCTATAAACATATTGAACCTTACTGAATGTTGGATAAACAACCAAACAAGACCAGTAGAGTTTCAATGTGAAGCAAAAGCATCGTCTTTCACCTGTGGAAACAAAAAGGCAGGGTTAAGTAAGACAATCGGCGTTAAGAAACAACCTCGTAAGAGTAAGCACACCTCTTGATTTTACATTTTTTAATTATTTTTTATGCTGATAAATCGGCGTTTGAAATGTTAAAAGGTGTAAAGACTAATTTACATGTTTAATATATTTCAATAATGATCTTTAAAATAGGCGACATATAAATGATGCAATATATAAAATCATTTATATAGAGATTATTAATGGAGGAAATTGGCATGATGGATATACTACTACAATTTTCGCAACAATTGAACAAACAAACGTTGATCCTGATTCTAATAATTCTGATAAGTATTGCATTCAATACACTAATAATATGTGTCAAATTAATAATACATATGCGATTAAAGTTGAATAATATTATAAAAACCTCTTTTCTATTTCCTTGTTTTTGAATGTCCATATTTATATTTTTGTCTTGATTTATTTGCTAAAATAAATGCTTTTTTATTATGTTTGCAACCTTTTTTTATTATATCATAATCAACTGCTGCTGATTTTCCAGAAGTCAATGAACTGGCTAATCGTGCTAACCCCCATGATTGCGGGGTTTGATTTGGTCTTGAACCAGAAGAATAATATGCTCCTTCTCCTTTTTTAACAATTTGTTTTAATGCCGATAATTTACAACCTGTTTTTACTGATAATTCTTTATTAGGTATAATAGTTTTTATATTGTATATTTTACGAGCATTTGAAATATGATTTGATTTTTTATTTTTATAAGATGATATATTTTTGCGAGTATAATATTTATGTTTTTTATATAATTTTTTTGATTTTATTAGCATATGTAATTGTCTATTTTTATCATTTTTTGTTAAATGTTTTGGTAAATATCTTATTGGAAATTTAATATTTGTCATTACTATATCTATATATTATAATTGGCATTTGCCAAAGACTATAACTCCGTAAAACAAGAAATTAAAAGAATAAAAGAATAAAAGAATAAAAGAATAAAAGAATAAATTATAATATTAATAAGAATAATATTATAAAAAAATAACATTATATTAAT
>TBL_comb47_HYPODRAFT_10008484_pt1 | contig 10483 bp, 9 predicted proteins | sample TroBogypolimnion_40_FD_10682 | JGI IMG/M metagenome (IMG submission 10682)
TCGCCTTCGTCGCTCTTGTGATGGCGGGCAACCTTTTCCTGATATGAATTCCCTCCGCGCAAACCTCACAACACCCGTGCTTGCGCTGGGTTACTCCTCCATGCGTGACGCACGAGAACCCTTCCAAGGCGCCGGCCGTCCCGCATCCAGGCCGGTGCTGAAGGAGCCGGATATTTCACAGTGCCGTGCCAGGCGCAGCGGCCTGGGCGACCACGTGGATTGCCTGGTTGATTATCCCGGCCGGTGTCCCCACTCGCTTTACTTCGGCTCCTGTTGTTTCTGTATGCATCCGCGCCGCAAGGCAATCGCCGCCAACACGGAAGCCGCCCCGCATGACGGGGGCTTGGCAATCGTGGCTTGATCAAGCGGCGCGGCGGCAGCCGTGCAAAGCAGGCAAACATTCAAATGCGTTCATTGCCAATGATAGCCTCGTTGCGCAGGTGGACGCGCTTGATCAGGCCGATGATGACGCGGTTGGCGCCGATTTGCAGCGTGCCCCATTCCACACTCCTGGCTGGCGGGCGACTCCGCGATGCGCGGCGGCTTGACCACCGACGACGCTGCGGCGTGCAGCCCGGCACGGGCCAATTCGCTCTCACCGAACGGCAGCGAGGCGGCACATTGGTTCATCGCCTCGGCAATGGCCTCGTCCACCAGGTTCACGACGAACTCATGGGTGGGCTTGAAAGCAGCATTGACGGCCCGTTGCGGCAAGGGGATTGCAGTTCATGACCGGCGCTTCGCCGCTTTCGTATGGCCTGCAAGCCGCTGCTTTATTCTTGCGGGAGGCATCTGAGCGTGTCATTTTCAGTTGGATGTTTCGAGCACATTGGCCCCACGAATTATCGCACCACCCGGTAGGCGCGTTGGTGACGACGCCTTGGAGGCGCAGGCATCAGCCCCGCCGGCAAGGGTAGGCGCTTCTTCTAACTGATGCCACACTTGTAAAACACGCGGGCCGGCATTTTTTCTCCGGCGCCGTCCGCGACGTCACCGTCCGAATGGACTAACAGAGTGGCGAAAGGCGAGGGGTAAGACCGAGCCTGGAGGGAAGATGCACGGCACAATCTAACGTCGGGGTTTGGGCTTGGCGGGGAGCGGGGAGGCACTAGGCTGTCGCGCCGATGCCCGCGCCTTCTCAACCTCCAATCTTTCCGCGACAGGACGGGGAAACAAAAATGCTGCACCCTGACGGTTTGTCACCGATCACTTCGTGCCTATGAGTTGGGTAACCGTCATCTGGTCAGCGGGTTCAGGTGCGTGCCTGATGCTGGTGCTGATGCATCTGCTCGTGTGGAGCCGGGACCGTCGTTCCTGGGCGAGCCTATGCTTCTCCGTCGTGGTACTCAGCGTGCTCGGACTCGAGATCGCCGAGATGGTCACGATGCGCACGGAGTCGCCGGCCGTGTTCGGGCGCACGATCCGGTGGGTGCATCTGGTTTACGCCAGTGGCGTCGCAGGCAGTCTGGGATTCGTCCACTTCTACTTTGGCACCGGGAGAACTCGGCTGCTTGCGCTGGCGATTGGTTTGCGGCTGCTGGCGGTGGTGGCGAATTTCACCACGGGGCTGAACCTGCACTTCGTGGCCATCCACAGTTTGGCCAAGGTGACCTTTCTGGGCGAGCAAGTCTCAATCCTCGGCGAGTGGACCCCCAATCCGTGGATGCGCTTGGGGTGGCTCGCTTCCCTCGCGCAGCTCATTTATGTGGTGGATGCCTCGGTCCGGTTGTGGCGCACCGGCGCGCCGGAATCGCGAAAACGAGCGGCGATTGTCGGTGGCGCCCTGGCCTTCTTCATCGTCTTCGCCGTGGTCAACGCCGCGCTGGTTACGACGGGCGTGCTGCGAATGCCCTACCTCACGAGCTTTCCCTTTCTAGGAATGCTGCTGGTCATGGGCTATGAGTTGAGTCACGACGTGCTGCGCGCCGCAAAATTGTCCGACGATCTCGCCCAACGGCGCAGCGAGGTGGCCCACCTCTCCCGTGTCACGACCCTGGGAGAAATCTCCGGCTCGCTCGCCCACGAGTTGGGCCAGCCACTGGGAGCTATTCTCACCAACACGGATTCCATCGAAATGATTCTGCAAAACCCGACGCCGGATCTGGCCGAAGTGCGGGTCATACTCGCTGACATCCGCCGGGACGACCTGCGCGCCAGCGAAATCATCCATGGGATGCGTGCATTTTTGCGGCGGCAGGAACTGGACCTGCTAGCGCTCGACGTGCGGAGCCTCGCTGAAGAAACCGTCAAGTTGCTCAGTTCCGACGCGGCCGCCCGCAAGACCACCGTGGGCCTTGAAATTCCGCCAGACCTGCCGCTGGTTCGCGGGGATCACATCCACCTCCAACAGGTCCTGCTCAACCTCCTGATCAACGGCATGGATGCCATGAGCACCTGCCCAGTGGCGGATCGCCGCATGACCATCCGGGCGGCGCAAACCGCTCCGCTCACCGTCGAAATTGTCGTCAGCGACGCAGGGGTTGGCATTCCGCCGGGAAACCTCGATCAAATCTTCACCCCCTTCCACACGACCAAGCAAGGCGGATTGGGGCTTGGCTTGCCGATCTGTCGTTCGATCATTGAGGCGCATGACGGCTCAATCTCACTCCACAACAACCCGGATAGGGGAACCACGGCGCGTTTCACCCTGCCCACCTGCCAGGAGGGCAACCCATGACAGGCTTGCCCCCAACCGGCCCTACCGTGTACGTCGTGGATGACGACGCCTCCATGCGCCGCGCCTTGTCCCGTATGCTGACCCTGGCGGGATACCAAGTGGAAGCATTCGTTTCCGCTCCGGAATTTCTTGCCCGCCATCAGCCGTCGGATCGCGGCTGCGTCCTCGCCGACTTGCGGATGCCGCAGATGAGCGGCCTTGAACTTCAGGCGGCCCTGGCCCGCAGCGGCAATCCGCTGCCGGTTGTCTTTCTCACCGCCCACGGGGACATCCCAACTTCGGTCCACGCCATGAAGGGCGGAGCCGAGGATTTTTTGACCAAGCCGGTGCCAAAGGAAAAACTCCTGGCCGCCATGCAACGGGCCTTGGCGCTGGATGCCGCCACCTCCGTGCAGGATGCGCGCCGGCGCCAACTCCAACGCCAGTTTGGCCTCCTCACACCACGTGAACGCGAGGTCCTCGCGCTGGTCATCGCCGGAAAATTGAACAAGGAAATCGCCGCCGACCTGAACGCCGCCGAGAACACCATCAAGGTCCACCGCGCCAGCATCATGGAGAAATTGCAGGCCCGCTCGCCGGCCGAACTGGGCCGCCTGGTCCAGGAAATGGGTTGGGGCGGCAAACAGTAATCACTGACGAAGAGGATTACACGGATTGCACAGATGAAGATGGATGACCGCAAAGACGACAAAGAAACGAAGGAAGTGAGGATCAAGGCAGAAAGATTTAGGGCAGGAAAATGCGCGGATCGTGATGTCTTTAACCTTTGCGCTCTTTGCGTCGTTGTGGTCATCCGTCTTCGCCATGGCACTAAACTAAAGCACTATGGCATTGCGTCGGGCGTTTCTGGCATAATCGCGGCGTGCAGGAAAATCCGTCCATCATCGCCGTCATCGACGACGACGAAAGCATGTGCTACGCGTTAAGCCGCCTGTTGCACCTGGCGGGCTATGCCGTGAAATCCTATTTCTCCGCGGAGTCATTCCTTGACGATCCGGACCATGCCCGCACGCGCTTCCTGGTCGCGGACATCCAGCTTCGCGGCATGTCGGGCTTTGACCTTCAACGGCGGCTCCGGCAAGAGCTTCCCGGTTTGCCCGTCGCCTTTATCACCGCCCACGATGAGGCGGCCACCCAGGCCCGCGATTCCGGCTGCGTCGCGTGCTTCCGCAAACCCTTTCCCGCCAGCGGGCTGCTGGAAGTCATTCGTTCCGCCCTGGCCCGAACCTCTCAGACATCGAACCCAACCCCCGCTCCCACAGCGGGCAACCACCCACTCTCCGCCGCTGATTCGGCCCCGTAAACAGCGGTGCCGATCAACCGACATCACGAAACGACATATTCGAGACCACAAAACAAAACATGAATACAAAAATGCTACAGCACTACGGCTTGTCCCTGCTGACGGCTGGCGCGGCGCTCCTGGGCGCCACGTCTTCCGTTCAGGCGGCGGACAAGAAACCCAACATCGTCGTCATTATGGCCGACGACGTTGGCATCTGGAACATCAGCGCCTACCATCAGGGCATGATGGGCGGACGAACACCGAACATCGACCGCATCGCCAAAGAAGGCGCGCGGTTCACCGACAGCTATGCGCAGCAATCCTGCACGGCGGGTCGCTCCTCGTTCATCACCGGGCAGCATCCCTTCCGCACCGGCCTGCTCAAGGTCGGTCTGCCGGGCGCCAAGCAGGGCTTGCAGGACAAGGACCCGACCATCGCCGAATTGCTCAAGCCGCACGGCTATGCCACGGCGCAAATCGGCAAAAACCATCTGGGCGACCGCAACGAGCACCTGCCCACCCTCCACGGCTTCGATGAGTTCTACGGCAGCCTCTACCACCTGAACGCCCAGGAAGAACCCGAAGACCCCGACTACCCGAAGGACCCGGCGTTCCTCGTCAAGTTCGGCCCGCGCGGTTGCCTCGACTGCAAGGCCTCGGACAAGGATGACGAGACGGTTGATCCGCGCTATGGCAAGATCGGCAAGCAGACAGTGAAAGACACCGGCCCGGTCACCCGCAAGCGCATGGAAACGATGGACGACGAACTGCTGGTCCGCGCAGACGACTTCATTGATCGCTCGGTCAAGGCTAGCAAGCCCTTCTTCCTCTGGTACAACCCCTCGCGCATGCACGTCTGGACGCGCCTCTCACCGAAGTGGGAAAACAAGAGCGGCTACGGCCTCTATGCCGACGGCATGGCGGAACTCGACAACGAAGTCGGCGTACTGCTCAAGAAGCTCGACGATCTCAAGATCGCCGACAACACCATCGTCGTCTTCACCTCCGACAACGGCGCGGAACTTGCGTTGTGGCCGGATGGCGGCAACACACCCTTCAAGAGTGAAAAGGGCACGACCTGGGAAGGTGGCATGCGGGTTCCCCTCATGGCGCGCTGGCCCGGTGTCATCAAGCCCGACTTGATTGTCAACGACATCATTTCGCTGGAAGACTGGGCGCCGACGTTCCTCGCCGCTGCGGGCGACGCGGACGTGACGACCAAGCTGCTGACGGGATTGAAAGTCGGCGACAAGACCTTCAAGACCCATCTCGACGGCTACAACTTCATGCCCTACTTCAAAGGTGAAGTGGCGAAAGGTCCGCGCCAGGAAATCTTCTACTTCGACGACAATGCCAGCCTGAATGCCGTGCGCGTGCAGGACTGGAAACTCAGCTTCAAGGTCATGGAGGGCAATCTTTCGAACTCCATTCTCAAGGCGCCCAATATGCCCATCGTGTGCAACCTGAGGATGGACCCGTTCGAACGCTTCCACGATGAATCGCTTTCGCATTTGCGCTGGATGGCAGACAAGATGTGGACCTTCGTCCCGGCCCAGCAAATCGTCGGGAAATTCCTCGCCACGTTCAAGGAGTTCCCGCCGAGCCAGGAGTCGGGCAGCTTCAGCCTGGATAAGGTGCTTCAGCAGCTCCAAGCCGGTAGCGGCAATTAACGCATCGCTTGTGAAACACGCGGGCCGACCTGCCTGGGCCGACCCGCGACTTCACCAGCGAAGCGAAACATACGTAGATGGCAAACCGACGCCGAGTTGTGGATCTCAGTGAGCGATCAGTTGCCCCGCAAGCTCACGGCGAAATTCGATCGCGAAGGCCACCCCAAGCGCGCATTTCTTCTATCAGGGGAGCCGCACATCACCGTGACGGATGCCGCTTTTCTAATCTTAGAACTGGATAGGCCGGTTGGCGGCCCCATCCGGATCTCCAGCGAGCGGCTGTGGAATGGGTTAAGCAACCTCGGGAATTGGTGTGGGGTGTCGGGAATTGTAGGTTGTGAAAATCCGGATTTCTGCTTTCCTCATGCGCGAACCCGAAGGTGCCAATCGCCCATCCACATCTCCAACGCCGCCATCGTTACTCTAACATTACCCTTTGCCCCCCCGCCATCCGGCACGTGATCGGGAAGACCCGTCTCACCTGAAATCCATTATGCAAAATTCCAGCCAATTCCTTTCGAACCGGACCCTTCCATGTTCACGCCGCCTCGCACGAATGGTTCTTGTTTCAATTCCAGCTCTTGCGCTTGTGCCGGGCTGCGCCACGCGGCACCATGCGGTGCCGACCGAGCTTCAGGTCAAAGCCACTGCCGTCGGATTCCCGGATGAGGTTCGCTATTTTCCCCGTGACCCCGGGGACATCAAGCTGATGGAGAAGGAGTTTGTCGATTCCTGGGAGCGCGAAAGGACGTACCTCCGTTCAAACGGCCATACCGGCCCGTTGCCGACCGCCTCCTATCTTTCCATCTCCGGTGGCGCCGACAATGGAGCCTACGGCGCAGGATTTCTCAATGGCTGGACCAAGGCCGGAACGCGTCCCGAGTTCAAGCTGGTCACCGGGGTGAGCACGGGGGGCCTCAGCGCACCCTTTGCCTTTCTGGGCAGTAAGTACGATGATCAGCTCAAACTGCTATACACCAACATTTCTGAAAAGGACATTCTCACCAAACGCAGAATCTACTCCCTGCTCTTCGACGACGCGATGGCCGACACGAAGCCCCTGTGGCACCTTATCGAGAAGTATATCACCCAGGACATGCTCGATGCCATCGGCGCGGAGTACCAAAAAGGACGGCTCCTCTACATCGGAACGACGAATCTTGACGCGCAACGGCCGGTGGTTTGGAACATCACCAAGATCGCGGCCAGCCACCGGCCCGGTTCCCTGGAACTGGTCCGCAAGATTCTTCGCGCTTCCTCCGCCATCCCGGGTGCATTCCCACCGGTGATGATTCCGGCGGAGGTCGATGGACGCAGGTACGAAGAGATGCACGTGGACGGCAGCGTCACAACGCAGGTCTTCGTGTATTGGTCGGGCGTGCGGCTCAAGGAAATGGCCGCGCAGCACGGTGCCCAGCGGGAGCGCAAGGTGTACGTCATCCGCAACGGCCGCCTCGACCCAGAGTGGTCGGAAGTGGATCGCAGGACACTTTCGATCACCATGAAAGCCATCTCCGGTCTGCTTCAATACGAGAGTCTGGGCGATCTGTTTCGCATTTACACGGTCACCCAGCGCGACGGTACGGACTTCAACCTGGCCTTCATTCCCTCAAGCTTCAAAGTCCCGCACAAGGTGGAATTCGATAGGGTATACATGCGGCAACTCTACGACGTTGGTTTTGCGCAGGCGGCTTCCGGCTACCGCTGGGCAAAGCAGCCTCCCATGCTCGTCGGAGAGGGAGAGCAACCTCAGAAGTCCAGGTAGGCAGCCGCACCGAGGCCCGCACCGGATCGGACGTGGACACCTCCCCGCGCTTTCTCCCTGATGTGCTGAGCGGCGGATATTTCCAACAAAAGGACTTGGCAACGGGTGCCGGAAAGCTACTTTTGCGGCGCAAAAGTTTTGCCACGAATCATTCGATAGACCGCCATCCCCAATCCAATCCGATGAAATCAACCCGATCCCCGTTCCTAACAACCATTGCGCTGGTCGCATCCCTGCTGATGCCGCTCGCCGCCGCCGAGCCCAATCCAAACGCCGAGCAACTGCTGCGCCAGATGTCCGCAAGACTCGCCGCCGCCACGAGCTTTACGTTCCAGGCGACCCGCGAGCTTGACCCGGGCCTGGTCGAAGGCCTCAACGTGCCGGACAAGGCCGACATCGCCGTGGCCGTGCAGCGTCCGAACAAGATCGCCGCCCGCGCCACCAGCAAGATGGGTGTGCGGCGCTTTATTGCCGACGGGCGGACCCTGACCATTCTCGACGGCAAAGCCAACAGTTATGCCAGGGTGCCGATGCGCACCACGCTCGACGGACTGGTCGATCAGCTCGACGCGAAGTTTGGCTTCACGCCGCCACTCGCCGAGTTCGCGCTGAGCGATCCGTATCAGGAGTTCCACCGCCAGGCACAAAGCGTTAGCTACCTCGGCCGTGCGAAGACCAAGGCGGGTTTCCTCGGCTTGTCCGGCGACGAGTGCCATCGCATCGCACTCAAGGGCAAGGAAGCCGATGCCGAGTTGTGGATCGCGGTGAGTGATCAGTTGCCCCGCAAACTCACCGCGACGTTCCACCGCCCAGGCCAACCCCAAGTGCGCATCACTTTCTCGAAGTGGAACCTCGCCGCACCCGTCAATCCCGCCGAGTTCGCTTTCACCCCGCCGCAGGGTTCACAGCAAATCGAGATGTGGACCACTGCCAAAATGCAAGCCGCAAGCAAGCCCTGAGCCTGAAAAACTCGGACTCCCAAATCCTAACATATAACCCGCATATTCCAAATCATCGTATGAAGACTACCAATTTCACATTGTCCGCCGCGCTGCTTGCCGTAGCTGTCGCTTTTCTAACGGCGTCGCACGCCGGCGCGCGTGCCTACGGCGTTAGCACCACTTCCGCCGGGCGCGGCACCAAGGTCACCACCTCCAACGGCGGATCCGCCTATGTGGGTCCCAACGGTGCTGCCGCCAAGGGAGCGGGTGGCACCACCGCAGTGGCCACACCGCGCGGTGCGGCGGCCGCTGGCCCGAATGGTGCGGCCGTTGCCACCACTCGTCCGGCCGCCGCGCAAACGACGACCGTCGTGGCCAAACAAACGACCGTGGTGGCCAAACAAGCGACGGTGGTGGCCGCGCCGCTGCCGGCCGGCTACATCCGCACGGTCCCCGTTGGCTACACCACGGTCGTGCATGGCGGCTACAGTTGCTGTTACGTTGGAGGTGTTTATTATCGGGCGGTGATGTATCAGGGTACCACGGTGTATGTCGTGGTGAAATGAGCCGCCACCTGCGTAACACCCGCGGCCTGTGGTCCGTACATCGCCAGCACCCGGTCCAGCAGGGCGAAACTGGACGCCTTTTGCATCACCTGAACGCGCGTGGTGTCGTAAGAAGTCTTGGTGGAATTGACCAGCAAACCCAACAACAGGGCCGACATGGTGGCGACCAGGCCCATGGCAGGTTTAACCGTGTCCCTGCTCTCCGGGCTCAGGTGATGCTCGGGAAGGAAGCGGCGCAGCCACAGCCCGACTCACACGGCGGCGAGCAGGCAGGCCGCGACAACGGCGGTGGTTAGGGAGGTGTTCATGGATTCCGGGCGAGCGTGTGAGATATGATGTATAGTCTGGCGCCGGGCGCTGCTTGTCACTTATGATAGGCAGACGCCGAGGTCGCGAACGGGTCGTAAACTCCCTTTTCCGTCCGGTCGGGCGCATAGACAAATCCGATGATGTCCTTTTCGATGTCCACCGGCTCCAGCAGGAGGTGTTTGTTGGACGCCTTGGTGGTGTATTCGCGAAGCACCTGTTTGGTGCCGTTGAGACCCCACATCTTGAATCCGGTGTCCAAGAAACCGCCATCCGGAAAAAGCTCATCGAGGCCGGCCATGGCATGGAAACAATTGATCGCTTCCTTTCTTTTCCGGTAGTCTCGGTCGTCGGCACGATACTTGATGGTTCCCGTCTCGAGCAGGCGCAGGCGTTTGACGCCCAAGTCAAAGCCCGGCTTGGAAATCTCGTAAGGTCCCCACATTGCCACTGCCCCTTGCTCATGCACGGCGAGCTGCAGAGTGGTGGGAAGGTCGAAGCTTTTCCCGGGAGACACAGGACACTGATTCATCGAGGGCACCAGCGCGGCTCCAATTCCCTTGAAAACACAAAGGTGGGGATTTTCCGGGAAATCGTGCGGCAGCCAACTGATGGTGAATGCCTCGAACTCGCGCCCTTTGTAGGTGCGCTTTTTCAGCCCGGCGTCACGCGTGGGCTTGCTGCCATCGGCAAGGACCCGGATGACCGAGAGGAACGAGTGGGAAAACGCGGGATCGTTCCCTTTGTTCTCATAGGCAAAGGGGATGATGAAATAGCGATCACGAACATTCTTGCCCTCACCTAGGCGGGCCGTGACCTTGGCCTTGATGTGATCCGTGATCTGGTCAGTGAGGGGCTTGTCATAGTTCGAAAAATCGACATGGCCCCCGGCCGGGACGGCCGGGCCGCTGGCGCAACTGGCGAGGAATAGAGCGGTGGTGATGGATGACAGCACCGCGAGGGCGAGGGATTGATGGGTTCGGTAGTTCATTGGGTCAGGTTGTATGTTAGACAGTGTCGGCGGCAGGCGATTCTTAACTCAAACAGCGGGTCAAGCAACGGGAATCTGCCCCCCGCCACTTGTCAGGTCGCAGTGGCGGGCAACACCCAATAGTTGCTCTGCCAATTCGGGAACCTGAAGGTGACCGTGAAACGCAGGTCCCAATCGGGCCCGTGGCTGGGTCCGTCGGCGTCGTAGCGGCGGCCGGGCTTGCGATTGGATCGGCGCGCCAACGAGTCGTCGGGCGTCATCGGCAGCCATGTCGCCCGGCAG
>TBL_comb47_HYPODRAFT_10008486_pt1 | contig 10482 bp, 8 predicted proteins | sample TroBogypolimnion_40_FD_10682 | JGI IMG/M metagenome (IMG submission 10682)
CAGACCAGGGTGAAGGCGGTGCTCAGGTGGGCGAGCCACTCCGGGGAATAAAAGGGGTTCCCCCCGAGCGCCGCGCCATGCCCACCCCGCCCGCCGCGGGCGAAGGTGGAACTCTCCCGCATGAAATCGAGAAAGGGGAGCACCTGGATGCCACTGATCAGCGCGCCCAGCAGCACAGCCAGCAGGTACCCGCCGAAAAGTCCAGCCCGGTCGCGCGCGTGAAGGTCGCAGGTCGCCAGCCGCGCCAGGAAGTACAGCGAGAAGACTGCCAGCACCTGGAAGCTGGTCTCAGGATGGCCCGCCAGAAGCGAGAGCCCCATGCCGGCGCCAAGAGCCGCCACCCGGCGCGCGTCGCGACGCTCCAGGAGACGCTCGCCGGCCCACATGAGGAAAGGGAGGCAGGCGAAAACGTTGGCCAGCGGATAGCCGACCCAGACGATCATGGGGCCGGAAAGGGCGAAGGCCAGGGTGGCGAGGAGCGCGGCGCCGGAAGAGAGCCGCAGCCGCCGGCAGAACAGATAGGTGAAGGTACCGGCAAAGAGCAGGTTGAAGAAAACCCGGAGCGTCGCGACCTTCCCCGGCGACAGGAAGTAAAGCAGCAAGTTGGGCGGGTAGAAGAGCGACGACTGGGCGTTGGCGACCAGGGGCTGCCCGGTGAAAAGGTACGGGTTCCAAAGCGGCAGGTGTCCCTCGCTTCTGATGCCGGCCGCGGCGACGGAGTGGTAGACGTAGAACTGCTCGATCTGGTCGCTTAACAGGGTATTCCGGGGCGCGGGGGGGCGTTGGCCGGCGCCGGTGGAGAGAAAAGGATCCGTATTGGGGATATCCCCGGGAACCAGCACCTTTCCCTGGAAGAATACCGGCCAAAACAGCACCAGCAGGGCGCCGCAGAAAAAGAGCGCGGCGAGCAGAGCCTTTGACTTAGCTTTGTTGGCTGAATCGTCCAGGTGCGGATTCTCCTTTGACGCGGTGCTCGCGAAGAGCCGGCAGAGAACTCAAAAAAACCGCCAGTTGAACGCCGGCGGTACCGAGGGGTTCTCGGTACCGGCCGGGGCGCAAGTGGCGGTCGGGTGTCCTGACATCAGGATACTCAGTGTGCGAAGGTGGTGTTGAAGGAGGTGTACAGGTCGATCACGCGCCCGTCCCACTCGAATTCGGGCTTGATGACCATCTCTCCCTTCTTGTTGATATAACCGCAGGTCTCGCCGATTTTAACCGGCGCCAAACCGCGCACGAAGATCCCGCCGGCATCGTACTTGGGCTCGATGACCATCTTCCCCTGCTTGTCCATGTAGCCCAGCTTCCCGTTGATCTTCATGGGCGCCAGCCCTTCGGTGTAAATGGTGGCGGTGTCGTAGGTCTGGGGGATGATCTGTTTGCCGGTCTTGTCGATCAGGAGCCACTTGCCATCCTTCTTGACCGCGGCCACTCCGTCAAAGAAGTTGGTCCCGTTCTCATAGGTAGCCGGAATGACGAGGCCGCCGGAGTGGTCTATGTAGCCAACCCTGCCGTAGGTGCCGTTCACCTTCACGAGCGCCATCCCTTCCCGGAACCCGTTGGTCCCGTCGAACTGGGCCGGGATGACCAACTGTCCGAGCTTGTTGATAAAGCCCCGTTTCTTGCCCATTCTGACTTCAGCGAGCCCCTCGGAGAAATTCGACGCATCGTCGAATTGCGGCGGTATGCTGTACTTGCCGGCCTTGTCGATGTACCCGGCATGGTAGCCGTCCTTTTCCACGACGACAACCGAGGCAACCCCCTCCTTGAAGGCAAAGGTGAACATGTAGTGAGCCTCGGTGATCTGCTTGCCGGTCTGGTCGATGTAACACCAGCGGTTGCCGTTCTTCACCGCGGCCAGACCTTCGTGGAAGATCGAGGCGGCATCGAAACGAGGCGGGATGACAAAGTTCCCCGTGGCATCGATGTAACCGTCCTTGCCATTTTGGCGCACGGCGGCCAGCCCCTCGGAGAACACCGAGGCGTTCTCGAACTGGGTGGGGATCACCATGACGCCGGCAGGGTTGCAAAACCCGAATTTACCGAGCTTCTTGACCAGAATAAGGTCGGACTGCTGCTTCACCACGGGCTTCGCCTCTTCCTTGTGGCACGCAGAACACACTGTTAGCGCCAAAAGCGCAATGCCGAGCAGACGTTTCATTTCTCTTTCCCCTTGCTAGAATCTAGTATTTTGTCAAATAGCGCCTCGAACTCGTCGATAGCCAAGGTCTTGTAAAACTCCGAACGCCCCGCGACCACCAGGCGCCGTTCGCCCTCTTCCTCACGGATGACACCGATGATCTCGCGACGGTAAAAAAGAAAGCGCCAGATCACCGCCAGCGAGGCGACCGCAAAGCCGGCGTAAATCACGGGAAGCCCGTGTTCCTTGATGACCGAGAAACGCACCCAAAGCGGCAACTGCTTGAGCAACAACTGCTGCCCGTCAAAGGCGAGGGTGCCGTTCACCGGTACCGTTCCGGTGGTGATGTGTTTGCCCTGGTGCTCCACTTCTATCAGGAACACCGGGTTGGTGATCGCTTGGGAGCGGGTGCCGGGATATCCGTCCTTGACGAAGTAGTCGGGGAAGAAGTGGGCCCGGAAATGGTACCCCGCCAGGGTGAAAACGTCCTCTTTCCCCCCCATGACATGGAGTTTCATGAAGGCGCCGTCGATTTCCTGCCCCGCGGCATTCCTGACCACGAACAGGGGAGTCACCCCGACGTTGTCGACCACGAAGGTCGTATTGTCGTCATGGTAAGGGCGGTTCACGTCCGCCAGTTGCTCACCCCGGGCGTCCTGAAGCGTTACCTTGCACCCGGTGGCGGTTTCGTTGGTCCTCTCGGGGACCACGCTTTTGACCGTGAAGGAGACCCTGGGAGGGGCCCCGATTTTGGCCGGGTAGGGATTCGGCACATAATGCGAAAGTTCACCCTGAAAGCTCTCTCCTTCGGAAACCTCCACAATGCCGACGAACTTGGTGTAGGCGCTCGTCAATCCCCCCACCAAAACCAGGAAAAAACTCAGGTGAAAAAGGGCGAAGGCGATCGGCGAGAGCCGGTTCTTCACTGCCAGAAAGCAGGCCCCTTCTCCAAGGACCGTGTAGCGGTTTTTGCGCAGCAACCCCAGGAGCGTTGCGCCGTCGATATGGTCCGGGAGGCTGTAGGAGGCATGGTAGGGGTAGCCAGGCGCCGTTGCCGGATCGGCGATGCGCGTCGGGGATAGGGAAATGCGCTTTTTTAGCAGAGGCAGCCGCTGCCACATGACCAGCGACAGGTTGAGGAAGAAGAAACCCCACATGATCATCATGGTCGGCGAGGTGTAGATGGAAAGGAATCCCAACCACTTCAGGGTGGCAACCATCTTGGGGGAACTCAGCGCCCACCGGGATAGCATTTCCTGGGACACGATGCTTTCCTGCGGAATCCAAAGTCCCAGCAGGAACATAATCCCCAGCAGCGAGATGATGAGCAGCGTGAAGCGCAGCGACTTCAGATATTTGATTACTTTATCAATCATTGGTCCCGGGGGCGTTAAGTCGTTGAGTCGTTGAGTCGTTGAGTCGTTGAGTCGTTAAGTCGTTAAGTCGTCGAGTCGTTGAGTCGTTGAGTCGTTGAGTCGTCGAGTCGTTACGTCGTTGACGTGTTGAGTCGTTGAGTCGTGGTCGTCAAGTCCTAGCGCACCGGCACATTGAACATGTGCATGCTGGAGGAAACCACGAAAGTGACCCCGAAAAAGGAGATGATGACCGTGCTCAGCGCGGCGATGACCAACCAGGCAAGCCGCGCGTCGCGCCACCCGAAGGTGACCCTGAGGTGGATGGTGAGCCCGTAGATCAGCCAGGAAACGAGCGACCAGGTTTCGACCGGGTCCCAGCTCCAGTAGCTGCCCCAAAGGTCCTTGGCCCAGATGGCGCCCGCACCGATCATGATGGTGTCCGTTATGAAACCGAACACGACGTAGCGGAAAATCAGCTCGTCAAGGCGGTCCAGGGACGGGTACTTGTCATAGGCCGCGTTTGCGACGCCGCCGGCGGTATTCTTCTTCTTCATCAAAAAGAGCACGCCGGCCGCCATCGCCAGGGTGTAGGCGCCGAAGGCAAGCCAGGCGAAGTAGACATGGATGTAGAGCCAATAGTTTTTCAGGCTCGCCGACATGGGGGTAAGCACCGGATTGCGCATGACGCCATAGCCCATCATGATGACGACCAGAGGGACCGAAGCCGTCGCCAACGCCTGCAGGGACTTGTTGCGCCACCCGACGTACAGTGTGCCGGCAATGATGAACCAGCCTCCCATCATGGCGCTTTCATAGTCTCCCGACCAGGGGAGGTGACCCTGAGCGATATAGCGCAGGACAATGGCGCCCGTGTGGGTGGCAAAGCCCAAGGAGATCAGCGCGGTCATCTTCGGCATGAAGCGCGGGTTCTTGAAAATAAAGGAGTAAAGGAATCCCCCCGTTGCCAACGAATATATCACCAGCGAGACCCAGAATAATATCGTTTCCCAATTCGTCATAGTGGCTGCCTGCTCCCTCAATTTTGTATGCTATCGGTGCCAGTGCACAGTGATGGTTCTTCAGCTCTTGATGCGGCTTTTGTTTTGTGACGGGATTAGCCTGCGGAGCGTAGCGCCCGAACTACTGGCCGATCAACCGCCTGGTTTGCGCGCCACAGACCCTCACCAGACTCGATTCACCCTGCTCTTCCAGCCAGACACGCTGCGGGCGGATCGCGAGCCTCAGGAGTCCGCCAAGAATGGCGAGCAGCCCCCCGACCATGAGCAGCAGGGTATGACGGCCGCGCGACACGCGCAGTTCCGACCAGTGAGCCATGCCTTGCAGCGAGGCTTCGTAGGTTCCCTGGCTCTTCTTGTTCACCCCCCAGAGTTCCAGCTCGGTGTTCATGATCTTCTTCCCTTCCAGGGTCGCGTCTATCAGAACGGCCTTCTTTTCAGGTCGCAGCCAGGCCTTGCCCTTCAATTTTCCCGTGTCCGGGTCAGTGAACTTTCCGACGTAGCTGTATTCACCATTTTTCTTGGCAAGGGGGAGAAACTTGACGAAACCGTCGTACACCAGGTAATTGCCGGTCGATATGTGAATCATCACGTCGAAAAGGAATTTCGTCATGTAGAAGTCCAGGCCGCCGTAGCTAAACGGCTTGCCGGGAGCGGTGATCCCCTTGGCGAGTTCCTTGTCGTCCTCGGAGAGCAGTGCGATCTCGGTAGCTCCCAAGGGCCACTGCTGGTTAGGCAGGATCTGCCTGGTGACCCTCAGTTTCGGCAGGCTGGAAGCCCCGGCCAGGTCCCCCGCCTCGTAGTTACCCACCAACCCCTTGCCGTTGAGCGCCATCGGCTCACCGACTCCCATGCGGACCATGATGGAATACTCTCTCAGGTAGTCATAGGACCCGACCATGAGAAGAGTCAGCATGCCTGCGTAGAGCAGCGTCGTTCCCAGGTAACCGAGATCGCGCTTCTCGCCGTAGCGTCCGCCGCTGGCAAACCGGAAACCGGCTGCGCCTAAGTCTGCGCGCAGTTGCGAGGCGGGGCGCCCCACTGTCTGTGCGGAGGCGGGCTGGCTGCGCTGGGCTCCATAGCGTATCTCTTTAAACAGGTCCTTGACATACCAGACGAAACGTAGCAGCAGGCAAATGCAAAAACCGATGTTGTTGTCGAGCAAAAGATCCCCTGAAACGCGGTAATGCATTTTCAGGTTGATGATAGTGAAGGCAGGAATAAGGAGAAAAACCAGCAGGGAATACGGAGAGTAAATTAGGACATTTGTTACCCGAGTCAGAATAGTAGTCTTTTGCATACGTTGTGTCACTTCCTGAAATAGAGTAGTAAACTAGGCAAGCCGATTTAAAATTTCCAGGTATCCTAAGCCCCGAGGCGGCTCTTCCTGGCCCGAGTCCCGCGCCCCTGACGCGGTTACCGTGCGGCGCAGGCGGCCCAGCCAACGCAGGAAATTACCACATCGCAGGAGCAAATACCAGCCATTTCACCGGACGTCCCCCTTCGGGGGGCATTTCCCGGCTGCGTTGCCGGCCTCCGCTTCAAGAAGATCCAGCGCCTCGTGGAATACCCCCGCATGCCCTGTACCGGCGCCCTCCGCGCGGGAATAGGCCCGTGTGGAATCGGGCAGTTGCAAAAACAGCATCTCCCTTCCGGGTACCAGGAGCCGCAGCGGCAACCAGACGCACGCCGCCACGCCGAAGCAGATAAGGGCCGTCCAGATCAGCAGTACGCCGTAGTCCTTGACAAAGTCAGTCAGCACCATGCGCCGGGAATCGAGAACCGCAAGGCGGTAGCCGTCCTTCGCGAACTCGCCGCCCACGGGCGCCGCGCCCGACAGCAGCAGCTCTTCACCTTTGAGGATCTTGAACTGGAAGCTGACCGTCCCGGCCACGAAGGGGTCGCTGCCGTCGGCGCGCGGAGCGACGGAGAAGACGATCCGGTACGGGGAACCGGGGATCTCCGCCCGGTCCTCCCTCCCGGCGGGGTAGAGGTTAAGCACCACGGGGCCCTGGAACCCTCCCGGCAGGTCCGGAGCGGCGAAACGGATCATCGGGGAGAACCCGAGGTAGCGCGGGTAGACGAAATAGCCGCGGTGCAGGGCGGGCGGGTAAAGGCCGAAGCTCTGCTCCGCTTCTCCCGATTCCGAGGCGGCCACCTGGATGTCGAGCACCCGGGCCAGCACGCGGCCGGTCCCGTTTTTCATGTCGATCCGCTTGACCAGTCCGCCGCCTCCCCGGGAGGTCGGCAGCGGCTCCCCCTCGATGACCGGGGCGCGGTGCGAGGTGCGGCTGCTGATGCTGATCAGGATGCCGGCGAAGAGGCAGAAAATGGCGCTCAGCAAGAGCAGGCGCGGCAGGAAGCTGCTCACCCCCTTGCGGGCGCTCAGGTAGCCGGCGCCGCGGGAGGTCCGGTACCCCTCCGCGTCCAACCGCTCCTGCAGCCGTTCGAGAGCCTGGACCGCCGGCAGTTGCACGGTCTCCTCGTAGAGCCCGGCCGGCAGGGAAGCCGGGGCCCCGGAGCGGGCGCGGTGCCGGAGCAACTCGCTTTGCGCCGCGCCGAAGAGCCGAAAGGCGCAGCTCACCGGCAGCAGGGCCAAAAGAGCCTGGAGCAGCAGGCTCTGGCTAGTCAGCGCGATAAGCGCGGTGAGTGCGTCTTCGGTCTCGAAGGCGATGACGATGTAGACCAGCAGGAAGAGGCCGATGATGACGGGCGAGGCGGCCCGCGACGACAGCAGGGCACGGACGGAGTCGAGCAGTTTTTTCACTTGCCACCCTCCTTGACGCGCGACGTGGCCTGGACCGTGCTGCCCCAGGTGTTGGAAAGGGTCAGGCCGTCGATGTGAACGCCGTCCTTTTTGACCTGGAAGGGAATCGGCACCGGGTTGCAGCCGCCGGGTCTGCCGACCGTCTCCAGGGGGATCAGCGTCTTGCAGTAATAGCAGATCACCGTCCCCTCGGCCTGGCCGTAGCCGTCGGGCTTGCAGATGGCGCAGGCGTCCAGGTCGACGGTGAACTTCCCGGCGGGGGTCATCAGCACGAAGAAGCGCACCTCGTTACCCCCCTGCTTGAAAAGGTACTTGTGCAGCCGCCCGTCCTGCAGATCGACCTCGCCCTTGAGCGGGATGAAGACGTCGCCCGCGGCGCTGGCCGAAATCGGGACCGGCTTGGGGTCCCAGTACTCGACGCTGGGATAGAGGCTGCGGTACACGGAGGCCGCGATGATCAGCAGCGAGCAGGCGGGGACCAGCTGGCGCCTGCGGCGCGCTCCGATGGCCTGCGCCAGCAGTCTGCGCCGCTGGGCGCCCTGGCGGATATGCGCGACCGAGGGGAGGCGTTCCAGGTTGATAGCCAGAAGCACCAGGACCACCGGGGTGAACAGGATCACCAGGGCTCCCCAGAAACCGATCTCCTTGCCGAAGAGCAGGCCGATGTAACCCCAGAGATAGGTCTGAATGAAGAGGTGGTCGGGGATCAGCATCGACTCGAAGAACTGGTGCACGAAGTCGTGGGCGAACTTCATTACCTTCATGGTAAGCGGGGAGAAGAGGTCAAGCCGGATCAGCGCGGAGGAGCTGAAAAGCAGCAGCGCCACCACGCCGGTTGCCAGTCCCGCGGGGGAAACCGCAAAGGATTCGGGGACCATCTTTTCCAGGCGCCAGGCGGCCCAGGCGAGGGCGGCGGCGGCCAGCAGCAGCAGGGCCGGGGCGACCGGGTCCCCCGCGGGGAGCTTGCAGGCGCTCACGGCCCCGGCCATCAGTCCGGCGACCAGGGCGCAGCAGCCGGCGGGGAGCGAGCGTTCCAGGCTTCTTTGCAGCCACCCGGTGGGAAGCCCGCGGCCGGTGCTGAGGTAGATGGCGGCCACGGACACGCCCCAAAGCAGCAGGAAGCTGCCGCCCACCACGTCCCTGATGATCCCGAAGGCGGGCTCACCCGGGAGCAGGCGCAGCAGGGTCAGCGCACCCGCGACGCCCAGCGCGAAGCCGGCGCTGGCGCAGGTCGCCACGGTCCGGCGGCGTCCGGGGAACCCCCGCAACAGCACCAGCACGATACCGGCAAAGCAAAGCAGGTGGGATAGCAACTTCCAGGCGACCATCATGCCCCCGTCAGCTCGTCGCGCACCAGGATCCCGTCATCGAGGTAGATGGTGCGGTCTCCCCAGGCAGCGACCTCCTGGTTGTGGGTCACCATGATGACGGTGAAACGCTCCTCGGCGCGCAGTTCCTTCAGGAGGTCCATGATCATCAGCGTGCTCTTGTGGTCCAGGTTGCCGGTCGGCTCGTCGCCCAGCAGCAGCTTTGGGCTGTTGATGATGGCGCGCGCGATGCAGACCCGCTGCTGCTCACCGCCGGAGAGCTCGCCGGGGCGGTTTTTCAGGCGGTGTCCCAGGCCGACCCGCTCCAGTGCTGAGCGGGCTTCCGCCTCGTCCGGCACGGAGTGGAAGTACTGTGCCAGCATGACGTTTTCCACGGCAGTGAGGTAAGGGACCAGGTGGTGCTGTTGGAAGATGATACCGACGAACTCCCGGCGAAAGCGTGCCAGGCCGTCCTCGGAGAGCGCCAGCAGGTCTTGGCCGCCGACCTTAAGGGAGCCGCCGCTGGGGCGGTCCAGGCCGCCCACCAGATTCATCAGGGTACTCTTCCCGGAACCGGAATGTCCCATGACCGAGAGCCACTCCCCTTCGGGGACCAGCAGGTCGATAGGCTTCAGGGCGCAGATATCGCCGTAGCTTCTGGTGAGGGCGCACGTTTCAATAGTCGCAACTGGCATTTATAACCTTCCTAAGGCGAAAAAACAGAATCTTTGAACCGCAAAGACGCAAAGACGCAAAGAAACCTTTTAAAGCAAAACTGGTAACGGCAAAACCAAGAACACCAAGAAAATCTTTGGAGCAAAGCTTCTGCAATTCGTAGAAACTTCGAACAGCAAAAAAGAAAAAATCTAAGAAAAACTTTGAACCGCAAAGACGCAAAGACGCAAAGAACACCTTTAAAAGCTAAACGTGTAACGGCAAAACCAAGCACACCAAGAAAATCTTTGGGGCAAAGCTTCTACAATTCGTAGAAACTTCGAACAGTAAAAAAGAAAAAATCTAAGAAAAACTTTGAACCGCAAAGACGCAAAGACGCAAAGAAACCTTTTAAAGCAAAACGGGTAACGGCAAAACAAGAACACCCAGAAAATCTAAGAGTAAAACTTCATACCGAGTCTTGGTCACAAATTATTGACCATACGTTTGATACCGTCCTTCAGCACCGGGACATGCCAGTTAAAAAGGTAGCCAAGGCGACAACGTTTCATCCTTATATACGTCAGCAGTTGAGCCTCGTGGATAGGCAGGATATGGTCAACTGTCTTATTCTCGATGATAATCATATTTTCGACAAGCATATCGATGCGGTACCCGGCATCGATATGCACAGACTCGTACAGGATTGGAAGAGAAAGTTCACAATCAACCCTAAGGCCGAGCTTGAGCAATTCGTATTCCAAGCATTTTTGGTAGGCCGACTCCAGCAGGCCCGGTCCCAGTGCCCTATGCACCTTAATAGCGGCGCCGATAATAGAATTTCCCAACCATTCAATATCCACCATAGCCCCCTGTAAAAGTGACCCGACTTCGAAGTCGCGCCTTACTTGGTTTGCCTTTCTTGGTGTGGGTGTTGATTTGGTTGTATCCAAAATCTTTGGATTCGAGCCTTTCTTTACGTCCGGTTTTCTTAGTGTCTTTGCGCCTTTGCGGTTCAAGCCTTTAGTTTAAAGCTTTTGATTCTACCTAGTCCAGCCTTACTTGGTTTGCCTTACTTGGTGTGGGTTTGATTCGGTTGTATCCAAAAGATTTGGTTCAGGCCTTTCTTTAGGCTCTGGTTTTCTTAGCGTCTTTGCGTCTTTGCGGTTCAAGCCTTTGCTTTCAAGTCTTTGATTCTACCTAGCCAAGCCTTACTTGGTTTGCCTTACTTGGTGTGGTTTTGATT
>TBL_comb47_HYPODRAFT_10008488_pt1 | contig 10480 bp, 7 predicted proteins | sample TroBogypolimnion_40_FD_10682 | JGI IMG/M metagenome (IMG submission 10682)
AGCCGCGGTCGTCCACGCAGATCGCGAAGAACACCGAACTCTGCCGGGCGAGGACCTCTTCCTGGATCGGGAGGATGACCTGGTCGAAGAACTTGTCGAAGGCTGTGCTGTATTTCTGGGGCGAGGTGTTCGCGATGGGGCGGTAGTTCCTGTCGTACAGGTCGGAGGCTGAAATCCTGTGCTCGGCGACCGCTTTTTCCAGGGCCGCCACCGCCCGGTCCCTCAGTTCCCTGGCAAGCTGCTTCATGGTGTCGTGGCGGTTTCCGACGCTGAATTTCCCGACCGTTGAGAAGATCTGCTCAGCGACTCCGGTGAGCACCCAGAACGCCTTGTCGCTGGCTATCATGTCCTGGTGCACCAACTGGGCGGAGTCGGAAACGTGATGGATCTTGTCGGAGATCTCGTTCGTCGTCGCGCTCTGCTCCTCGGTTGCCGAGGCGATCTGGTTGATCAGGCCGGCCGTCTGGCTGGCGAGCCCCAGAATCCGCTCCAGGCAGTCCCGTGCCGCGCCTGATTTTTCCACGCTGTCCTCGACCCGTTCCTGCTCCTCGGCTATGGAGCGCGCCGCCTCCCGGCTTTCAACCTGGATGCTGGTGATGATCTTGGCGATCTCCTTGGTTGAGGTGGCCGTTTTTTCCGAGAGCATCTTCACCTCGTCGGCCACCACGGCGAAGCCGCGCCCGTGCTCGCCCGCCCGCGCCGCCTCGATGGCCGCGTTGAGCGCCAGGAGCTTGGTCTGGTCCGCGATGTCCTCGATCAGGTTTATGATGTCGCCGATCTGGGTGGAGGAGGACTCCAGCCTGTTCACGGTGCCCAGGGTCTGCAGCACGTTCTCCCTGATCTTTATGATGCTGTTGCAGGCGCTGTCCACCACCGCCATCCCTTCATTCGCGGCGCGGTCGACCTGCTGCGAGAAGCCGGCGGCCTGATGGGTGTTTCCGGCCACGACATTGAGCGTGGCAGCCATCTCCTCGGCCGCGACGGCGACCGACAGGGAGCGGTCCTTCTGCTCGGCGGCGCTGAGAACCGTCCCGCTGGTCCGGTTCGAGACCTGGCACAGCGAGATAGAGATGTTCTCCGCGAGCTGGTAGAGCACCGAAACGGTCTCCCGCAGCTTCCGGACCAGGTGGTTGATATGGTTGGCGAGTTCGCCGATCTCGTCGTCGGAGCGGACCGGGATCTCCTTGGTAAGGTCTCCCTCCCCTTGGGCAATGTCCTTGAGCTTTTCCGAGAAATATTGAATGTCCCGGACGATGCTCCTCTTGAAGAAGAGGTACATGCTTCCCATCATGACCGCGAAAAAGCAAAGGCCCGCTGCGACCAGGAGGCAAGCCATGTGCAGGGCACTCTGGTAGCCGCTCTCCAGGGATGAGGTAAGCACGACGGCGCCACGGAATTTTTCGCCCGGGTCATGGCACTGCTTGCAGCGCTCCTCGTTCACCAGCGGCACGACGGCACGCAGGGTGTGGATGCCGTTTTCCACCTGCCGCGTTTCCAGGAGTTTGCCGGCCGAAAGGGCCTTCAGCACTTCGGGATCGGGAGCGGCACCCGAGGTCGCCGATTCCTTCCCCTCGGGGCTGAACACCTTGAGGTCGAAACCGAACTTCTGCTCCTTGGCAATCTTGGCCAGGTTCAGCACCCCTTTTGAATCGTCCTTCATCATAAACTCGCCAATCTCGTTTATGATGACTGACGACATGGTGCGGCTGTTCTTCACCTGCAGTTCCATGCTCGCCTGGTACTGAAGCCAGATGGCCAGAAGTCCGACTACGTTTATGCCGATAAAGAGGGTCACCCCGATTATCGCCAGAATCTTGTGTATCAGTTTTTTCTTCAGCATCAGGCCTCCCCTGGCTCGACAAATCACTGTCTTGTAGACGTTATCGGCAGGGGACATACAGCACTTTAGGAATAGATATGTGAGAACGCTATATTGTTATACAACTCTAACCAATCCTGACGCAGGCGCGCAGGCAACCAGATCGAAATCATTGACATACGCTAACTATTCACAACATTTCAGCGGCGACTTGTGTCGATACGGAGCCATCTATGCAGAATGAGTGGCAGCATCGATTCACGCAGTGTGCCACAGAGTGCCTGGAACTTATGGCTTTGTTGTTTGCCGAGGGTCGTCGAAAACCTTGACCTAGGTCAAAGACGCGGCCCACACGCCATGGTAGTATTGGGGCAGTATATAACGGCAAGGAGGCGGTTATGAACGAACTATCGTACGGGGAACTGTGTCAGCAGATAGTACAGGCATGTAATGACGCCATCATTTATTCGGACCGTGAGGGGATCATACGGCTTTGGAACTCCGGTGCCGAGCATATGTTCGGCTTCAGCCCGGACGAGGCGATCGGCCAGTCACTGGACATCTTCATCCCGGAAAACCAGCGTGCGCGCCACTGGGAGGGTTACCATAAGGTGATGCAGACAGGACTCACACGTTACGCGACGGAGTTACTCTCTGCGCCGGCCATTCGCAAAGACGGTACGCGCCTGTCGACCGAGTTTTCCATGACCATCATCAGGGACGCGGCCGGCGAGATCGCCGGCACCTCGGCGGTCATCCGGGACGTCAGCGCGCGCTGGCAGAAGGAAAAAGCCCTGAAGGCTCGCCTGGCTGAATTGGAGAAGGCGGCGTAAGGCGAAAGCTCGGCACCGTGCCGTTGGCGCAGCGCCCCCTCCAAACCCACTACCACCAAGTTTAGAAATTTGCCGTGTCCCCCCTGCGCAGTGGGGGGAAGGCTCGCGCAGCGAAACAGGGGTCTCTCTGGTCTCTCTGCCAGCGCCCCCACTCGCACAAAGAGCGCAAAGGGAAAAACCCGTTGCGCTCATTGTGTTCGGTAACAGCCCGCTACCGGGCTGCCTGCTTTTGCGTACTCCGGAGTTGTGAGCCTTAGCGGACCTGATCCACCAGGTAATTCTGCACCCCCATTTGGGCCATCTGGTCCAGTTGGGCCTCAATCTCGTCTATGTGAGCCTCCTCCTGGGTCAGAATCGACCTCAGCAGTTCGCGAGTGCCGTTGTCGCCCAGTTCAACGGCGATCCGAATGCTCTCATTGTAGCCACGGATAGTGCTTTCCTCGAGGGCGTGGTCGAACTGATGCATCTTCGGGATTTCGGGACCGATATTGATCGGGTTGAGCTTGCTGACGATCGGCCTTCCCTCAAGAAAGAGGATGCGCTCGATTAGCTGCTCAGCATGTTTCATCTCCGTGATGGCCCGCGTCCTGAGCAGCGTGTAGAGCCGTTGGTAGCCCCAGTTCTCGCACATTTCCGCGTGGACCATATACTGGTTGGTAGCAGTCAGCTCCTCGGCCAGGCGCACATTGAGCTGCTCGATGATCTTCTCGTTCCCCTTCATGGATAACCTCCCCTTCGCGTTGTAATGGCCTTACGGCCGCCAAAAGTACCGAACGCTACCCGACTCGTCGCGGCCGCCACATCTCGCTCCGGGGGCGGCCCGTGTTCGTTACATTTCAATTCACTAATGATTATACACTCAAATAACGGCATAGCAATGGCCGGGAGGGAGAGTTGCGGGATCCGCTAGGTGCGCTGCTACGAGGGGTGTCAAACGTGCGGGAATAAGCGGGTAACGGGGCTTTGGTCGAATACCTGACAGGTGCGCCTCTTTCATGAGGCAATCAGGGGAGGGCCAGGTTGTGCAGCAATCAGATGGAGCCGGACAGGACAATGAAGGCCAGGAAGCCTCCCCAGACGATGACCCCGACAGTCACCAGCAGGCAGATCAGCGCGAGCAGGCGGTGACCGGTCCCCTCCGCGCCGCGCTCCTGGTAGCCCAGCAGCTTGGCGAGCACCACGCCACCGACGATTCCGCCGCCGTGGCCCCAGTTGTTGATGCCCGGCATCACGAAGCCGAACAGGAAGAGGCTGATCAGCCAGCCGCTGACCTCCCGGGAGACGGCGGCGCCGTAGCTCCCGCCCCGACTCTTGCCGAAGAAAAAGAGCGCTCCGATCAGGCCGCAGATGGAAGCCGAGGCGCCTATGGTGAAGGAGACGCCCGCCACACAGGAGGCGAGGTAGCCGCTTACCCCGCCCAGGGTGTAGATGATGAACATGCGGTTAGGGCCGAACTCGGAGCTCACCCAGGGACCGATCTGGCGCAGTGCCATCATGTTGAAGAAGATATGCAGCAACCCGCCGTGCAGATAACTGGCGGAAACCAAAGTCCAGAAACGTCCGAAGCGAAGCACCGGTATCGATCCGGTGGCACCGAGCAGGAACAGGCTTCTCTGGTCCGGGGATAAGAAGCCCAAGGGGCTTCCGGAAAATCCGCGTTGGGCGGTGATGAGCAGGGAGATCAGGTAAAAGACGACATTGGCGGCGATGATGGTGTTTATCTGCCAGTTGCCATTCCTGCCGCCTTGCATGAGAGTTGCCACTTTGCTCCAGGCGCTCGGGCGCTGGGCGCCGCACCAGGTGCAGGAAGATTCCGTGGCGCCGATCTGCCGCCCGCACCGTGGGCAAACTATGGAACGTTGAGCCATCAAGAAAGTACCCCGCCGTTAAATTGCCCAACAATACATCTTAACTGAAGAAAATGACAGCGGGTTTTGCCGTTTCCAGTTATGCCGCACCACGCCGCGCCACGCGCCACGCGCCACGCGCCACGACTCAACGACTCAACGACTCAACGACTCAACGACTCAACGACTCAACGACTCAACCACTCAACGACTCAACCACTCAACGGCTTCAGCGCCCCTCGATAAAGAGCAGCGCCGGGTCCTCCAGGGAACGGAGCACCCTGCCGAGAAACTGCGCAGCATCGGCGCCGTCGGTGACCCGGTGGTCGAAGGTGAGCGAGAGCGGCAGGATCTTCCTGATGACGATTTCGCCGCGATGCACCCAAGGGCGCTCGACGATACGGCCGAAGCCGAGGATCGCCACGTCGGGCCAGTTGATGATCGGCGTGGCAAAGGTGCCGCCGAAATGTCCGTAGTTGGTCAGGGTGAAACTGCTACCCTTCAGGTCGTCGCGCGAAAGCGTGCGCTCCTGCGCCTTGCGCCCCAGTTCCTGGATCGCCTCGGCCAGTTCGATGATGCTCTTTTGGTCGACATCACGGATTACCGGCACCATCAGCCCTTCCGGCGTGGAGACCGCGATGCCGAAATGGTAGTGTTTCTTCACGATGATGGCCTGTCCCGCGTCGTCGATGGAGGCGTTCAGCAGCGGATGTTCCCGGAGCGCGTGCTGGGCTGCCTTGATGAAAAACGGCAGGAAGGTGAGATGGGTGCCGCGCGACTCGACTTCCCGCTGTTCGCGGCTACGCAGCTCCCAGATTTCGGTGATGTCGGCCTCCTCCATGCTGGTGACGAAGGCCGCCGTACGCTGTGAAGCGGTCACGTTTCTGGCGATGGTGCGCCGCAGGCCGCGCAGTTCCAGCCGCTCCACCGGGCCGAAGGTCTCCTCTATGCATCGAGGCTGCGCAGCATTTTTCTCCTCCACCCTTCTCCCGGCGGCCCCCCCTTGTTGCGCGGTCGGCCGGTCCAGGTCCTCCGGGGTGATGCAGCCGCGCGGGCCGCTGCCTTGAATGCTCAGCAGGTCTATGCCCCTTTCGCGGGCCAGCTTCCGGACCATCGGGGTCGCCAGGCCGGTAAAAGACGGGGGAACTGCGGCGTGCACCTCGTCATCGGCTTCGGGAAGGGTGCCGACAATGCCGACGGAGGGCGGCCGCTGCGGCGCCTTTTCTGTCGCCTCGCTGATGCTCACCAGCGTCTCGCCGACCTTGACCGTCTCCCCTGCCTTGCGGTAGATGCGGGCAACCACCCCGGTGCGTGGCGCAGGGACCTCGACGACGGCCTTATCCGTCTCAACCTCGAGCAGGACCTGGTGTTCGGAGACCTGATCCCCTTCGGCTACCAGCCATTTGCGCAGCTCCACCTCGGCAATCCCCTCGCCCAGATCGGGGAGTTTGAACTCGAACGACATGCAGATCTCCTTTCGCACAAGCGTGAAATTCCGACCGATCCGACCGATCCGACAGCTCCGACAGATCCGACCGATCGGGCCGAGCGGCCCCTGGCCCAAGGCGCGGTCAATACTGCAGCACCTCGTCCAGCGCGGCCCGAATCTGCTCGGGGGTCGGCAGGTACCTGTCCATGAGCTTTGCCAGGGGGACCGGCACATCGGGCGCGGTCACCCTGAGAACGGGAGCCCTTAGCTGCAGCATCGCCTCTTCGGCAATGGTGGCCGCGATCTCGGCCCCCAGACCGCAGCTGCGGGCAGCCTCGTGCACGATGACGACCCGGCCGGTCTTGGAGACGGAGGCAAGCACCGCTTCGACATCGAAGGGGTTGAGGGTCTGCAGGTCTAACACCTCGGCATCGTAGTTGGCGACTGACTTCAGCACGCGTTCCAGCATGCTCCCCCAGGCGACGACCGTGACGGCGCTGCCGGCGCGCGCCAGCCGCGCCCTGCCAAGCTCCAGGGTGTAGTCCCCTTCCGGGACTTCCTCCCGAAACATCCGGTAGAGCCGGGTCGGCTCCAGGAAAAGCACCGGGTCCGGGTCGCGCAGGGCCGCCAGCAGCAGCCCCTTGGCGCTGTAGGGGCCGGACGGCACCACCACCTTTAGTCCGGGGCTCTGGCAAAAAAGCGCCTCGGTGCTCTCCTCGTGCAGTTCGGGCGCCTTGATCCCGCCCCCGTAGGGGGTGCGCACCACGAGCGGACAGCTGAAGCGGCCGCGCGAGCGGGAACGCAGACGCGCCGCGTGGGCGAAAAGCTGCTCGAAAGCGGAATAGGTAAAACCCATGAACTGAATCTCGGCCACCGGCCGCAGCCCGTAGGCAGCCATGCCGATGGCGGCACCCACGATGCCCGACTCCGCCAGCGGCGTGTCCAGCACCCGCTCGGCTCCGAAGCGCTCCAGCAGCCCCTCGGTGACCCGGAACACGCCGCCGTCGCGCCCGATGTCCTCACCCAGCAGCACGATCCGGTCGTCCCGGGCCATCTCGTCGCCCAGCGCCTGATTGATGGCCTGCACCATGTTCAATTGCGCCATGTCAGCGTCCCTTCCTTTGAGCCGTCTGGCGCGGGCTCAGCTCCGCAACGGCCGTTTCGAACAGCTCCGCCAGGGCTGGCGGCGGCAGCGCTTCCATCTCCCGAGCCGCGGCATCGATGACCCCGGCCGCCCGCTCTCTGACCTCCCGCCCCACCGCCTCGCTCCAGAGGCCGCACCCCGCGAGGAAGCGCTCCAGCCTGAGAATCGGGTCGCGCTCGCGCCAAAGCGCCACCTCTTCCGCGGGGCGATAGCGGCTGGCGTCGTCGGCCGTGGTGTGGTCGGCCATCCGGTAGGTGAGGCACTCGATGAATGTCGGGCCGGCGCCGGAGCGCGCCTTGTCAAGCGCCTGGCGCGTGGCGCGGTACACCGCGAAGGGATCGTTGCCGTCCACCTGCACCCCCTCGAAGCCGTAGGCGATCGCCTTTTGCGCCAGGGAGGCCGCCGCGGTCTGCCCCTTGAGAGGCACCGAGATGGCCCACTGGTTGTTCTGGCAGATGAAGACCAGCGGGAGCCGGAAGACCCCCGCCATGTTGAACCCCTCGTGGAAGTCCCCCTTCGAGGTGGCGCCGTCGCCGAAGTAGGCTACCACCGCGATCGGGTCGCGCCGGTAGCGCGCCGCCAGGGCGGCCCCCACCGCGTGGGGAATCTGACTCGCCACCGCGACGCAGAAGGGGAAGATGTTGAGCCGCGCCGGCGCCTGCTGGCCGCGCTCGTCGCCGGTCCAGTACTGCAGCAGCTGCACCGTGGGGTAGCCAAGGGTCAGGTGCACCCCCACCTCGCGAAACGAGGGGAACACCCAATCCTCGGGAGAAAGCGCCAGGGCGCTTCCGACCTGGGCCGCTTCCTGCCCCATGATGGGAGGATAGGTGCCGAGACGCCCTTCCCGCTGCAGGGCGACGGCACGCTCGTCGAAGGTCCGCGCCAGGACCATCGCCTCGTACATGCGTGTCAGCTCGGCGTCCGAGAACGGCGGCATGAGCGCCGCATCGACCTTCCCGTCGGGGTCGAGGATGCTCAGCCGCTTAACTGCAAAACTGGCTAGAATTTCTTCTGGCATGGCCTGGGGTTCACCTCTTCATTAGCTTTGGTCCTCATGTACCTAGAGTGTAAACCAACCGGTTCCGATGTCAAAGCGAGTGGTCTTGAGCCTCAACTCTTCCCCTTTTTCAGCTTGCCGTAGAGCACCGGCACCAGTGCGAACAGTCCCAAAAGGGCAAAGGAGCCGAGCACCCGCGGCGAGGCGACATCGCGCAGCGAGTTTATGGAGGCGAGACTGGCGCCCGCGTTCACGTAGACGAAGCCCCCCGGAATGATCCCGATCATGGTACCGACGACGAAGGTGCGCAGCGGCAACCGGGTGAGCCCCGCCGCCAGGTTGATCAGGAAAAACGGGAACAGCGGCACCAACCGGAGAAAGAGCAGGTAGTTGAAGCCGCGCGCTTCCAGTTCGCGGTTGATCCCCTCCAGCTTGGGGCCGAACTTGGCCAGGATGGCGTCGCGCAGCAGGTAGCGGGTCACCAGGAAGGCGAGGGTCGCGCCGATGGTGGCGGCCAGGTTCGCGTAGAGCGTGCCCGGGAGGGCTCCGAAGACGGCGCCGGCTGCAAGCGACAGAACCGCCGCGCCGGGCAGCGACAGCGCGGTCTGTACGATGTAGAGCGCCATGAAACCGGCCACCGCCACAACCCTGTGCGCCGCGTAGTAATCGGCCAGCGCCTGGCGGTTCGCCTTAAGCGCCGCCAGGGTCAGGAAGCGCCCGAGGTCGAGGTAGAAAAAGAGCCCGATGGCCAAGGCGGCCAGGAGCAGCAGGAGTAATTTTTTGGCATTCATGGTGGGGCTCCAAAAAGCTAAAGGCGTCGCACACGGATTTGACGGATTGAACGGATAACGTCAGATCAGTCAAAATCTTTTTAGGATAAACCACTCAACTGCAATCTTTTTCAAAGCATCGTCGTATGCCTCAGGCCCTCCCCGCTACCCGTTTACTTGTTTATAGTTTTTTCGCTTTATCCGATTTTATCCGTTCAATCCGCTCCATCCGTGTGCGACGCCTTTGAACTTGTTTTTTAGCGGCGCTGCCAGGAGAGCCAGGAGGACAAAAGCTTCTTGACGAGCGGCGTCAGGCGGCTCCGGTTGTGTGCGTCCGCAAGCTTCTTGATCGCCTCGGCCTGGGTCGGGTAGGGATGAATGGTCTTGCCGATGGCCGAGAGGCCGAGACCGGAGCTGATGGCGAGGGTAAACTCGTTGATCATCTCGCCGGCATGGCGGGCGACCAGCGTCGCCCCTAGAATCTTGTCGGTCCCCTTCCTCAGGTGGACCCGCGCGAACCCGGCGCTCTCCCCGTCGAGCACGGCCCGGTCCACCTCGGAAAGCGGCACGGTCAGGGTGGTTACCTCTATGCCCCGGGCCGCCGCATCCGCCGCGTACATACCGACATGGGCGATCTCGGGATCGGTGTAGGTGCACCAGGGGATGGTCAGAGCCGAGTTCTTCTGGCGCCCCCGGAACAGGGCGTTGGCGATCAGGATGCGGGCCTGGGCATCGGCCAGGTGGGTGAACTTATAGGCGGAGCAGATGTCGCCGGCCGCGTAGACCCGCGGATTGGAAGTCCGCAGGGTGTCGCTCACGATGACGCCCGCCTTTTCGTAGCGGATACCCGCCGCCTCAAGCCCCAGCCCCTCCAGATTGGGCGCGCGCCCCACCCCCACCAGGATGGCATCCGCCGCGACCTGGAAGCTTCGAGCGTCACGCTCCAGACGGAGCAATCTCTCGGCTCCCCGGGTCTCCACGCCTTGGATCTTCACCCCGAGTTCCAAGGCGATCCCTTCGCGCAGCATGGCCTGCTGCAGGATCGCCGCGGCATCCCGGTCCTCGCGCCCCAGGATCTGCGCCGACAATTCGATCAGCGTCACCTGGCTCCCCAGGCGCGCGAAGGCTTGGGCCAGCTCGCAGCCGATGGGGCCCGCACCGATCACCGCCAGGCGCGGTGGAAGCTCGGTAAGGGAAAAGACCGTCTCGTTGGTGAGGTAGCCCGCCTCGCTCAATCCCGGGATGGGCGGGGCCTGGGCGCGGGCACCGGTGCAAAGCGCCGCCCGCGCGAAGCGCAACTCTTTCCCCGCCACGGTTATCAGGTCCGGTGCGCTGAAGCTCCCCTGTCCGATGAAGACGTCGACGCCCAACTCGTCGCGAAAGCGCCGTGCCGAGTCGTGTCCGCTGATGCCGGCCCGCAGCAACCGCATGCGCTCCATCGCTCGGCCGAAGTCGGCATGCACCCCCTCCGTGCCGCGCACCCCGAACTCGCCGCCGTTCCGGGCGTCGAAGACCGCACGGGAGGCGCGGATCACCCCTTTGGAGGGGACGCAGCCGACGTTCAGACAGTCCCCGCCCAGCAAGTGCCGTTCGATGAGGGCGACCCTGGCTCCCAGCCCGGCCGCTCCCGCGGCGCAGACC
>TBL_comb47_HYPODRAFT_10008490_pt1 | contig 10479 bp, 11 predicted proteins | sample TroBogypolimnion_40_FD_10682 | JGI IMG/M metagenome (IMG submission 10682)
ATGAAGCAAGCGCGTATTCAACAACTAAATGGATCTCACGAGCATTGATGTATTGGTCAATCTTTAAGGCGAAGGCGGAATACGTTGTAAACCCGCCACAAAAACCGGTTCCAAGGGCAGGTCGCCACCACCATTTACTCGATGCATGATGTTTTGAATATAAAACTACAATTGTCAAAATTATCGAACCAATGTAATTTACAAGTAAAGTTGCCCAAGGAAACCCATGGTCGACTATTGATAATGAAATGATCCAGCGGGCTATCGACCCGGTGATCCCGCCACCTGCAACTACGGCGAGGTTCTTTATCTCCAATTTTGCTTGGCTGTTATGCGTTGACCAATTCCAGAAACAACGCTGATTATGACTGACGCAAATATTGCAGACCAGAATGATGTGATTGTCAGAGCAGAACTCCAGCGGGCTGTAAGTTCGAGCATTGCTGCATTAATAATTATAAGAAAGAGTCCGGCGGTTAAAATTACTGCTGGCAAAGTCATCAACTTGAGGAATGACCCTAAGAAAGTATTTATGACAGAGAAAATCAGAGCAACCCATAAGTAATCCCAAGCGCCACCATGAACTTTGATTCCAGGAATCAACGCGGTCGCCGCCCAGACCGCAAGAGCTAAAACGCCCCAACGGATCATGATCTTCATGGTTAAAGGATACCGTCGCGCTTCTGGATAACCGAGCCAAGCCAGCGAAGTGGGTCGTATTTAACGTCGACTACACGCTCTTTCATGGGGATAATTGCGTTATCGGTAATCCGAATGTGCTCCGGGCAGACTTCTGTGCAGCACTTGGTTATGTTGCACATTCCTAGACCGTGTTCTGCTTGAGCGCTTTGCTTGCGATTGCGAAGCGTGTCTAATGGGTGCATATCTAATTCTGCCAAGCGGATAAAGAAACGTGGTCCCGCGAATGACTTCTTATTCTCTTCATGATCACGAATAACGTGGCAGGTGTCCTGACAGAGGAAACATTCTATGCACTTACGAAATTCTTGAGATCGCTCTACGTCGATCTGTTGCATGCGAGCATCGCCAGGTTTGAGATCAACAGGGTGTTCGTATGCACGGACTTCCATTGCCTTCTTATAGTTGAAAGAGACATCTGTAACTAAATCTTTAATAACAGGAAATGCACGAAGCGGGGTAATCGTAATGGTTTCGCCATCTTCAAAACTCGCGACTCGAGTCATGCAGGCTAGACGAGGCTTACCGTTGATCTCCATAGAGCACGATCCACATTTTCCAGCTTTGCAATTCCAACGCACAGCTAAGTCATTCATCTGTTCAGCTTGAACACGATGAATCACATCTAGTATTACTTCACCTTCCATCGCTTCAACGGCTACATCCGCAAGCCCGCCATCTGCTGCGTTTCCGCGAAAGATACGTAAATTAAGTATGCGGCCCATTAGTTGATCCCACCCATCGCGATTTCTTCTGGCGTCATATATTTTTCAAGTTCGTGAATATCAAAGAGTTCGAATAAGTCCTTACGCATCACCGGTAGCGGTATTTTTTCAACACCAACCTTTGTTCCATCAAATGTGCAGATCAAATTTGACTGGCGCCATACTGGATTCATGGTTGGGAAATCATCACGAGTATGTCCACCGCGGGACTCTTCTCGAGTAAGCCCAGCTAGCGCAGTCGATTCGGCAACCAACAACATGTTGTCTAAATCAAAAGACAAGTGGAATCCCGGGTTGAATTCACGGCCACCAGCAACAGAAACTTTTGCAATTCGGTTGCGAAGTTCTGCAATTTTCTTAAGAGCCTCTTCGAGTTCAACTTTAGTACGGATAATGCCGACCAAGGATTGAGTAAGTTCTTGTAGTTCGTGATGCAAGGTGTACGGATTTTCGCCACCTGCTTGTGTAAACGGCTTGGCAACCTTCTCTTGGGCACGCTTAATAGAGGCATCGCTGACTGGATTCTTGCCAGAACTCTTTACATATTCGGCTGCACCGATTCCGGCGCGACGGCCAAAAACCAAGAGATCGGAGAGTGAATTCCCGCCAAGACGATTTGAACCGTGCATGCCCGCCGCAACTTCACCAGCAGCAAAGAGTCCAGGTACGCCGATCGCAGCTGCCGTGTCGGGATCAACATCTACCCCGCCCATGACGTAATGGCAGGTAGGACCAACTTCCATTGCCTCTTTGGTGATATCTACACCAGCTAGTTCGTAGAACTGGTGCCACATGGATGGCAGCTTCTTCTTAATAACATCAGCCGGCAATCGTTTGGAAACGTCCAGGAAGACGCCGCCGTGTTCTGTTCCACGACCAGCTTTCACTTCAGAGTTAATGGCGCGAGCAACTTCATCGCGTGGGAGTAACTCTGGCGGACGGCGATTATTGGTCTGATCTGTGTACCAACGATCGGCCTCTGCCTCGTTATCTGCATATTTATCTTTAAAAACATCTGGAATGTAATTAAACATAAATCGAACACCGTCACTGTTGGTTAACACCCCACCATCACCACGGACCGATTCGGTAACAAGTAAGCCACGAACCGAAGGTGGCCAGACCATTCCGGTTGGATGAAATTGAATGAATTCCATATCTTTGAGGCGTCCACCAGCTTTGAGTACAAGTGCGTGTCCGTCACCGGTACCTTCCCATGAATTTGATGTAATTTTAAAGGTCTTACCTATACCACCAGTTGCCACGATTACAGCAGGAGCGGTGAAGAGAACTTCCTCCCCAGTTTCGCGCCAATAACCGTAGACACCAGAAACTTTCTCATTATCTTTTAAAATTTCTGTGATTGTGAGTTCTGCAAATACTCTAATAAATTTTTCAGCGTCACCATGATCCCGCGCATCTTTCTGTTGCATCGCAACAATTCGCTGCTGCATTGTGCGGATAAGTTCTAGACCTGTGCGATCACCGACGTGGGCCAAGCGTGGATATTCATGTCCACCAAAGTTACGCTGTGAAATTTTGCCATCTTTGGTTCGGTCAAAGAGTGCTCCCCACGTTTCAAGCTCCCAAACACGATCTGGGGCTTCTTTGGCGTGGAGTTCGGCCATACGGAAATGATTGAGGAATTTTCCACCGCGCATAGTGTCGCGGAAGTGAACCATCCAGTTATCATCCGAGTTAACGTTACCCATCGAAGCCGAAACTCCGCCTTCGGCCATCACTGTGTGCGCCTTACCAAAGAGTGATTTACAAATAATTGCTACAGATAATCCAGCCTCGCGTGCCTCAACAGCAGCCCGAAGTCCTGCTCCGCCTGCACCAATAACAACTACATCGTAGTTATAACGTCCCAAGGATGTGCTCATTTATTATCAGCCTTTAGAAAAAGTAGAGGTTACGAATTGAGTGACCAGAAACCTGGCGGACATATAAATCAGCTAGCGCAACACCAAAGAGAGAAATCCAAGCAAAGTTCTGATGCTTATGATTGAGAATCGAAACCCAGGTCCACAATTTGTAACGAACCGGGTGATGTGAAAAATTACGTAAGCGGCCACCAACGGTATGTCGGCAGGTGTGACAGGAGGCCGAGTACAACCATAAGAAAGTTGCGTTTGCCAGCAAAACTAAAGTACCTACAGACATATGACCCCACTGGCCACGTTCATTTCTAAATGCACCTATTGCATCGATGGTTAGAAAAACGTTGAAGACTAAACCTGCATAAAATGCATATCGGTGACCATTTTGAATAATGAGTGGTGCGCGGGTCTCGCCGGTGTACTTACTGTGTGGCTCTGCAACTGCACATGCTGGCGGGGACATCCAGAATGAACGGTAATAAGCCTTACGGTAGTAATAACAGGTTAAGCGAAAAGCTAGTGGGAAAATCAGAATGAAAAGCGATGGCGAAACAGTCATTCCAAGTATGTGATAAGTGCCAAAGATTGTTCCAACGAATGAGGTCGATCCATTTACACATGCTGTAGATAAGCAAGGGGAATAGAAAGGAGAGATCAAAGGCTCAGCGAAATATTTTCCATTTTCAAAGGCACGGAAGGTGGCGTACACAATAAAAGATAGGAGGACGATGACTGTAAATAGTGGTTGCAACCACCATTTATCCGTTCTAAATGTACGTGCGCTTAATGTTGCGCGTCCTTCTGTAAAGACTCCATTTGCCATAAGGGTATTTTCCTAGTGTCTGCGAAGATGCGCCAGACGCAGATGACCCATATAGGGGTGAAATCGCACACAAGCAAAGAGTCGTGTGCGGTAGATAACTAAATCTGGCGGAGGGCGTGGGATTTGAACCCACGAAGGTTTCCCTTGCCGGTTTTCAAGACCGGTGCACTCGGCCGCTATGCGAGCCCTCCGTGGAGAAACTTACTAGGGCAAGACGGAGCGACAAAATCGAGAGAAAGTTACGCGGGGAGTTCTAACAATTCTTCGATCACAATTGCAACACCATCTAGATGATGTGCCTGTGCCACAAATTTTGCATATTTAGGGGCATCTGCGTGGCCATCTGACATAGCCCACGAACGATCAGCCCATTGCAACATCGAAAAATCATTTGGGTTATCTCCAAAAGTCACAACATCGGCCGAAGTGAAGCCCATACGTCCAGTGAGTTTTGCCAGGGTCTGCCCTTTGCTGACACCCAGTGCAGATATTTCAAGCAAGGATTCACCAGCATTCGAGTGAGTAATTGTTACGAGGTCACCGATTTCTCGAACAGCGATCTCTAAGAGTTCATCCGATGTGAATTCGTAATCCGAACAACGAGCTAACATTTTAAAGGCCGGTTGCGTAATACGATCTTCGATTCTAACTACGGGATTAACATCTACGCCAACGTCCCATCGTGGGACATATTTAATTTCATGATGAAATTCATCATTAAATTCTGTAGCGAAAGAAATTGGTGGGACCGCAATTCGCAATCTCTCAACTATCTCTAATTGGGTATCGATCGGAATCAACCATTGCTCAAGAACTCGGTCGTTCATCAAGTCATAGTGCATGGCCCCATTTGCACAAATTGCATTACCAAAACCGAAAGTCTCCCTGATTTCTGGCATCCAACGTGGTGGGCGACCAGTAACAAAGAAGATCTCTACTCCCAAATCACGCGCTTTGNTAAAGGCAGAAACCGTGCGTTGGGTGATTCGATCATACGAAGAGACGATGGTGCCATCTAAATCCGTTGCAATTACCTTAGGGCGCAGCCCTGTTATGCCGGAAGAAATCGGTCAACTCCTAAGAATGGTCGTAACGCGCTAGGAACAATTACTGATCCATCACTTTGTTGGTGATTCTCTAATATTGCAACAATCATGCGTGGAATTGCCACCAATGTACCGTTTAGGGTTGCCACGGATTTCGTTCCTTCTTCATCCCGATAACGAATATTAAGGCGACGGGCCTGGAATTCGGTGCAATTAGATGTGCTTGTGACTTCGCGATAGGCATTCTGTGTCGGAATCCATGCCTCAATATCAAATTTACGGATTGCGCTTGCTCCTAAGTCACCTGATGCTACGTCAATTACCCGATATGGGATTTCCATGGCGTTCATAAAGTCTTTCTCCCATTGCAAGAGACGCTTATGTTCGGCAAGTGCATCTTCTGGTTTGCAAAATGTAAACATCTCTACTTTGTCGAACTGGTGAACACGAATAATTCCACGAGTGTCCTTGCCATAAGTACCGGCTTCTCTTCGAAAACATGATGAATACCCCGCGTAGCGCAAAGGTAGGTTATCGATGATTTCGTCCATGTGGTAAGCAGCAAGCGGAACTTCACTGGTACCAACTAAATAAAAATCATCTTCCTCTAAATGAAAAACATTCTCGGCAGCTTGCCCCAAAAATCCCGTACCTTCCATGGCCGGCGGTTTTACCAGGACGGGTGGAATGACAGGAATAAAACCGGCCTTGGTGGCCGAAGCAATCGCATAATTAACCAGAGCGAATTCCAACATTGCGCCCATGCCGGTCAGATAATAGAAGCGAGAACCAGAGACTTTTGCACCACGTTCGGTGTCAATCGCCTTAAGTATCTTTCCGATTTCTACATGGTCTTTCGCTTCGAATCCTTCAGCAGAAAAGTCTCGGGGTGTGCCAACGTGTTCGAGTACAACAAAGTTCTCTTCGCCACCAACCGGTGCATCAGGATCGATCAAATTATGAATTAAAAGGAGCGCAGCATCTGCTGCAGCTTCTGCTTCACTCCGAGCTGTTTCTGCGGCCTTTACCCGGGCCGATAAATCTTTTGCGTTCTCTAGCAGTGTGGCTTTTTCCTCGCCTTTCGCGGATCCAACAGCTTTAGAGAGAACATTCTGTTCGGCGCGCAGTGCTTCAAAAGCGCTAATTGCCAGTCGCCTGGCGTCATCCAAAACTAATAACTGATCAACAACCTCTGTGCTTTCACCACGAACTTTTTGGGAATGGCGAACCCGTTCTGGATCATCACGTAAGATTTTTATATCGATCACAGTCTTAGCCTATCTACTTCCGCGCACGAGGATATGAACCTAAAACCCGTATGTCTTCACAGATTGCGCGTAATCCGGCGATGGATTGCGAAACCGAAGCATCATCAAGGTGTCCTTCGACATCAATAATGAAGTGATAATGACCGAGTTCGCGGCCAGTAGGGCGGCTCTGAATAAAAGTGAGGTTGACATCATGTTTTGCAAACTCAGTCAAAATTTCTAAGAGTGCGCCGGCATGATCCATGCCGATATACGCAACAAGTGATGTGCGATCAAAGCCGGTCGGCGTGGAAGATCTACTGGGGCGACGAATCAACACAAAGCGAGTAACAGCAACGTCGTTATCGCCAATGTTTTCTGCAATAACGGTTAAACCAAATTTTTCGGCTGCGATCTTCGCTGCAATAGCCGCATCCCAATTACCATCCTTTAATCCTTCTGCAGCAGCTGCGGTGGATGGGGTAGCAATCACTTCGGCGTCCGGGAGTTCTCGCGCAATATATGCCCGGCATTGTGATTCTGCATGCGGATGTGTTGCAACGCGAGTGATCTTCTTGCCGACATTTTGTGGCAAGACCATCAAAGCAAAAGTTACGGCGATGGTTGTTTCGGCAACAATTTCAAGAGCTTCGCCAGTTGCTAATTCATCAAGAGTTCGAGCAACAACACCTTCGACAGAATTTTCAATTGGTACAAGTGCAAAATCAGCCGAGCCATTGCGGACCGCGTTTAAAGCGGCGGTTACGTTGGCGCAAGGAAGAAGTTGGTCGGCTGCCGAGGTAATGTCTTTAAGGGCGGACTCGGTAAATGTTCCAGATGGTCCCAAATAGGCATATGTACTCACCTGCGAACTGTAACCGACGTTGATTAGTGCCCGAGAGGGGATTTGAACCCCTACACCCTTGCGAGTACACGGACCTGAACCGTGCGCGTCTGCCGTTCCGCCACTCGGGCTTACTTATAGGAGGTTAGCACCGTTACGCTAAATGTATGAATCGCTCATTCAAAACCATTGCTCAATCCGAACTCGGATTAGTGCGTGAGGGCAACGAAGATGCCGCCCTGGTTTCTAGTAATTTGATTGCGGTTGCAGATGGAATGGGTGGGCATGTTGGCGGTGAAGTCGCGTCAAAAATCGCGATTAATTCGATAAGAAACCTTTCTGATGTTCTGAGTAATCCTGATGTGGACTCGGAATCTCGCGAAGATCTATTACTTAATGTAATTTTTTCAATCGATCAAGAAATATCAAGTCGCACCGAAGAGAATCGTGAGTTGCAAGGCATGGGTACAACCTTGACCGCGCTTCACTTATGCGAAAAAACGGTCGAGCTTTTACATGTTGGCGACTCGCGTTGTTATCGGTGGAATGGTAAAAAATTGACTCAACTTAGTTATGACCACACTGTTATGCAGGAATTATTGGATCAAGGCCGTCTTACTCCAGATGAAGTTTTTAACCATCCTCAAAGATCTCTATTAACTCAGGCGCTGATGGGTGATTCTGGAATAGACCCGCTCCTACATGTTTTCGACGCAGAAATTGGTGATCACTTTCTTTTGTGTAGCGATGGATTAAGTTCCGTCTTATCCGACCATGAAATTACTCTGATTATAAAGAAAAATAAATCGATTGATGTTGTTCGGGCTCTTATCGATGCGGTTTATGAAAAAGGTGCGCCAGATAATGCAACAATTTTATGGTCAGAGATAGTTAGCGACGATACGTTGCAACCCACAGAAGTGCTTGGCGCCGCAAAATGAGTCAGAAGATTTTCAACGGGCGATATGAAATTGGAGAGATGATCGGCACTGGTGGAATGGCCGACGTATATATTGCAGAAGATAGCCGATTGCATCGCAAGGTGGCTGTCAAAATACTTCGCAGTGATTTAGCCCGCGACCCAGCGTTCATTGCTCGATTCAAAAAAGAAGCTCTTGCTGCTGGGGGGCTCACGAATGCCGGCATCGTTGCTGTATACGATTCCGGCGAAGATCACGGCGAATCGTACATAGTTATGGAATTAGTAAATGGGCGTACTCTTCGTGAATTACTACAAGGCCATGAGCCAATACCAGTAAAAGAAGCGGTCGACATTGTCGTAGAAATCTTAGAGGCCTTGGATTATTCGCATTCCAAGGGAATTATTCACCGCGATATTAAGCCAGGGAACATCATGATCACCAAGACCGGTCAGGTAAAGGTGATGGATTTTGGCATTGCACGTGCTCTGGACGATATCGGAGCAACAATGACCAATACCTGGAACGTTGTTGGTACCGCGCAGTATTTGTCGCCAGAACAAGCTACTGGTGAAGCCGCAGATGCTCGAAGTGATATCTACTCCCTTGGTTGCTTGATGTACGAACTTCTCGCTGGCCGGCCGCCATTTATAGGGGATACACCTGTATCAATCGCGTTTCAGCATGTATCGGCTCCATTGATTCCACCATCTGAAATAAATCCAGATATCGATGTAAATCTAGAAACAATTATCAAGGTGGCGTTGTGTAAAGATCCAAAGGATCGATACCAGGATGCAAATGCTATGTTGACAGATTTACGTCGTGCGATCAGAGGTGAGCAAGTAACCACGAAGATTCGACGTATAAAACCACGCAGGAATCTTCTTTTCATAGGTGGTCTTATTGTGGTTGTGGTGGCAATTATTGGATTGGGTGCATCTCAGATTTTCAAAGCACAGCCCGCCCCCACTATCCAATTGCCAAATGTTGTTGGGCTTACCGAAGCTCAAGCCAAAGCCCTGCTACCAAATTTCACAATTAATTTTCAGCACGCACCAGATCCACACGTTCCCAAAGACCGAATTTCTAATGAACTTCCACTTGCGACATCGAAGGTATTAACTGGCAGCAGCATTACTTTGACAATTTCTGATGGTCCTGGAAATACTTCTATCCCAGTCAACATAGTTGGGCTTTCTCTCATGGATGCCCGCAATGCATTAGCTGCGGTAGGTTTGGTGATATCTCAAGCACTTCCAACAGATTCTAATGAAGCGCCGGGGACCGTGATTGCTGTCGATCCATCTGCAGGAAGCATTTTGCCTGCAGGCAGTGGAGTGCAATTACAGATTGCAAGCGGAAATCTGCAGGTTCCTAATCTCATTGGTCTATCTGATGTTCAAGCAATCACAATGCTCACTCAAGCAGGATTCTTGGTCCGCACCGCAAATGCATATGATCCAAACCAAGCTCCAAAAGTTGTTTTAGCTCAAGCCCCTGATGCAGGCACAACACAATCAATTGGATCTTCGGTGACCATTACCGTTAATACTCCATCAACTCCTTAAGAGCGATTGACAACCGGGCTTAGTCCTTCTGAGCGAGCCCGGGCACCTTTGTCACCACATGCTTCAAGCCAATTTCCCAACATTTGATGTCCGTGTTCTGTCAGCACAGATTCGGGATGAAACTGAACTCCAGAAATTGGCAGCGTTTTATGTTCGATTGACATAACAACACCCGAATCAGTTTTGCCAGTTACTTCTAACTCTTCTGGCAGAGTTGCTGGTTCGATGGCTAGCGAGTGATAACGCGTGGCAATAAATGGAGTTGGAAGATCCGCCATCAATCCTTTGCCAGTGTGGTGAACTATCGAGGTTTTGCCATGTAGAAGTTCTGGAGCTCGAGAGACCGTTGCACCAAATGCAACACCGATTGCTTGATGTCCTAGGCAAACTCCTAATAATGGAATCGTATTTTCGGCACAATATTTAACAAGTTCGATGCTCTGGCCAGCTGCCTCTGGAGTTCCTGGTCCAGGAGAGATCAAGACACCATCAAAATCCTTGACTGAGGCAATATCGACCTCATCATTGCGGCGAACGATGACTTCGACTCCAAGCTGACCCAAGTATTGGACCAAGTTGTAGACGAAGGAGTCATAGTTATCGACTACCAAGATCCGGCTCATGGCCCAAGGCTAACCGACCGAGCTAACCGACCGAGCTAACCGACCGAGCTAACCGACCGAGCTATCGTGCCGAATTTGATATTGGTGTACCTTTTACC
>TBL_comb47_HYPODRAFT_10008491_pt1 | contig 10479 bp, 9 predicted proteins | sample TroBogypolimnion_40_FD_10682 | JGI IMG/M metagenome (IMG submission 10682)
ATACCGGACGTTCTTTAAACATTCTGAATGCAGATGTCCATCTATTGATACGTTCTAAATTAGAAGCATCTGTAGAAATATTAGACATAGATTCAATATGCTGCATTAATTTTCCCGAAGTATCTTGTCTATTCTTTTCAAGTTTCATTATTATCTCACTTTTCAATAAAAAGAAAAAGATAATTAATGATATAACTGAAAATAAAATCCATTTAAACTTTATCCTTAGTTTAATTATAAAAAAGATTACAAGTGAAGCAGCAAATCCTAACCAAGCAGCTCTACAATAGGATAAATATAATCCTACAGATAATACTGAAAAAACAAGAAACGTTAAGAATCTTTGAACATTTGAATACTCTCTGTCGAACATAAACCCAAATATTACAGGCATAAAGAATGCAATCATTGCTCCATAGGCAGTATGATCATTGTAAAAAGGATCCATTATCCAATGACCTACCTGTTCGCTAAAGCCAAAATAAGAATGACGATAAGTAGTATAAATTATGACTATAACAAGCGAAATAGTGTATAGCCAGCAAAAGATCTTTATGTATTTAATATTCTTAAACAACTGAGTGCCTAAAAAATAAAAAGGGATAATAAACCAAAGTCTAGCTACTAAAAATTTAAAAGAAACAACAGGATATTGACTCGTTATACTTGTCATTAACACCCATGTTAAGTAAAAAATAATTGCAATAGTTACAGGATGTCTAAATATTTTACCATCATAATATTGATCATAAAATATTTTAAAGATAAACAATAGTAAAACACCGGCCAAAAGTGGTGCTACCGGCAAGGAAATACCTAAACCTAAATCACGATCTCTAAGTTCGATTGATAAAGGTGTGAGGAATGCAATTAAAAGTAATATTTTATCTAATGAAGTTATGTATAACAACATTATAAATCCTAAAACAGGGATAAGTACAAACCAATAAGCTTCGTTTGCAATAAAAAAGGCATTAAGAAGTAGGAATAATCCACAAATGCCGAAAACCCACTTTAGAATTTGCTTTTTATCCAATTTAACTTTGAATTTTTGTGTTGAGCAGATTCTTTTTATAAACGTTTTCGATAAATATTAGTACTAATATTGAAAGTAGAAAAGCAGCAAATGAAGACACAACTACTATTAGCCAACGCACAGGTGTAGTTTTTTTCTCAGCTTTAAAAGCCGCATCTACAACAAATTTCTGAGGAATATACTGTTCGGCATCTACTTTTGCTTCATCATATTTTGCCTGCATGGTACCTAATCTTCCATTTCGGTTAGCCAATTCATCCCTAAGCCTAACATAAGCACCTCCATATTCCGAAAGAATTCTAAGTTTTTCCTCTACTCTTTTTATACCTTGCGCATTCCCCTTACCTAATTGAATACCTAACTCTTGATGTAGCATTTCGGATTCAGTTTCATAATCATTAATACCTTTTGATCTAATTAAAAATAATGAATCTTCTAAAACTTTCATTTCTTTTTTAAAATTATTAAAGGTAGCCTCTACAATATGAAAGCCTTTGATAGCTCTTTCTTTTTGCAAAGCATTTTTAGTAGAGTCGAGCAAATCAGAAATTGAATTTGCCATATTAGCTGCATATTGTGGATCTTTATCCAGAACTGATATTTCAACAGCCATAAATTCAGTAAGCTTACAAGTAACATTACCGTTATATTCTTTAATTAATTTTGTATTTTTATATCTATCGTTAGGATTAATTTTATAATGTTGAAGAAGATTAAATCTTTCAACAATCCTATTTCTTATCGTACTCGAATTAAGAATCTGAAGTAATTGTTCGGCTTCTTCTTCTTCGCCAAAGCCTAAAACGTCTTCTTGATTACTGTTGTTTTCTGCCAATAAAGCTCTTGAAATAGAGTTAGTAGCTGTTGGAAACAAAATTACATTTGATTTAAACTTAGGTGTAATTAAAAAAGAGGCTGCTCCCGAAACAATGGCTGTTGCCACAACTACTATGATTAATGTTTTTCGCCAATTCCATAAAAACAGGAAAAAATTAGTAGAATTGAAATCAGTGTTTACAATATTTTTTTCAGTCATTCTTATATAAATTAATCATGCAAAAGTAATAATTAATTACGAATTACGAATTAAAAATTACGAATTGCCTTTATTTATACTTGATAAAAAGCTTTTGCTGTTAAGACTTTTTGACTATTAGCAAAATAACCAATTATCATTTTTTTATCTTTTCATTTTGTTTAATATGTTTTAGGTAATGATTGAAAAGATTTTTTGATTTGTTATTATTCTCAAAAAAATATTAAATGAACAAAATAAATTTTTTTATTACAATCAAAAAAATAAATATGCTCAAAAACATTAATTTAATGCACTTTATAAAATTAGCAAAAATGAAAGCGAAAATTAATGTGATAAAATTAATTAAGATAGCATATATATTGTATCTTTGTAGAGATTTTTAAAACACACATTATAAATATAAATAACAGTAATTAAACACTAAATAAAATGCGAAAAATAATAATTACAATCATCTCAATCTTATTGTTGACAACAGTAATGGCTCAAAAACCTAAGAAAGTTGGTCAGGACTCATCAAGATTAAAAGCTGTAGAAAACTACAGACAAACTTTTTGGGACAATCCACCAAAACACACAAAAACAATTAATGACTTTGAGTATTTATTCACTTTCCTTGAAAAAAGACAATTAGATACGTTATTAAGGAAATTTGAGAAAGAAACAACTATAGAAATTGCAATCATAACAATAGACACTATACAATCTTCAAAAGAAAAGTTTGACTCTTTAGCACTTCATATTGCCAATGCATGGAACTTAGGCAAAAACGAAAAACACTATGGAATTCTTATTGCAATTACTTATGGTAACCGTAAAATGAGAATAGAAAACAGCAAGGGAATTGAAGAACTTATTTCTGACAAAGAAACAAAAAAAATAATTGACAACTTCTTTATTCCTGAATTCAAAAAGGATGATTATTTTACAGGGACTCTTAATGGATTGAATGAATTAATGAGACTTTTAAGGCAAAATCTAAACAAACATAATAAGAAATAAAATAGATTTACCTCGTCAACTCCGGATTGTTGCTATAAGCGATTTAAAGTTAAGTAACTTAAGGAAACCTGCCAGCACTATCGAAAGGATAACCATTCCAACAAAATTGTAATGCCAGTTGTCGACAATAAAATGTTTCGAGAAGATATTTATTGAGATTACACCAATAACAAATATTACTAAAGTAGATAAGAACCGATAATTTACTTTAAATTTAAATATCCGTTGCGCAAATATTACCTGCACTATAGATGTTAAAAACTGGGTAGTTACACTTACATAAGCCGAACCTAATGCCATTAACTTAGGTATTAATATTAAGTTAAGCGAAATATTAATGAGCATACCACTTGCTGCAATTATGTTTAGTTCTTTTAAGTTTCCGTTAGCCGTAAGTAAAGTCCCAAAAACATAAGTTGTTGAGATAGCTATAAATCCCATCATCAACCATTGGAAAACTGCTGCAGAGGCTTCCACATGATTAGTGTATAGCATCGACATTATTTCTTTATTATAAAAAAACGAACCTGCTGCTATAACTATTGCGATAGTAAATAAGAGTTTAAATGATAACTGAACAAGATGCACAACCTCTTCTTTCGACTTTAACATCTTGGCAAAGATAGGTAAAAGCAATACCGAGAATAGATATGCTATCATATTTGTGGCATCTAACAAACGATAAGCCGAAGCATAAATACCAGCTTGTTCGTCGCCAATATTCCCTTTCAACAAACGCTCAATCATTACAGAATCAATTCTGTTGTAAAAGGTCATTAACAAAACAAGTATTGCAAAAGGGAAACTTTGTTTTATGATAAGAATAAAAAAGGGAATGTTCCAGTTTAGCTTTGTAAATGCACTTTTCCTAATAACTATTAACAATGCAACAATTGCAGTAATGATATAAGCAGCTGTCTGAGTATAAACAAACCATTCGATCTGGAATTTCTGAGTAGTTACGTTGCCCCATAATAAAGTGCCGCAAAAGGCTATCATCAACAATCTATCGAGAACCGAAACTAAACTATCCGTTTTAAATAGTAATAAACCCGAAATATTGCTTCTAAGATAAAGGATAAATGAAATTAAAAATTGATTAAAAACCATCCATCCAAGTAAACCTAACTGATGTGAATCATAACCTACTATCAGCCCAAAAGTAAAAGTTAATACACCAAAAACAACAGCTAAAAGTAACTTCAGGATAATAATACTCGAGAAATGTTTGTTAAGTAAATGATTATTCTGAGCAATGTTTTTATTGTTGAAATTGGTAATGCCAAAATCCAAAAGGATATTAAATAAAAAAGAAAAATTAAAAATGGCAAAGTAAAAACCATAGTCGCCGGCCCCTACAATATTTTGTACTGACCTGTCGATGCCCAACATCCAGAATGGCTTAATCAATAAATTAAGCGATAAAAGTAAGATTAAATTTGTTAGAAATTTTCTTTGCACAATAAAATATTAAGCTGCAAAGTTAATAAAGCTTGATGAAATACAATAAAATATTATTACTTTAGTTACTTTTGTAGAAAATTTACTACTAAAAACGACACATAATTGATGACTGTTGATGCATTTTTTGATCTGTTTCTCGAAGAGTTAAAACAAAATAATAACCTTCAATCGTATTATAAATTCCTGAATACTAAGTCGGGGTTTTATTTTCGCAAGGCTTATTTTGTGCAGCGATTGCAATACATATATAATAATGTACAAGCCGGAAAAAAGATTTGGGATTGTGGTTGCGGATATGGAACCACCGGATTGTTTCTGGCAATGAATGGAATTGCTTCCTCAGGTACAACTATAGAGTTTTATTTCCAACAGATTGCACAGCGAAAAGAATATTGGAAACAATATGGCAATGTAGATTTGTTTCAGGCTACACATGAAAACATCTTCGATAATAAACCTGCTGATAACAGCATTGATATTATTATTTTACAAGATACACTTCATCATTTGGAACCATTACAAGAAGCATTGAAGATTATGAAAGACGCTCTTAAAAGTAATGGTGAAATTATATTGATTGAAGAGAATGGAAATAATATAATTCAAAATACTAAACTCTTTATCCGAAGAGGAAACAAAAGAATTATAAAGATTTGGGATGAACAGTTGCAGAAATATGTACTGTTAGGCAACGAAAATATTCGCAGCCTTGCTAACTGGAAGATTGAATTTAGCAAACAAGATATGCTTATTGATGATTCAAAGACCCAATATCTGCGTTATTATCTTCCTTTTAATTTTAATTCAAATAACTTTGATGATAAAATTAAAAAGGAACAAGAAATATGGAAGCATAACAATTTCCTTAAAGAATACTTTTTCTTTGGGTTAAACTATATCGTTAAAAAAGATGCTGAATGAGAATTGCTGTTAATACCCGTTTATTATTAAAGAATAAGTTAGAAGGAATCGGTTGGTTTACTTACGAGACCTTAAAAAGAATAACTATTCAACATCCGGAACATGAATTTATATTCTTCTTTGATAGAGCTTATGATAAAGAATTTGTTTTTGCTGATAATGTCACACCTGTAGTTATTAATCCCCCTGCAAGGCATCCAATCTTATGGTATTTGTTTTTTGAATTGGGAATTACAAAAGCTTTAAAGAAACACAAAGTAGATATCTTTCTGTCGCCTGATGGTTGGCTTTCGTTGCGTACAAATGTTAAGTCCTTTGCAGTTATCCATGATTTAAACTTCGAACATTATCCAGAGTTTATTAAGCCTGTTGTAAGGTATTATTACAACTATTTCTTTCATAGATTTGCCCAAAAGGCGACTAGGTTAGCAACAGTTTCGGAATATACTAAACAAGACATTATGTCACATTATGGAATTGCCCCTGATTTAATTGATGTGGTTTATAATGGTTCACATGATCTTTATAAACCTATTGAAGAACATGAGAAAGTAGAAATTAGGAAGCAATTTACTGATGATTGTCCTTACTTTATATTTATAGGAGCCTTACATCAACGCAAGAATATTGCTAATCTTTTTAAAGCTTTTGATGTTTTTAAAGAAAAGAATAATTCTTCAACTAAATTAATGATAGTTGGAAATAAGAAATGGTGGAAGGGCGAAATGGAAGATACTTATAATGCTATGAAGCATAAAGATGAAGTTATATTTACCGGTTGGCAAGCTCCTGACATCTTAAATAAATTACTTGCATCTGCTTTAGCTTTAACTTATGTTTCGTATTTCGAAGGCTTCGGTATTCCAATAGTTGAAGCTTTTAATACAGAAACTGCTGTCATTACTTCTGATGTAACTTCTATGCCGGAGATTGCAGGTGATGCTGCTTTACTTGTTGATCCTTTTGACGTTTCTTCGATTGCTGATGCAATGTATATGTTAGATACAGATGAAACATTTAGGAAACAATTAATAGAAAAAGGAAATGCCCGAAAGCATCTTTATAGTTGGGATAAAACAGCAGCTAAACTTTGGGAAGCCATAGAGAAAACAATTAAACAGTGATTACCTCCCCTTTTTTATTTACTTTTGCACTAATTTTTTAAATTAATATTTTGGTTAAAGATCAATTGATGTCAGAGGGCAAAAGATTGCCCGTAATGGAAGAGTTTTATAGCTTGCAGGGCGAAGGTTTTCATACCGGCGAAGCTGCATGGTTTATACGTATTGGCGGTTGCGATGTTGGCTGTTATTGGTGTGATGTTAAAGAATCATGGAATGCAGAGCTTCATCCACTTATTGATACTGATATTATAGTTAATAATGCTGCTGCAAATCCTGCCAAAGCAGTTATTATTACAGGTGGCGAACCTTTAAATTATAACCTTATTTATTTATGTGACGAACTTCATAAGAAAGGTATTAAAACCTTTTTAGAAACTTCAGGTTCGGAACCTTTAAATGGTAGTTGGGATTGGGTGTGTGTGTCTCCTAAAAAGCAAAGCCCTCCCGTGGAAGAGATATATAAGCAAGCCAACGAACTTAAAGTAATTATCACAAAAGAAAGTGATTTTGAATGGGCCGAATGTAATGCCGCTAATGTTAGCGAGGCATGTATTTTGTTTCTACAACCGGAGTGGAGTAAGCATAATGAAACAATGCCTTTAATAATTGATTATATTCTTAAGAATCCTAAATGGAGAATATCTTTGCAAAGTCATAAGTATATGCGAATTCCTTAACAATTTATAATTCTTATAATGAAAAGAAATCTTATCAAAACTATACTCACTTTTATTTTCTTATTGATAATCTCAATAACAACATTACATGCTCAAAAGGGTATTGAATATACTACAAGAAACAAAAAAGCTATTAAATATTACGAAGCTGCTACTCAGTTTTATGATAATAGACAAAATGATGAATCCTTAAAAGAACTTGATAAGGCTATCAAGGAAGACGATAAGTTTATAGAAGCTTACTTTTTAAAGGCTGCCAATTATACCGATAAAAAAGATGTCAATCAAGCTATAGATGCTTATCTAAAAGGGATTTCAATTGAAGAATACTTTTTTCCTACTGCTTATATTTCAGTAGCTAATTTGCAATTAAGCATTGGTAAATATCAGGAAGCAAGGGCTAATTTCCAGAACTTCTTCAGGATAAAAAGAAATGCGCTTCCACATCAAAAAGAAGCAGTAAATAAAGGCGTTGAAAGAGCTGAGTTTGGAATGTATATGATGCAACATCCTGTAGATTTTAAACCTGTAAATTTAGGTGATAGTGTTAATTCTATATATGATGAATATTTACCTACTTTAACTGCTGATGAACAGACGTTGATCATCACCGTAAGGAGACCTGCCGATGAATTCACAATTGATAAGTCATCGGGCTTTGAAGAGGATTTTTATATCAGTAAAAAGATAAATGGTGTTTGGTCAAAAGCCGTTAATGTAGGACCTCCTTTAAACTCTCATGGTAATGAAGGTGCACAATGTATTTCACCCGATGGGCATACTATTTATTTTACTGCTTGTAATCGCAGCGATGGTTTTGGCAGTTGCGATATTTATACTGCAAAGTATATTGGTGGTCATTGGACTACTCCGGTAAATATGGGGCCAAAAGTTAATTCTTCTAAATGGGATTCGCAACCTTCGATATCTGCTGATGGTATGACTTTGTTTTTCTCAAGCAGTCGTCCCGGGGGCAAAGGCAAGATGGATATATGGAAAACGATGATGGATGTGAATGGAGAATGGGGAGTTCCTGTTAATTTAGGCGATTCAATAAACTCTCCTGATGATGAGATGTCGCCATTTATTCATCCCGACAATCATACTTTATACTTTGCTTCCAATGGTCATTTGGGGATGGGTGGTATGGATCTTTTTTATGCCCGAAAAAAGGATAATGATAAGTGGAGCAAGCCTGTTAATCTTGGTTATCCTATCAATACTTATGCTGACGAAGTCAATTTAATTGTTAATACTAAGGGTGATTATGCTTATTTTTCTTCCAATAGATTGGGAGGTAACAAAAGTAATCTACAGCTATATGGATTTGAACTTTACAAAGAAGCCCGTCCGATGATGGTTAACTATATGAAAGGTGTTGTTTATGATGAAGAAACTAAGAAGCGACTTGAAGCTAAGTTTGAGCTAATCGAACTAAATTCGGGTAGTACCGAGATACAATCTAAGTCAGATCCTGTTAACGGGGAGTTTCTGGTTTGTTTGCCTAGTGAGCGTAACTTTGCTTTAAATGTTTCGAAAGATGGTTATTTATTTTATTCGGAGAACATCTCTATTAAAGGAAATCATAGTACTATTGAGCCTTATCTTAAAGATATAGCTTTAAAACCGGTTAAGATTGGCGAGAGTGTGGTGCTGAATAATATCTTTTTTGAAACTGATAAGTTTGATCTTAAAGAGGAATCTAAGATTGAGCTAAATAGGCTAGTTACTTTATTAAAGAATAATCAAAAGATGAAGATAGAGATAGGTGGACATACTGATAATGTTGGTGGTGAAAAACATAACCAGGCATTATCCGAAAGTCGTGCCAAAGCAGTGTATGATTATTTGGAACAAAGTGGTATTAATAAGTTAAGATTATCTTATAAAGGTTATGCTTCTACAAAACCTATTGCTACAAATGATACAGAAGAAGGACGTGCTAAAAACCGTAGAACAGAGTTTTCGGTTATGGGGAATTAAAAGGCTTTTAGGCTGTAGGCTTTTAGGCGAATAGTTTTTTTTATATTTATATAGTGGCTATTTTAATAATCTTCTAACTAAAATGTTAAGCCAAGTTTAAGGTTAATAAAATTACCATATTGTATTTCGTTGGGAATGTAAATTAAATCACCATAATAAATTTCATTTTCCTGAGCTTTGAAACCTAAACTTAAGTTGATTGACGAGGTGTGCGACAAATAATATTTCACACCTATCGAAGGATTAAAAACAATACCGCCTTTATTATATCCGCTTCCTAAAGAATAGCCTGCTTCCACTGCACAAAATGTTGTGACTTTAGTTGAATTACTTAGATTCATTCTTAAATCAACAAAAATAGGGACAAAAGTAACCTGACTATACACATCTATACCCATTCCTGCACCTATATAATATATTTTGTCGAATTGATAATCAATTATAAAAGCTGCACCTATTGAAGCATCATCACGATATTTACCTATGCCTTTTCCATAATTAAAATCAAGAGTTCCTTTAATTCCTGATTGGTGGCTTAGATTGGAATCTATAATCGGGATATTATATGTTGAATCGTCAATAGTAATCGTTCGTTTAGCTATTGAATCCGCATTGTAAGTCGTTATACTTCCATCGGATTGTTTTATTTTAAGTTCTTGATTATTGTATTGCCTTTTGACAGTACCGCGAATAATATCTCCATTTTTAAGATACAAAACATCTTCATTACTTATCTGAGCTTTTGTTATAAAAGGAAAGATCAGTATCATTATATAAATAATAAAAATAAAGGGATGCTTTTTCATTTTTCTTTTTATTAAAATTATTTTCTTTAAAAAGTTAATAAATTTATTAAGAAACTCATTAAAGAGTGTACAAATTTATACAATTATATTATTAAACGAGCATTTATTTTTGATATAAATATTGATTTCGTTTTCTTTGATTTTATAACGTGCATAAAATTAATATTTTTGGGTATATTTGTTTTATGGAAGCATAATAAAAAGTGTTAATGAGTAAAATAAATTTGGGGAGAGGCATAAAATTTATTTTTTAAGGTAATTTTATTTTGTGAAATGCAAATAAAGCGATTTAAGGCATACATTAAAAAAATGATGCGTAAAATACATAATTTATAAGTAAAATAAATTCGGCTAAGGGCTTTAAAAAGTGTTTTTGTCTCTCCCCAAATTTATTTTGCTTAAAAATGTTTGTTAATGCCTCTCCCCA
>TBL_comb47_HYPODRAFT_10008492_pt1 | contig 10479 bp, 8 predicted proteins | sample TroBogypolimnion_40_FD_10682 | JGI IMG/M metagenome (IMG submission 10682)
AGGGAGATGCAAGGCCGAAAAGCGCTGCAACCAGGCGTCTATGGCCGCGCGGTCCAGAAACAGGTCGCGCACCGATGCGTCCGCCAGGTCCTGCTCGGCCGCCCAGTGGCTCAGGCGGCGCCAAAAGATGGTGAAGTCGACTCTGCCGGCGGCCAGCAGGCTGCGGATGTCCTGCAGCAGTTCGTCAGGCGCAGCTTCTCCGGCGCGCAGCCCCAGCTTGGCGCCAAAGCGCAGCGCCAGGGCCTGCGGGAAGCGGGTCTGGAAGGTATCCAGTGCGGCAACGGCCTGATCCTGGTCGACGATCAGCGGCAGCAGGGCCTGGCCCAGGCAATACAGATTCCAATAGGCCACCTGCGGCTGCTTGTCAAAGGCATAGCGGCCCTGGTGGTCGGAGTGGTTGCAGATATGGGCCGGGTCATAGCCGTCCAGAAACTGGAACGGGCCGTAGTCAATCGTCAGGCCCAGAATGCTCATGTTGTCGGTGTTCATCACGCCGTGGCAAAAGCCCACGGACTGCCAGTGCGCCACCATCTCCGCCGTGCGGCCGGTCACGGCGTCCAGCAAGGCCGCATAGGGATTGCCGGCCCAGGCCTGGCTATCGCGGCATTGCGGATAAAAGCGTTCTATCACATAGTCGGCCAGGGCCTTGAGTTCCGCCTGCTGCTGGTTGAAACTGAAGTGCTCAAAATGCCCGAAGCGAATAAAGCTGGGTGCCACGCGGGTAACGACGGCCGCCGTCTCCAGGGTCTCGCGCCGCACCGGCGCGTCCGAGCCGGTGACGCACAGGGCGCGGGTGCTGGGAATGCCCAGGGCCTGCATGGCCTCGCTGCAAAGGAACTCGCGGATGCTGCTGCGCAGCACGGCGCGGCCATCGCCCCGGCGCGAAAAGGGCGTGGGGCCGGCTCCCTTGAGCTGCCATTCCTGACCCAGTGCCTCGCCCAGCAGAATGGCGCGCCCATCTCCCAGTTGGCCGGCCCAGACGCCGAACTGGTGTCCGCTGTAGACCGACGACAGGGGCTGGGTGCCGGGCAGGCCAGCGTTGCCGCTCAGTGCTTGCAGCCAGGCATCGGACGCCATCCAAGCCGCATCCAGGCCCAGCTCGGCGCCCAGGCTGGCGCTTTGGCCTACCCAATAGGGCGCGGACAAAGGGCTGGTGCGCATGGGCGCAGAGAAGGCTTCGCCCAGGGCAAAAAAGCTGTGTGTCCAGGCCAGATCAGGCCCGGTCGGCGTGGCCGCGGATGGGGAAATGTGCATGGATGCATTGTCACTGGCATGACTATCTCCCTGCCGACGGGGGGCCTTGTTGCGGGTACTATCCGGTCACGCGCAAGCCGCCACGAGCCTGCGCCAGGAAACAATAAACACTATTCCGGAGACAAACCCATGCTTGGATTGATGCAGAGTCAGCAGCTTCTCATTTCTTCCCTGATCGACTTTGCCGAGCGGCACCACGGTGAAACGGAAGTGGTGTCGAGGCGCGTGGAGGGTGACATTCACCGCTCCAATTACAAACAGGTGGCGGCACGCTCGCGCCAGGTGGCCAATGCCCTGGACCACTGGAACCTGGGTTTTGGCGACCGGGTGGCCACCCTGGCCTGGAACGGTTACCGGCACCTGGAGCTGTACTTTGGCGTCAGCGGCTCGGGCCGTGTGATTCACACGCTCAATCCGCGCCTGCATCCCGACCAGATTGTCTGGATTGTCAACCACGCCGAAGACCAGGTGCTGTGTTTTGACATGAGCTTTCTGCCCATCGTGCAGGCGGTGCATGGCCGTTGCCCCACGGTCAAGCATTTCATTGCCCTGTGCGATGAAAACAAGCTGCCCGGCGACAGCGGCATCCCCGGCCTGATCAGCTACGAGGCCTGGATTGGCAAGCAGTCCAGCCGCTATGAGTGGCCGGACTTTGAAGAAAACTGCGCCTCCAGCATGTGCTACACCAGCGGTACCACGGGCAACCCCAAGGGCGCCCTCTACAGCCACCGCTCCACGGTGTTGCACGCTCTGGCGGGCGCCTTGCCCGACGGCCTCAATGTCAGCGCACGCGACTGCATACTGCCCGTGGTGCCCATGTTCCACGTCAATGCCTGGGGCCTGCCGTATTCGGCCGCCATGACCGGTGCCAAGCTGGTGTTTCCGGGGCCGGCCATGGATGGCAGGTCGATTTACGAGCTGATCGAATCCGAGAAGGTGAACTTTGCCGCCGGAGTGCCCACGGTCTGGCAAATGCTGCTGTCGCACCTGCAGGCCACCAATCTGCGCTTCTCCAGCCTCAAGCGCACCGTGATTGGCGGCTCGGCCTGCCCACCGGCCATGATCACCAGCTTTAACGATGTCTATGGGGTCGAGGTGATACACGCCTGGGGCATGACGGAAATTTCGCCGCTGGGCACGGTGTGCACCCTGCGCAACAAGCACCTGGGCCTGAGCGCCGAGGACCGGCTTCAGGTGCGGCTCAAGCAGGGCCGCAGCATCTACGGCGTGGACATGAAAATTGTGGACGGCAATTTCCAGGAGCTGCCCTGGGACGGCCAGACCTATGGCGACCTCATGGTCAAAGGCCCTTGGGTGATCAGCGAGTATTACCGGGCCGAGGGTCCGCCACCGCTGGTGGATGGCTGGTTTTCCACCGGCGACGTGGCCACCATCGATGCCGATGGCTATATGCAGATCACCGACCGCAGCAAGGATGTGATCAAGTCCGGCGGCGAGTGGATCAGTTCTATCGATGTGGAGAACATTGCCATGGCCCATCCGGCCGTGGCCATGGCGGCCTGCATTGGCGTCTACCACCCCAAATGGGATGAGCGCCCCATCATCGCCGTCATGAAGAAGCAGGGCGCCGATGTCAGCCGCGAGGCTTTACTGACCTTTTACGAAGGCAAGACCGCCAAATGGCAGATTCCGGACGACGTGGTGTTTGTAGACGCCATCCCCTTGGGCGGCACCGGCAAGATGCAAAAAAGCAAGCTACGCGAGCTGCTGCGCGACTACCGCCTGCCCAACACCTGAATTTTTTGAGGAAGATCCGCATGACCGCTCACTACCAAGTTCACGGCGATATTGCCGTCATCACGCTAGACAACCCGCCGGTAAACGGCCTGGGCCTAGCGACCCGCGTGGCGGTGGCCGCTGGCATGGCGCAGGCCAATGCAGATGCCGCCGTGCAGGCCATCGTCATCACCGGGGCTGGCAAGGCCTTTTCGGGCGGCGCCGATATCAAGGAATTCGGCAGCCCCAAGGCCTTTCAGGAACCGAATCTGCTGAGCCTGATCAGCCTGCTGGAGAACTCCGCCAAGCCGGTGGTGGCCGCTGTGCATTCGGTCGCCATGGGCGGCGGGCTGGAACTGGCCCTGGGTTGCCATTACCGCATCGCCGCACCCGGAGCCAGCATTGCGCTGCCCGAGGTGAAGATCGGTCTGATCCCCGGCGCGGGCGGCACGCAACGCCTGCCACGGGCCCTGGGCGTGGAGCCGGCGCTCAACATGATCGTCAGCGGCGAGGCCATTGCAAGCGAAATGCTGGCCCTGCTGCCGGGGCAAAAGTTGTTCGACAAAATGGCTGTTTCCAAAGACAGCTTGGCTGAAGAAGCCCTGGCCTTGGCCCGTTCGGTCGCAGCCATCCGACCGCTGCCCCGCGTGCGCGACTGGCCTGCCAAGCACCCGCAGGGCGACGCCTATTTCCAGTTCGCCCGCAACATGGTCAAGGGCATGGCCAAGAATTTCCCGGCACCGGCCCAATGCGTGAATGCCGTGCAAATCGCCACCAAGAAAAAGTTTGACGAGGGCATGGCCGCCGAGCGCGAGATCTTCCTCAACCTGATGTGGACGCCCGAGTGCCGCTCGCTGCGCCATCTGTTCCTGGCCGAGCGGGCAGCCTCCAAGATTCCCGATGTGCCCGCCGACACGCCTCAGCGCGCCGTGAAGGCGGTGGCGGTGATTGGCGCCGGCACCATGGGCGGCGGCATTGCCATGAACTTTTTGAACGCTGGCATCCCCGTAAAGCTGCTGGAGACGCGCCAGGAGGCGCTGGACCGCGGCATCGCCACCATCCGCAAGAACTACGAGGCGCAGGTGAAAAAGGGCAAGTTAAAAGCAGACAAGTACGAGCAGCGCATGGCCTTGCTCAGCACCACGCTCAGCTACGACGATCTGAAAGACGCCGATCTGGTGATCGAGGCCGTGTTTGAAGACATAGGCGTCAAGCAGGCGGTGTTCCAGGAACTGGACCGCGTGATGAAGCCCGGCGCCATTTTGGCCTCCAACACGTCCACGTTGGACCTGAACAAAATCGCCGCATTCACGCAGCGGCCGCAAGACGTGGTGGGCCTGCACTTCTTCAGCCCGGCCAATGTCATGAAGCTGCTGGAAGTGGTGCGCGGTGAGAAGACCGCCAAGGACGTGATGGCCACGGTGATGGCGGTGGCCAAGAAGATCAAGAAAACGGCGGTAGTGTCCGGCGTCTGCGACGGCTTTATCGGCAACCGCATGATCGAGCAATACGGACGTCAGGCCGGCTTTCTGCTGGACGAGGGCTGCACCCCGGCCCAGGTGGACAAGGCGGTGGAAAAATTCGGCATGGCCATGGGCCCGTTCCGCATGGGCGATCTGGCCGGCAACGACATCGGCTGGGCCATACGCAAGCGCCGCTATCTTGAGAAGCCCGGCCTGAAATACAGCAAAACCGCTGACCTGCTGTGCGAGAAGGGCCGCTTTGGCCAGAAGACCGGCGCCGGTTGGTACGACTATGTGCCGGGTAAGCGCGACGCTATTCCCAATGCCGACGTGGTGGCGATGGTGGAAGCGCACCGCAAGAGCCTGGGCATCACGCCGCGCAAGATTGCGGACGAAGAAATCGTCCAACGCCTGGTGTTCTCGCTCGTGAACGAGGCCGCGCACATCCTGGAAGAAGGCATTGCCAACAAGGCCAGCGATATCGACATCGTCTACATCTTTGGCTACGGCTTCCCGCCCCACCGCGGTGGCCCGCTGCGCTACGCGGATGAGCTGGGTCTGTTCAACGTGGTGCAAGCCATGCAGCGCTTCGCACAAAACCCGCTGGACGACGCAGCCTTCTGGCAACCCGCGCCGCTGCTGCAGCGCCTGGCTGACGCCGGCAAGACCTTTGGCCAGACCACCGAATCGGAGATTTCTGTATGACCCGCGCCGTAATCGTTTCCACCGCCCGCACCCCGCTCGCCAAGAGCTGGAAGGGTGCTTTCAATATGACCCATGGCGCCACCCTGGCCGGCCATGCGGTGCAACACGCCATTGCCCGCGCCGGCATTGAGGCCGCCGAGGTCGAGGATGTGCTGATGGGCTGCGCCAACCCGGAAGGCGCCACCGGTTTCAATATCGCGCGCCAGGCCGCGTTGCGCGCCGGTTGCCCGGTGACCGTGTCTGGCTTCACCATCAACCGCTTTTGCTCGTCCGGGCTGCAGACCATTGCCCTGGCATCACAGCGCATCATCGCGGGCGAGGGCGATGTGTATGTGGCCGGCGGCGTGGAGTCCATCTCCTGCGTGCAGCAGGAAATGAACCAGCACATGGTCTCCGACCCCTGGCTGGCCCAAAACAAGCCCGAGATTTACTGGAACATGCTGCAGACCGCCGAGAACGTGGCCACGCGTTACGGCATCGGACGCGATGCCATGGACGCATACGGCGCCGCCAGCCAGCAGCGCGCCACGGCGGCCCTGGAAGCCGGCCTGTTCAAGGATGAGATTGCGCCCATCACCGTCACCATGGGTGTGGCCGACAAGGTCATGGGCCTGATGACCAAGCAGGTCACCGTGGAAAACGACGAGGGCATTCGTGCCGGAACCACCGTCGAGGGCATCAGCGGCCTGCGCTCGGCCCTGCCCGGCGGCCTGGTCACGGCGGGCAACGCCAGCCAATTTTCCGACGGCGGCGGCGCTTGCGTGGTGATGGACGAAACCCTGGCCGAGAAGAAGGGCCTGCAGCCGCTGGGCCGTTTTCTGGGCTTTGCCGTGGCCGGTTGCGAGCCGGATGAGATGGGCATAGGCCCGGTGTTCGCCATTCCCAAGGTCCTGAAGCGCCTGGGCCTGACTATCAACGACATAGACCTGTGGGAGCTCAATGAAGCCTTTGCCGTGCAGGTGCTGTATTGCCGCGACAAGCTAGGCATTCCGCCAGAGCGCCTGAATGTGAACGGCGGTGCCATCGCCGTGGGCCATCCCTACGGTGTGAGCGGTCAGCGCCTGACCGGCCACGCGCTGATTGAAGGCCGCAGGCGCGGCGCCAAGCGGGTCTGCGTCACCATGTGCATTGGCGGCGGTATGGGCGCGGCCGGTATCTTTGAGGTGCTGTAGTCCACGCACTGTGGTGCAATGCTGGAACCCGATTTTTTTAACAGGCTTTTTGATGTCCTTTTTTGACAAGTACAACGGCACCTCCAACACGCGACTCTTGCGCATGGAGCGGGTGATCTGGCCGCTGGTCTATGGCGGCCTGCTGGCCCTGGTGCTGGCCTGGTTTACCGAGAACACCCAGGGCGCGAGCGCCACCGGCCTGTATGCCGTGGGCGCAGTGGCTTTGGCCATGGGCGTGGCGGTGTTTTTCCTGCGCGCTCGCCAGAAAGAAGAATAGGAGTCCGACCATGGGTGCACGCACCGTTCAACAACTGTTTGACCTCACCGGCAAGACCGCCCTGGTGACCGGTGGCTCGCGCGGCCTGGGCCTGCAAATGGCGCACGCCCTGGGCGAGGCCGGTGCCAGGGTCATGATCAGCTCGCGCAAGGCCGACGATCTGGAGCAGGCCGTGGCCGAGCTGCAGGACGCCGGCATCGATGCCCGCTGGATTGCCGCCGACTGCGCCAAGGAGGCTGACATCGAACGCCTGGCCAACGAGACCCTGCACCGCATGGGCGATGTGGACATTCTGGTCAACAACGCCGGTGCCAGCTGGGGCGCCCCGGCCGAGGACCACCCCTTGGACGCCTGGGACAAGGTGATGAACCTGAACGTGCGCGGCTACTTTTTGCTCAGTCAGGCGATTGCCAAGAAAAGCATGATCCCCCGTCAATCGGGACGCATCATCAATATTGCCTCCATTGCCGGCCTCAACGGCAACCCGGCCTTTATGAAGACCATTGCCTACAACACCTCCAAGGGTGCGGTGCTCAACTTCACGCGGGCACTGGGCGCCGAATGGGGCGCGCACCACATCACCGTCAACGCCATCTGTCCGGGTTTTTTCCCCAGCAAGATGAGCGCCGGCATGATCAGCGCCGTGGGCGAAGACAAGATGGCCGCTGCCGCGCCGCTCAAGCGCCTGGGTGACGACGAAGACCTCAAGGGTGTCTGCCTGCTGTTTGCGTCGGACGCCGGAAAACACATCACCGGCCAGTGGCTGGCGGTAGACGGCGGCGTCAGCGCGGTCATAGGATGACCGATAGCACTTTGAACTTCGGCGTGGAGATTCCCTTCGTCAAGCTGCTGGGTTTTGAACTGGCGCTGTTTGAAGGTGGCCGCTCCGAGGTGCGCTTGCCACCCAAGCCCGAGCACCTGAATTCCTTTGCCGTCACCCACGGCGGTGTGCTGATGACGCTATTGGACGTGGCCATGGCCAGCGCGGCGCGCAGCGTTTGCCCGGAGCTGGGCGTGGTCACCATCGAGATGAAAACCAGCTTCATGCGACCGACGCTCCAGAGTGAACGAGGCCCCTTGGTCGCCAAGGGCGAGCTGATGCATCGAACTGCCACCATGGCCTTTACCCAGGCCACGGTATATGACGGCCGGGGCCACGCCTGTGCCCATGCCACCGGCACCTTCAAGTACCTCAAGCGCCTGGCCACCGGCAGCCGCAGCGTCAATAGCGTAGACATCGCAACCGACTAGATAGTTCGCTGGCCTGCGAATCGTCGGACTCCATAGGCGCACGGGCCGCAAAAGGCTGGTTGCGGTCCTCCACCCGTTACGGTGGTTCGTCAAGTACGCCGCGTCAGGAGTCATTCGGGATTTGGCCGACCATGGCTATGGTGGGCTGGAAGCGGCAGTAGTGAATTTCGATCTGCCTGCTCAAGACCAGTCCTTGGCGACCAGGGAACGGGCATCAGTTTTATAGTGATCATCGCAGAATAGAGCGCATCCTTAGCTTGCTAACGGGTGAGTTACAGACTATTGCCCTTGGCGTCGGCTAGGGCGGGGCCTTGGCTAGCCGTCACCTTTGAAAGGCCTGCCTGCGGAAAATTGCCACCCATTGGGCCGGAAGAACAGAAATTTCAAGAAAACTACACTTACACCCCATTTGTAAGCCGCATCGGTCTTAGACTGTCGAACATGCCCAACAACCATAGTTGGTTTTGCATGACAATTTGAGGTCACATGGTAATTGATGACGGTGATATTGTGCGGGGCTTGGGATTCGTATCCATGTATTCTGCGTGGGTTGAAGAAGATATCGACGATATTTTGCGCGGACTGAATGCTATAAGGCCGTTCACTGTAAAGGTTCAAAAGTTGATGGTAAGTAGAAAGCTCGAATATACTGCTGCGATTATTGAGAATTTTAAAAGTCCTGAGCTATTAGAGTTGGCTAATATTTTGCAAAGTGGAGTTCAACTATTTGAGGAAAGAAATGCGTTGATTCATGGCCGCATATATGCAGAGTTTGATCGCAAAGATTATGTTAGATCAGGCAGAATCGGCAATCCAGTTCGAGAGATTTTTTCTTCTGAGCTCTATGAATTGGCTAATAAATTTCTTGATTATCGAGGTGGGCTTATTGGGCCCCAGTTGTTTCGTATTCCAAGAGCTGTCGAAGCCGAATTGAGAAAGAATCAAGGGTGAAAATTGTGAATATAAAAAATTTTAAATGGTTTTTAATTTTTCTACTAATCGAATTTCCTTTTCTGACTCATGCGGAAGATGTTCGGATTGGAAACTCGTCTGTGTGGGTGTCTTCTGCTCAGTATGATAATTTAGTGAAAACTGGTACTTTGCTGGCACCAATGCTAGATGTTGCTCTACGCGGTCAAATTACAAATATTGATGTCAATGTATTAATAAAACTTTTAGCACCTTATCTTAGTACAGATTATTTTTTAAAAAATCCTAAGCCTAGTTGGTACAAGGAAGATCCCAGCGACATTGGTTACATGATAGTTATTGATAGCACGGGTGGAGATGTCTATGCGGCCATGGCAATTGGACGAATATTCCGAAAGGCAAGGGTCTCTGTTCTTATTTCAAATAAGTGCATGAGTTCTTGTGTATTTTTACTTGCTGGTGCAGTGAAGCGCTGGATACCCGACGGTATTCCAGTGGGGATTCACCGTCCTTATATGGCTGACACAGCCAAAACCTCGTTTGAGGAGCTTCAAGCAAAGACGACAAGATTAGGTGTAGATGTCGCTGCTTATCTTGACGCAATGAATATACCAAAGGCATTGTTTGAACACATGAAATCAATCCCATCTGAGTCCATTAAGGTATTGAGTGACGCTGAATTGATGGCATATGGATTAAGTGTAGATGATCCAGTATTTGTGGAGTTGAATGACAATGCAAGCGCTAAATTGGCAAATGTCTCTAAAGGCGAATATTTAAAGCGTAAGGCTCTAACACGTCAGTGCAAGTTGCCTGGATTTTTGGATTTAAAATCAACACTAGGTAGGGAACCCGATATATTTGAAGTCAAGAAAATGTCTGACTCCTGCGAGCAACATATTATCTACAAGGATGTTATGGATGAAAATGGGAATTGGAAAAGTGATCCATTGGATGATTATTGCAGTAAATTAATTGTAGATGCAACGGATGCACTTGGTCTCAATAATTGGTCGCGAGTTCTTGAAGTAGCCCAAGAGAGAGAGGGGAAATGCTCAGAAAAAATGTCCAAAATGGAATTGGCAGAGGTTGTATCTGATCAAGCTTCTGCATTATTGGCGTTAAAAAGGTTTCGCGACGTGGTTGTAACTTCTGACCGTTGCATAAAAATTGATAATATTTCTAGTTGCCATATCGTGAAAGGGGATGCATTGCTTGACATGTCTCTGCGGTCCGATGCTGTGAAAGAAATAATATTTGGGAGACGTCTCGCTGAACAAGAAATAGCTCGACTTAACGTCGATATTAAAAAGTCGTCCTCCGAGAGGGAAACAAGGAGATTGAGATCCCAATTGTCATTGATTAAATCGCATATTGATTACGCGAATGCTTTGTTGAGGTCAGTAGCAAATTGATCTTTTAATCTTTGCAAAGGAATTAATTTGGATACCAAGGCAAGCTAGGTCAGTAGCGTCAGCAAGATCAGTTGACCAGGTTGTGTAGTTCGACATAAGCAAGCGATTGCGAATTTCTTGAGCGCATTTCGATGTGCGGTAAGTTTGACTTGCCTATAGCTGCCACTGCGAGTGGCAGCTATAGGCGGCTGACCTGACTTATGGCCGAGTCGCGTGAAAGCCCGCTTACAGCCCTACAGAGCCATTTACGGCCAAAGCCCCATTGACTCCTGACG
>TBL_comb47_HYPODRAFT_10008495_pt1 | contig 10477 bp, 10 predicted proteins | sample TroBogypolimnion_40_FD_10682 | JGI IMG/M metagenome (IMG submission 10682)
TTCAGCGTCCGGAATTCCTCAGGCGCCTGCGCGAGCTCTGCACGAAGCATGGCGTGGTCCTCATCTTCGACGAGGTCATCAGCGGCTTCCGCGTGGCCCCCGGCGGAGCGGCCGAGCGCCTGGGCATCACCCCGGACCTGGGCACCTATGGCAAGATCATCGGCGGGGGCATGCCCGTGGGTCTCTACGGCGGCCGCAAGGACATCATGGGCGTCGTGGCCCCGGACGGGCCCGTCTACCAGGCGGGTACGCTCTCGGGCAATCCCGTGGCCATGGCCGCGGGACTCGCCACCATGGAGAAGCTGACCCCCGCCTTCTATGCGGACCTGGAGGCCCAGGCCGCCAAGTGGGCCACCGCCTTCGAGACCATCCCAGGCCTCCACTGCCCCCGCTACGGCAGCCTGCTCTGGCCGCTCTTTCAGGACGGCGTCCGCCGCAGCGACGCGGTGAAGGGGGGGGCCATCAGCAGCTTCAACCGCCTGCACAAGGCCCTGCTGGGTCAGGGCGTCTACCTGCCCCCCAGCGGCTACGAGGTGGCCTTCCTCGGCGCTGCCCACGGCGAGCCCGAACTGGCCCACTTCAAGCAGGCCGTGGCCGCCGTGGCCAAGGACTTCGCCTGATCTTTTCAGGGACTTTCATCCACAGATTTCACAGATTCACACAGATTTCCCAAGTGAGTCACCGGTGAACCGGAAATCTGAATTCCATGCCTTTTCTCAGTTTTTATCTGTGAAATCTGTGGAAAATGTGGACCTCACGCTTTTCAAATCTGGAGTTCCGATGCAGCCTCTTCTTCGTGTCCTGAATGGCGAGACCCTCGACAAGCCCCCGGTCTGGTTCATGCGCCAGGCGGGGCGCTTCCTGCCCGAGTACCGGGCCGTGCGGGCCAAGGCCACCTTCGAACAGCTGCTCAACGATTCGGACCTGGCGGCGGAAGTGACCCTGCAGCCCATCCGCCGCTTCCCCCAGATCGACGGGGCCATCATCTTCAGCGACATCCTGGTGATCCTGGATGCCCTGGGCTGTGAGGTCACCATTCCCGAGGGGGGGCCGCGCATCGGCAAGACCCTGGACCAGATCGACATCAACCGCCCCCTGGACGAAGCGATCTTCGACCCGGTCTGCGCCGCCATCCGCAAGGTGCGGGCGAACCTCCCCCCCAAGGTCACCATGCTGGGCTTTGCGGGCGCCCCCTGGACGCTGCTGGCCTACGGCATCGAGGGGAAGGGCAGCAAGAGCTGGTCGAAGGCCAAGGCCTTCATCCACCAGGAGCCGGTGCTGGCCCGGAAGTGGATGGACAAGCTGGCGGACGCCGCGGCCCGGCTGCTGAACCTGCACATCGAGGCCGGCGCCCAGGGCGTCCAGCTCTTCGATACCTGGGCCGGTGAGCTCGATGCCGACGACTATGCGACCTTCGCCCTTCCGGCGGTGGAGCGCACGCTGGCCCAGGTGACCGCCGCGCCGACCCTGTTCTTCGCCCGCACGGGCTACCTGCCGGATGCCCTGAACAACCTGCCCTGCAAGGGCCTGGCCGTGCCCTGGCAGGTGCCCATCTCCGAGGCCCGCCGCCGCTTCCCCAAGATGGTGCTGCAGGGCAACCTGGATCCCATCGCGCTGCTGGCCGGGGCGGACACCGCCAAGCGGAAGGCCCGGGCCATCGTGGACGCCATGAAGGGCCATCCCCACATCTTCAACCTCGGCCATGGGCTGGTGCCCGAGACCGATCCCGCCGCAGTGGCGGCGGTGCTGGACGAGGTGAAAGCATGAGCCAGCTCGCCGATCTCATCCGCCGCTATGACCGGCCCGGCCCGCGCTACACGGGCTACCCCATGCCCCCGGCCTGGACCGACGACTTCCCGGAGCCGGAGGTGCTCGCGGCCCTGGATCGCGCCGCTGCGCGGGAGGACGAGGCTCTTTCGCTCTACCTCCACATCCCTTTCTGCCCCCGCCGCTGCGCCTACTGCGGGTGCAACGTGGTGGTGAGTCCCCAGTACGATCCCGTGGAGGCCTATCTGGCGGCGGTCACGAAGGAGCTGGACCTGGTCTGCTCCCACCTCGGGAACCGCCGCAAGGCGCTGCAGCTGCACTGGGGCGGCGGCACGCCCACCTATTTGACCGCGGCCGATCTGAAGCGCACCTTCCAGCTCTTCAAGGATCGCTTCGCGTTCCTGCCGGGGGCCGAGATCGCCATCGAGGTGGATCCCACCTTCCTGGAAGCGGACCAGCTGCCCGCACTGCGCGAACTGGGCTTCAACCGCGTGTCCTTCGGTGTGCAGGACCTGGACGAGGGTGTCCAGGCCCTCATCACCCGCGGCCAGACCTGGGAGCACACCCTCACGGCCATGCGCCAGTGCCGGGAACTCGGCTTCGAAGGCGTGAACCTGGACCTGGTCTACGGGCTGCCGGGCCAGACCATGGACACCTTCCGCCGCACGCTGGAATCCACGCTGGAACTGTCCCCAGACCGCATGGCCATCTACGGCTTCGCCTACCTGCCCAGCATCATGCCCTTCCAGCGAAGCATCCCGGCGGAGACGCTGCCCACGCCCGAGGGCAGGCTGGACCTGTTCCTGCTGGCCAACGAGATCCTCGAGAAGGCTGGCTACGTGCCCATCGGCATGGACCACTTCGCCCACCCCAACGACCCCATGGCCAAGGCCGTCCAGGAGGGGCGGCTCATCCGCAACTTCATGGGCTATGCCGTGTCCGCCGGCTCCGACCTGCTGGGCTTCGGGCCCAGCGCCATTTCCAATGTGGCCGGGGTCTACGCCCAGAACGAGAAGATCCTCTCCAAGTGGGAGCACAGCATCCGGGACGGCCACCTGGCCATCCACAAGGGCCATCGCCTTTCCGAAGATGATGAGCTTCGTCGCTGGGTCATCCACCACCTCATGGGCCACTTCGAACTGAAGTGGGCCGACTTGCAGCAGCGCTTTGGTGTGGACGGTCCCGTACTCTTCGCCGATGCCGTCATTCAGCTGGAGGCCGAGGTGCCCCAGGGCACCGTGGAGGTCCGGCCGGAGGGCATCTTCATCACCCACCTGGGGCGGCGCTTCGTGCGCAACCTGGTGCAGCCCTTCGATGCCTACCTGGCCAAGCTCAGCGCCAAGACGCCGTTCTCCCGCACCGTATGATCCAGGTCATTGAATAGCTGACCCAAAGGCCTACATTGAGAAGTGTGGAGACCCGCCCGGTGGGGCCTGGGCTCCTGCCCGCAGTCCCCATCGGTGGTCTCCGCGAACCAGTCTGGCGATCCAGGCGATTTCGCGGAGGTTTCCATGTCTAGAGCCATTTTCCTCCTGCTCCCGGCCCTGGTGCTCCCGGCCCAGGGCTCAGCCATCCCGGGCGCTGTGGAGGTGCGCCCAGGCATCTTTGTGCTCCGTGGCGTTCCCGATGAGGGGACCTGCACCGCGATCAAGAAGCAGCACATCACGCACGTGATCGACCTGCGTAGGGATGGCGAGGTCAACCTCAACTGTGAATCCGAAGCCTCCCGTCTTCAGGACATGGAGATCCAGTATGTTCGCTACGCCGTCCCCAAGGCGCCGCCCGCCGGGGACTTCGATTTTCTCCGGGATTTTCTCCGGGATTTGCCGAAGGGAGCCAAGGTGCTGATCCATTGCAGCGACGGCAACCGGGCTGCCGCGATGGTCACGCCCTGGCTGGTCCTGGACAAGGGGGTTCCCGTGGAGCAGGCCCTGAGGATGGCCAGGGAAGCTGGCCTGCAGCTTCCCGAGACGGAATTGGCCGTGCGGAAGTACCTGTCGGCGAAACTCCGGACCTGAGTTCCCGGGACCACGGGACTGGCGGGATCAGTCCTTGGATTCGGCGTACATGGCTTCGATCTGCGTGGCATACATCTGGTTCACGACCCGGCGCTTGACCTTGAGGGAGGGCGTCAACTCACCGCCCTCGAGCGTCATCTCGTGATCCAGCAGGGCCGTCCTCCTGATGCGCTCGTAGTTCGACAACTGCGCATTGACGCGTTCGACCCGGCTGCGCAGCTTGGCGATCACCAGCGGGTTCCGGATGAGTTCGGCGTGCGAGGCGTAGGAGAGCTTTTTATAGCCCGCCCAGCGCGCCAGGCTGTCGAAGTTGGGGACGAGGAGGGCGGTGATGTAGTTGCGCTGGTCGCCGATAAGGACGGCCTGGGAAACATACTTGTCTCCCTTGAGGAGATTCTCGATGGGCTGCGGGGCGACCTTCTTCCCGCCGCTGGTGACGATGAGTTCCTTCTTCCGGTCCGTGATGTACAGGCGGCTCTGCTCATCCAGGTGGCCGATGTCGCCGGTGTGGAAGTAGCCGTCCGGGTCGATGGCCTCCCGGGTGGCCTTCTCGTTGTTCCAGTAGCCCACCATGATGTTGGGCCCCTGGCAGAGGATCTCGCCGTCCTCCGCGATCTTCACGAAGGGCCGGCCGTTCCATTCTTCATAGATAGGTCTCCCCACGCAGCCCGGCACCACCTCCCCGAACCGGTTCACGGTGATGATCGGGCTCGTTTCGGTCAGGCCGTATCCCTCGAGGATGGGGATGCCGACGATCCAGAAGAACTCCATGATCTTGCCGTTGAGGGGGGCCCCGCCGCTGACTGCGACCTTCAGGCGGCCTCCGGTGCGCAGGCGGATCTTCTCGAACACGATCCGGCGGGCCGCCCGGTACCACAGGCCCTTCCAGGACGGCGGTTCCTGATCCCTCAGGAGATAGGGCAGGGCCCTGCGGCCCGCCTGCATGGCCCAGTGGAAGATCAGGCGCTTGATGAAGCTGCCCGAGGCCACGGTGTCGTAGATCCTGGCGTAGATCTTCTCGTAGATGCGGGGCACGGAGGCCATGACCGTGGGACGGACCTCGAGCAGGTCGGCGGCGACGGTGTTCACGCTTTCCGCGTAGTAGATGGCGGCGCCGATGTGGAACCACAGGAAGAGACCGGCCATGCGCTCGAAGATGTGGGTGAGGGGCAGGAAGCTCAGGGCCCGCTCCTGATCGATGAAGTCCACCGTGGCCTCGGCGGCGAGCACATTGGATACCAGGTTCCCGTGGGTGAGCATGGCGCCCTTGGGGTCGCCCGTGGTGCCGGAGGTGTAGATGAGGGTGAGGATGTCCGAGGCTGTGCGCCGGTTGCCCCAGGCGCGGACCTCCGGGCGGCGGGCCTCCAGGGCCCCGCCTTCCGCCTGGAGGGTCGCCCATGGGAGGAGCGCATGGCCGGTACCCTCGGGCAGGTCCCCGTCCATGAGCACGGCCACTTCCAGACTGGGCAGTTCGTCCCAGTGGGCGAGGACCTTGTCCAGCTGCGTGCGGTCGGAGCAGAGCACCCAGCGGGATTGGCTGTCCCTGAGGATGAAGGCGGCCTGGGGGGCATTCAGGGTCGCGTAGATGGTGACGTCCGGCAGGCCCTGGATGGCGCAGGCGAAATCGGCGATGGCCCATTCTGGCCGGTTCTCGGACATGATCGCCACGCGGTCCCCGGCCTGCAGTCCCCGGGCGGCCATGGCCAGGGCCAGACGTTCCACCTGGGCCACGACCTCGGCGTGGGAGAGGGGCACATAGACACCATTCCGCCTGGCTGCCAGGGCGTCCGGCAGGTTGCGCTCCGCGGCCGCATAGAAAAGCTGGGCAATGGTTTCGATGGGCTGCGCCACAATGACTCCGGACGTTCGGGGATGTGACGGCATGTTAACAGGGGAGGGCGTGGTTCCACTGAACGAGGGCGTGCAGGCCTTCCACCTGGAGCAGCGCGCCCGGGGCGTGTCGCCCCACACGGCGCGGGCCCAGGTCCGGCGACCTCCAGAAGCTCCTCGACCATGCCCTTCGGGCCCGCTGGGGAAGCTGGGAGGTGAGTCCGCGGACCCTTCGGGGCTTCGCCCTCGAACTGGGCGACCGGGGCCTGGACCCGGCCAGTCAGGCTCGGATCCTCTCCACGGTCCGCGGGTTCTTCAAGTGGCTGTGGGAGACCCGAAGGATCCCCAGGAATCCGGCTTCCAGCCTGAGGAATCCCAAGCAGCCGAAACGCCTGCCGGCCTTCCTCACCGAAGGGGAGAGCCAGGCCCTCCTGGACCTACCGCCGGCGACAGATTTTCCCTCCTCCCGGCTCGCCTGCCTCCTGGAACTGCTCTACGCCTCGGGTTTGCGCGTGTCGGAACTGGTGGGCCTGGACCTGCAGGATCTGCTCACGGAGCAGCGGACCCTGCGGGTGATGGGCAAGGGGCGGAAGGAGCGCCTGGTTCCCTACCACGCCCAGGCGGCCACCGTGCTGGATGCCTACCTTCGCTTCCGCTCGGCCTACCTGGCTGCCAAGTCGCTGCCGACCCCCCCGGCGCTGTTCCTGAACCAGCGCGGAGGCCGTCTTACGCCGACCAGTGTGCGGACCCTCCTGCGCTCCGCCCTGGCAGCGGCGGCGGTCCGGTCGAGGGTGAGCCCCCACGCCCTGCGGCACAGCTTTGCCACCCATCTCCTCAATCGCGGCATGGACCTGAGGGCCATCCAGGAACTGCTGGGCCATGCCAGTCTGAGCACGACCCAGCGCTACACTCACCTGGGGCTGGAGGAACTGACCCGGACCTACGAGAAGGCCCACCCCAGGGCAAAGAGCTAACCCGCAAATACATCGGAGCCTGTCCATGGAAACAGTGGTGCCCATTCCCGCCCTTCCGACCGTGCCGGTCCACGGGGCCTCCGCAGTATTTCCGGTCCGAAGGATCTACTGCATCGGACGCAACTACGCCGACCATGCCAGGGAAATGGGCGCGGATCCCAACCGCGAAACGCCCTTCTTTTTCGGGAAACCCCAGGACGTGGTGGTGCCCCAGGGGGGAAAGGTCGCCTACCCTCCCGCCACCTCGAACCTCCATCATGAGGTGGAACTGGTGGTGGCCCTCACCAGGGGAGGACGGGACATCCCCGAGGCCGATGCCCTGGCCTGCATCTACGGTTATGCGGTGGGCCTCGACCTGACCCGCCGCGACCTTCAGGCGAAGGCCAAGGACAAGGGTCAGCCCTGGGATACGGCCAAGGGCTTCGACCAGTCCGCCCCCCTCTCCCCGATCACGCCAGTCGCGGCCTGCGGGCACCCCGACTCGGGAGCCATCTGGCTCTCGGTGAATGGCGCGGAGAGACAGCGGGGGAGCCTTTCCCAGATGATCTGGAGCGTACCGGAAATCATCGCGCACATTTCGAAATTCGTGGCCCTGGCACCCGGCGATCTCATCTTCACGGGAACGCCGGCGGGCGTCGGCCCCATCGTCGCGGGCGACCGGGTCCGCTGCGGCATCGACGGATTGGGTGAGCTGGAGATCCTGCTGGTCTGAACCGGGGCTCAGGATCCGCTGATCTTCTTGAACTGGGCGATGATGTCGTCGACACTGTCCTTCCGGCTGTCGGCCTCGAGGCTTGTGTCGAAGATGTGGTCCTGGGTGGCAACCTTCCGATCCGAGAAGGCCTCGCCGCCGATCGCCTCGGTATGGATGTTGAAGATCATGAGGAGCCGGGCCAGGCCGCTCTGGAACTGCTTCAGGAGGGTGACCACCTTCTCGATCTTCTGGCGCGTGATGTCCTGGAACTGGAGGACATTGAGGATCTCGAAGGCCTCGTCGCTCACCTTCGTGAGATGGACCCTGGCAGGCGCCAGGTCGAGATCCATGGCGGGGGCGGCCAGCTGGTGTTCGAAGAGATACTCGAGGATCTCCTGGGCGAGGGCGTTCTGGCTCTCACCGGCCGCGGCCCGATCGAGGAACCCGGAGATGGCCGTGTGGAGGGCCGCCTGGCTCCCGTTCTGTCGGAGGACCCCATCCTGGCAGGCCTGCACGGACCGGGTGGCGTCATCGGCGGCGGCCATCAGGGTGTCCAGGCGATTCATCACGCTCTGGGTGGCCTCCTCGGTGTCCGAGGTGATGGCGTCCAGCTGAGCCGCCAGTTCGGGCACCTGGGTGCTCTGCTGCTTCACGGAGGCGTCCAGCTGCTGGAGGTTCAGCAGGGTCTGGTTGATGCTCGACACCAGGGCACCCAGTTCGCCTTTGGCCTCGATGTCGATCTTTTGGTAGACGCGGCCATTGGCCATGTCCTGGGCGGCTGCGGCCAACCGCTGCAGACTGGCCTGGGAGTCCCCCTGAAGCTCCAGGCGGAGGTCCGTGATGAGCTGCTCGAGGCTCAACAACCTCAGGTCGAGGCGCTCCCGCCTGGCCTGGAAATCGGCCACCAGACTGTCGGGGGAGCCATCCAGCGGCTGACCTTCGGAAGTCTCGATCATGATAGGGCCCCAAAAAGAGTGTCCGAAGGTGCGGAGGGGAGTTGAGGGGCTGGCCTCAGCTTCACATGGGCTCCTTCGGTGAGTCCCCAGGCCTGCATGAGTTCCCGAGGGATGGCGACGAGTTTGTCCGCGAGACCGGTCACGAACTCGACGCGCTCCACGGTGGGTCCCTTGGGCCAGACCATGCGGACGTTCCTGACGCCGCCCCGATAGGGATCCAGGGCGGTCCACCAGCCCTCGACCGCCTTGGGCAGCTCCAGGTGGTCCCCCTTCTTGAACAGGCTGGACTTGAGGGGCGTGACGGTCAGGTAGGCATCGGGCTCGAGGACTTCCAGGCGACCCGCCGCCTTGAGGATGGAAGCCGCCTGGAGGACGGCCACATCGTTCTGTCCTGAGGCGGCCATGACGTCCTGGAAATCAAGGTAGCCGTCGAAATAGGGCACGATCCGCCGCTCCTCCACGAAGAGCTTCAGTCCTTCCAGCAGCTGCGGCGCGGGGAGGGTGGGCCAGGGTACTGCGGCCAGCCTGGGAAAGATGGAGTTCAGGCGTTTCCGGCTGTCGTGGATGCGGGCCGAATCCATGAGGAGGTCCGGGACCGTGCGGCGGATGGAGGCGGGGACCGAGACCTGGGTGCTCAGGAACTCGAAACGGCCTGACACCCACTCGAGGATCTCAAAGGCCGCCGACTCGCCCCTCGACGAGACGGTCTCGGCGTGGATCACCTCGCCGCTGGAGAAATAGAGGACGCCGCTCACCTTGCCCGAGTTCACCTGCAGCATGCCGGTCTTGCGGTTGACGTGGAGCAGCTGGGCCACGTCGGTCAGGGAGATGCTATCCAGGGCGCCGCGGAGATTGCTCATCGGCGGCTCTCGGGGGACAGGAGTTCCTCGAGCAGGACCTTGATCCGCTGGCGATTGACGGGCTTGATGAGGAAGATGTCCGCGCCGGAACGGAGCCCCTGGGACCAGGCCCTCTCCCCTTCGAAGCCGGTGATGAGGATGACCTTGATGCCCTGGCATTCAGGATCGTCCTTGATGCAATGACAGAGGGAGGTGCCGCTCTCTCCGGGCATCATGACGTCCAGGAAGATGAGGTCCACGGTCTCCTGGGCCAGGGCCTTCCGGGCACTGGTCGCGTTCGGGGCCTCGATGACCCGGTGGCCTTCCAACTCGATGTATTCCCTCAGGATCTGGCGGACGCCGGTGTCGTCATCCACCACCAGGATGGTACTCATGACCGGGCCCCTCTCATGGCAGTGAGCATTTCCGTGACGGAGCCGGCGAGGCCCACAAGCACGGCCCTCCCGATGAGGCTGTGACCAATGTTCAGTTCCTCGATTTCCGGAATTCCAGCCACGGGGCCCACATTCTGCAGGTTGAGGCCGTGCCCGGCCAGCACCCGGAGGCCGAGGCGGCTGGCCAGTCTGGCCGCATCACGGAGCCGGGCCAGTTCGAACGAAGGATCGGAATCCATGGGCAGGTCGCTGTAGGCCCCCGTGTTCAGTTCGACCGCGTCGGCCTCCAGCTTGGCGGCCATCTTGACCTGATCGAGCACCGGATCCAAGAAGAGGCTGACGTGGATGCCCGCGCTCCGGAGCTCGCGGACCACCGGCTTCAGCATCCCCTGGAGGAAGACGGCGTCCAGGCCGCCCTGGGTGGTGAGTTCCTCCCGGTTCTCGGGGACCAAGGTCACCCAGGAGGGTTTGCAGGGGATGATGACCTCCATGGCCTCGGTGGTCGCGGCGCACTCCACGTTCAGGGGAATGGCGAGGACTTCCTTTAACACCCGGAGATCCCGGTCCTGGATGTGCCGGCGATCCCCTCGGAGGTGCACCGTGATGCCGTCGGCACCGGCGCTCTGGGCCAGCAGGGCGGCGGCAACCGGTTCGGGCTCATGCCCTCCGCGGGCCTGCCGCAGGGTGGCCACATGGTCGACATTGACACCTAGCCTGAGATTCAAAGCCGGCTCCAGAGATGGACCTAGCTTAACCCCTAGGCGCGGGTCCGAATATTGGAATATCCCGCGCAAGTGACGCAGTGCCGCGACATCTGCCGCCACCCGCCCCTCCGGTCGGGCCCCGGGTAGCGGTCGAAGGTCGGATTGGGCCCAGGGCCCCGCGGCCCGAGAGCCAGGCAGGGCGTCTGTGTCTAAAAAAGAAGTTGCAACATGTAATAACAGGCCCGATCATGGGCCATGTCGAATCCGCCTCTCCTCCCAACCCTTTTCCTGGCGCATGGG
>TBL_comb47_HYPODRAFT_10008497_pt1 | contig 10474 bp, 6 predicted proteins | sample TroBogypolimnion_40_FD_10682 | JGI IMG/M metagenome (IMG submission 10682)
CACCGGCTACGCGGCGGCGCTGATGAAGAAATACAACGCCACGCCGCGCGGCATCTATCAGGATCATCTCGACGAACTCCTCAAGCTCGCGCGCACGAGCCCGGAGACCGGGCCCGAAAATGAGCAGGGCAAAAAACGCAGCGCGCAGTTTCTCGTCCACGGACCGGGCGACGAACTGCAGCGCGTGCGGCAGCAATTCAACCTCGTGTCGGTACCGCCCGCGGTGCGCGAGGCCACGTGCGTGATTCCGCCGCGCGGTAGCGCCGCCAAGCCCGCGCCGGGCTATCGCTTCACGGTGAACACGCCGGTGGAAGTGTGGATCGCCGTCCATCAGCGCGGCAAGCCGACGCTCCCCGCCGAGTGGCAGAAGACGAAGGACACGCTCCTGTGGGGCGAGGACGGCGTGGACACGCTCTATCATCGCAGCTTCCTCGCCGGCACCGTCACGATCCCCGGCCACTCCGGCAAGGAAGGAAACAATTACGGGCTGCCCCATCTGACCTTCGTCCGCCCCGCCGGCGACACGAAGCCGGCGGCTCTTCAGATCACCGAGCCGGTGGGCGACGAGTGAAGCGCGCTCGATGAACAAAAACTTCCGCGTTGATGGTTGTGCGCTTTGCGGGAAAGCTGGCGGCGGCGCTGCCGCGTTATCTTTTCCAATGGTTGGAAAAAGCGCGGGTTCCTTTTTCCAATGCTTGGAAAAAAGCGGCGTGCCGGTTTCCAATGCTTGGAACTGTCGAGGCAAATGAACACCATACCAACCATATTTTTCTCCGCGCTCCTCGGCACCGGCTGGTGCGCCGCCGCAGAGCTCTATACCCGCGAGGGCGAAGACCCGTCATTCGCTGACGTGCAGAAGAGTAGTGGCGGCAAACCCGGCGAGAAATTCAACCGCGGCGGTGCCCTCGGCTCCCGCGTTCATGTGAATCAGGAGCTGCTCGAAAAGCAGGTCGGCAAACCCGGTCCCAATCCCAAGGACCTCGGCCTCCACACCGAGTTCAGCGGCGGCATCAACCGCAAGGAATTCGCCCAATGGACCCGCTGGTATCAGGAGGACGGCAACGTCCAGATCTTCCGCCTGTTCAAAGGCGAACAAAACATTCGCGGCGGTGAAGCCCAGGATGGTTCGCCCGGACGCGTCGAGATCTTCACGCACAACCTCACCGTCGCGCCCGGCACTTGGCGCGAGTGGGAAGGCACCTACACCGTCATCCAGCCGGTCCGCGCGTGCATCTTCCAATTGTTCCACGAGGGCAGCCTGTGGCCCTTCCACATCGAGATGTCGGGAAAGGGCGACCTCTACTTTCTCCGTCGCCACCCCGTGCCCGGCATGGAGCGGGAAATCGTCATGGCCAAAGACATGGTGGGCAGATCCCTCGGCGTCAAAGTGCGGGCGAACGGCGCGGAGTACGAGGTCTATCAGAAAGCGCCGCTCGATGCCGGCCCTTGGAAGCTCGTGACCAAAGGCACCTTCACCAAGGCGAAGGACAACAAGATCAGCTTCCGTTGGGGCATGTATTGCGGCTCGAAAAAAGGCCACACCGTTCCCAACGACGCACTGCTTTTCGTCACCGGCGTCACAATCCGCTGATGAAGTCAGGATGGAAAAATAATTGGAAAGACAACACCGTGAAACACGCGCACATCACCGCCCTTCCTCTTCTCACCACTCTGCTGCTCGCGTCGCTGGCCGCGCTGCGCGCTGCCGATGCGCCACAGATGCCCGCTGTGCGCGAACTTGTCGTCGAAAAGAAGCTGCTCCATTTTCCGGTGCAGAACGGCGCGGCGAAGCGTGCGGTGGTGGTGAGCGTGGACGGCAAGGAGGTACGTCACTTCGATATCGATTTGGCCAATGGCGTTGCCGACTGGTGGGCGCCGCTCGATGTGGGCGCGTGGGTCGGGAAAAAAGTGACGGTGAGGGCGGAGGGCTTGCCCGCGGAATCCAACGCGCTCGCCACGCTGCGCCAGTCCGACGTTCTGCTGGATGCCGAGCAGCTCTATCGCGAACCGTTGCGTCCGCAATTTCATTTCTCGCCGCGTCGCGGCTGGGTGGGCGATCCCAACGGGCTGGTTTTCTACAAGGGCGAGTATCATCTTTTCTTCCAGTACAACCCCTACGCGATCAAGTGGGGCAACATGCACTGGGGCCACGCGGTCAGCAAAGACCTGCTGCACTGGCAGGAGCTGCCCATCACGCTCTATCCGCCCATGCCCGGCGACCATCCCTATTCGGGCAGCGCTGTGGTGGATCGCGAGAACACAGCGGGTTTCAAGAACGGATCGGAAGATCCCATCGTCATTATTTTCCCCAGCACCAAGCGCGGCATCTGCCTCGCCTACAGCACGGACGCGGGCCGGACGTTCACGGAATATGCTGGCAATCCGTTGGCGCGCAATCTGGGCGGCGATCCGCGCGTCTTTTGGCACGCGCCGACGCACCGCTGGGTCATGATCACCTGCAAGATCTTGAAACCGTCGGCAGAAATTCCTCCCGGCAAACCGGGCTGGCTGGAGAAGGCGCAATGCGGTTTCGAATTCTTCAGCTCGACGGACCTCAAACATTGGGAACGGAATAGCGGAATCGCGGACTGCTGGGAATGTCCCGATCTTTTCGAACTGCCAATCGAAGGGAATCAGAAGAACAAGAAATGGGTTCTGATGCCCAATCACGTCCCATCGTTGTGCGTTGGCGGCAAGTATGCCGGCGGCCGTTATCTCGTCGGGACTTTCGACGGCAAGCAGTTCACACCTGACACTAAAATACTCCAATTCAACTTCGGCAATACGTACGGTGCGGCGCAGTCCTATAACAATATTCCGGCGGAGGATGGGCGACGGATCAATGTCGGCTGTGCCTTCAACACGCGCATGCCCGGGATGCCCTTCCAACAGATGATGAATTTCCCTACGGAGTTGACCTTGCGAACCACCGAGGAGGGACCGCGGCTGTTCGCTTGGCCGATCCGGGAAATCGCGTCGCTCTACGCTGCCACGCGCGAGTTTTCCAACATCGCGCTCTCGACTGCGGGCACCGTCCTGCCGGGTGTGGAGGCGGGCCTTCTCGATATTTCCGCGGAGTTTTCCATCGGCGCGGTGACGGAGGAAGTGGGCCTGAAGGTGCGCGGCGTCGCCGTCACGTTCGACGCCAAGAATGGATTATTGAAATGCGCCGACCGCACTGCTCCGCTCAAACCGTTCAACGGCACGATCAAATTCCGGCTCCTGCTCGACCGCGTCTCGCTGGAGATTTTTGCCAACGACGGCCGCGTCTATATGCCGATGGCCATGCTGCCCAAGGACGACGACCGTGCGGTGGCGGTGTTCGCCAAAGGCGACGACGCGCGGCTGACAGCGCTGACGGTGCACACCCTGAAATCGGCATGGGAGCACGACACCGGAACCAAACCATGAACCGCGCGTTCTTCCTCACGGTGCCCCCGGAACGCGGCTCGCTAAATGTTCCAAGGTTTGGAAAACTCCGCACCAGCTTTTTCCAAGCATTGGAAAAAACCTGTGCGACTGTTTCCAATGCTTGGAACTTTTGAAAAATAGAAAGGCGAACACATCATCATGAAATCCATCCACACCCTCACCGCGCGGGTTTTTCTCGCGCTCGCGTCCGGCGTCCTCGCGTTGCAGGTGCAGGCGAAGCCGCTGCAAGTTTTCATCCTCGCGGGCCAGTCGAACATGCAGGGTCACGGGAAGGTGACGACGTTCGAGCACATCGGGATGGACCCGGCGACGCAGCCGATGCTGGCGGACATGCTGGGCGCGGACGGGAAGCCGAAAATTTGCGAGCGCGTGTGGATCTCCTCCATCGGCTGCGCCGACGCGGAGCAGACGGGAAAACTCACCGCCGGTTTTGGCGCGAGCCAGAACGGGCCGAAGATCGGGCCGGAGTTCACCTTCGGTCTCTACCTGCAGAAATTCACCGACGCGCCGATTCTGCTTATCAAGACCGCGTGGGGCGGCAAGAGCCTGAACACCGACTTCCGTTCGCCGGGCGCCGGGCCCTATGTGTTCAACGAAGCGCAGCTCGCCGCTTTCCAGAAAAAAGGGAAAGACCTCGCCGCGATGAAGGCGGAGAAAGCCAAGGAGACGGGCGTCAATTATCGGCTCATGGTCGAGCACGTGAAGAAGGTGCTCGCCGACATCAAGCGCGTGGTGCCCACCTACGATGCCACGCAGGGCTATGAGCTGGCGGGCTTCGTGTGGTTCCAAGGTTGGAACGATATGGTGGATACCGGGACCTATCCGCATCGCGACCAGCCCGGCGGCTACGACGCCTACAGCACAGCGCTGGCGCATTTCATTCGTGACGTGCGGAAGGATTTGAACGCGCCGCAACTGCCGTTCGTCATCGGCGTGCTCGGCGTCGGCGGGCCGACGTCGGAGTACGCTCCCGACCAGCAGCGCTACAGGGCGACGCACCAAAACTTCTGCGACGCGATGGCCGCGCCGGCTTCGTTGCCGGAGTTCAAAGGCAACGTCGCGGCGGTGCTGACGGAAAAATATTGGGACCGCGAACTCTCCGCCGCCAAGAAGAAGGACGACGCCATCAAGCAGCAGGCGAAGAAGCTCGCGGCCTCAAGCAAGCTGAAACCCGCCGAGGAAAAAGCCGCGCTGGAAAAAATGCGCGCCGCGGGCCTCACCGAGCGCGAGCGGCTGGTGTTGGAGAAAGGTATTTCCAACTTCGAGTTCCACTATCTCGGCTCGGCGAAAATTCTTGGCGGCATCGGCAAGGGCTTCGCCGAAGCGATGGCGGATCTCAAGCAATATAAAAAGACCAACTGATGAAAACCTCACTCCTTGCGCTCACGCTCGCCGCCTGCCTCGTCGCGCCGCTTTCCGTTTTGGCCGCGGGCCGGGGCAAGGCGCTGCCGATGCCCGACTTCACCAAGGGCGATACCGTGGCCAAGGATGCGCCGCACGACTGGACGCTCGGGCCGACGGGCGCGCGCGGCTGGATCTACACGGCCAACGGTCACTCGGCCGATGCGCGGCAGATTTTGGTGACGGCCGTGGCGAATAATTCTCCGGCCGCGGGTGTACTGCGCAAAGGCGATGTCATCCTCGGCGTGGAGGGGAAAAATTTTTCCGGCGACGCGCGCATCCAGTTTGCCAACGCCATCGGCGCGGCGGAGAGCGAGCAGGGCGGCGGAAAACTGCGGCTGCTGCGCTGGCGCGCGGGGACGTCGGAGCAGATTGTGGTGCTGCTGCCGGTGCTCGGCAGCTACAGCGCGACCGCGCCCTATGACTGCGCAAAATCAAAACGCATCTTCGAGCTGGGCTGCGCGTCGCTCGCGCGGCGGATGGCCGGGCCGGAATACGCGCAGCACCTGAATCCGATTCCGCGCGCGCTCAATGCGCTCGCGTTGCTGGCCAGCGGAAACAAGGACTATCTCCCGCTGCTCCAGAAAGAGGCGCGCTGGGCGGCGGACTTTACGGCCGACAGTTTCGCGACGTGGTATTACGGCTACGTTCTTGCCTTTCTCGCGGAGTATGTGAGCGCGACGGGCGATCAGTCCGTGCTGCCCGGCATGAAACGCCTCGCGCTGGAAGCCGCCAACGGTCAGAGCGCCGTCGGCACGTGGGGACACAAGTTCGCGATGCCCAACGGCAACCTGAACGGCTACGGCTGCATGAACCAGCCGGGCCTTAGCCTCTGCATCGGCATGGTGCTGGCCCGCGAGGCCGGTGTGAAAGATCCCGCGCTCGATCGCGCCATCGCCAAAGCGGCGGGCTTCGTGCGCTGGTATGTGAACAAGGGCGCGGTGCCCTACGGCGACCACCAGCCGTTCCCCGCGCACGAGGACAACGGCAAGTGCTCCAGCGCGGCGGTGCTCTACGATCTGCTCGGCGACCGCGAGGCCGCGGAGTTTTTCGCGAAGATGTCCACCGCCGGCTATAGCGAGCGCGAGCGCGGACACACGGGCAATTTTTTCAACGTGCTCTGGGCGCTGCCCGGCGTGGCGCGCTGCGGTCCGCTGGCGACGGGCGCGTACCTGAAAGAGCAGGCGTGGTATTACGATCTCGCGCGCGGCTGGGACGCGAGCTTCCTCTATCAAGGCTCGCCGGTCGGCGAGGAGGAGCACAACAAATACACGGGCTGGGATTGTTCGGGCGGCTACCTGCTCGCCTACGCGCTGCCGCTGAAAAGTCTGCGTCTCACCGGCAAAAAATCTTTCTCCGTGCCGGCTCTCAACGCCGCGCAAGTGGCGGAGGTCATCGCCGCCGGACGCGACTACGCTTTCAAGAACGCGGAGAATCCCTACGACCGGCGCACGAGCGAACAACTGCTCGCGGGGCTTTCGAGCTGGTCGCCCTCGGTGCGGCTGCGTTCCGCCGCCGCGCTGGGCCGGCGACAGGGAAATTTTCTGCCCGACGTGCTCAAGCTGCTCGCCAGCACCAACCGCGACGCCCGCTATGGAGCGTGCGAAGCGCTCGGCGCGCTCGGCCCGCGCGCCGATGCCGCCGCGCCGCAACTGCGCGCCTTGCTCAAAGATTCCGACCCGTGGCTGCAAAGTCTCGCCGCTGAAGCGCTGCCGAATCTCGGCGCGGAGGCGCGCCAGGCCAGCGTCAGCGATCTGCTCGCGATGACCCTGCGCCCGAATCCCGCTGATCCGCGCCGCATGGCCCAACGTGCGGCCGCCGTCGCGCTCTTCTCGCCCTATCCCGGACGCCGCGAGCCCAAGAGCATCCTCGCCGAATCGCTCGCTGGCGTTGACCGCAAGCTGCTATGCCCAGCGGTGCAAGCGCTCCTGCAAAACGAGGACAGCGTCGCCCGCGCCGCGGTGGGGAAAGTGCTCGGCGAACTGACCGACCGCGATCTCGTGGAACTGCTGCCCGCCATCGCCAAGGCGATCGAGCGCCTCGCGCCGAGCAACGAAATGTTTGGCGACGGCATCCGCCTCGCCGGCCTCGACCTCCTCTCGCGCCTGCACATCCGCGAAGGCATGGCGCTCTGCGTCACCGTGATGGAACCCGCCCGCTGGGGCGCCGGTCACCGCGTCGGCAAATGCCTCGGCTTTCTCCAGCGCTACGGTACGCACGCCAAAGCCGTCCTCCCGCAACTGCGCGAAATCCGCGCGCAACTCATCGCCGCCGCCGGCAAGAAAGCGAAGAGCGAGCACGTGGAGCAACTGGACAAATGCATCGCCGCCATCGAAGCCAGCACCGCCACGCCCACCATCGTGAACCTCGCCGAATTCAAGGCGCGCCCCTCTGAAAAATGAACGCTGCGGCCAAAACAAGAGCATGAAACACACCCTCATCCGCTGCTGCTCGCGATGCACCTTGCTGGAAGTTCCAAGCCTTGGAAAACTCCGCGCCGACTTTTTCCAATCATTGGAAAAAACAGCGGTACCGGTTTCCAATGCTTGGAACCGATGCACGCATGAAAACGAAAGTAACCATCATGAAGCACACTCCCGCGCTCCTCATTGCGTTGCTGCTCGCGCCGCTGGCGGCGCTGCACGCGGCCGAAACGCCACCGCCGAAACGCAACGTGGTCTTCCTGCTCGCCGATGATTTGCGGCCGGATTGCCTCGGCATGTTCGGGCATCCGGTCGTCAAGACGCCGCATCTCGACAAGCTGCTCGCGAACGGCTTCGCCTTCCGCAACGCCTACGTGCTGGGTTCGAACAGCGGCGCGGTCTGCATGCCCAGCCGCACGATGATCCAGACGGGGCAGAGTTATCTGCGCAAAAATCTCGCCACGCCGACGCTCGCGCAGACCATCAAAGCCGCCGGCTTCGCCTCGATGCGCAGCGGCAAGTTCGGCAACAATCCGAACGCCCTCGACAAGGATTTCGATCAACACGTTGATGGCGGAGCCGACGCGGCGTGCAATGCCGACAACATTATCGCCTTCATCAAGGAGCACGCCGGACAGAAACCGTTGTTCCTCTATTTCGCACCGCACGAGCCGCACGACCCCCAGCATGCGACCGAGGAGTTTTATCGGATGTATAAGCCGTCGGACATTCCTCTGCCGGTCAACTTCCTGCCGTTCCATCCCTTCAACAATGGCGAGATGACGGTGCGCGACGAGAAGACGCTGCCGTGGCCGCGCACGAGGGAAAATGTTACGGGGAAGCTTGCCCGATACTATGCCTCCGCGTCCTATTTCGACCAGCAGGCGGGGCGTATCATCGAGGCGCTGAAACAAGCCGGCCAGTTCGACAACACGATCTTCATCGTGGCCGGCGACAACGGGCTTTCGCTCGGCGAACACGGCTTGCTCGGCAAACAGAACCTCTACGAGTTCGGAGGCATGCATGTGCCGCTGATTTTTGCCGGGCCGGGTATCTCCAAAGGCGAGTCGCAGTCGCTCGCCCACTTGTTCGATGTTTATCCGACCTTGTGTGAGCTGGCCGGCATCCCCGTGCCGGCGGGGCTGGACGCGAAGAGCCTCGCGCCGGTCATCAAAGGCACGCAGCCCAAGGTGCGCGACTGCCTGTTCACCGCCTATCGCAATTGCCAGCGTTCGATCCGCGATGACCGTTGGAAGTTGATCCGCTATCCGCTCATCGACAAAACGCAGCTCTTCGACCTGCAAGCCGACCCGCACGAGATGAATGACCTGGCCGGCAAGCCAGAGTCCGCGGACAAGATCAAGGAACTGACCGCGTTATTGGAAAAGACGCGGAAGCAATACGGCGACGACGCACCGCTGCAGGTGGACAATCCCGCCCCCGCCGCATGGACGCCGGCTGCCGCCGCAGGCGAACAGCCCAAGAAAAAAAGAGCCAAAGGAAAAAAATGAAACACCTGGTTTTTCCCCTTATCGCACTGCTTTCCACGGCGACGCTCGCGCCCGCCGCCGCCGAAGCGCAGCCGAAACCCAACATCATCTTCGTGCTGTTCGACGACATGGGTTATGGCCAGCCGAAGTGTTATCGCGTGGGCTCGGAGTTCAACACGCCGAACCTCGACCGCCTCGCGCGGGAAGGCATGCGTTTCACCGATGCGCACTCCGCGGCGTCGGTCTGCACGCCGACGCGCTATGGCGTGCTCACAGGCCGCTATCCCTCGCGCATTGGGCAGTACGGCGTGCTCACGACCTACTCCAAGCCGATCATTCCCGCGACGCGTCTCACCGTGGCTTCGATGATGAAGCAAAACGGCTACGACACCGCGTGCATCGGCAAGTGGCACCTCGGCATGGACTGGGGCGGCAAGCCGGGCACCGAAAAAACCATCCCCGTCGGCACGCAGCTCGTGACCAGTCCGAACGCCGCGGGTTTCGATTATTTCTATGGCTACACCCACGCGCGGAACATCGGCACCGTCATCGAGCAGAACAAGGTCGAGGCGAATGTCGAGGAAGTGGAAACGCAGCCGCGGCTCGCGAAAAAGTTGGTGGCCTTCCTCGACAATCCCGCGCGGAAGGGCAAACCGTTTTTCCTCTATCTGCCGCTGTGCCCGCCGCACACGCCGATTGTCCCCGCGCCGCCGTTTGTCGGGAAGAGCGGCACGAAGGGCAAAGAGAGCGAATATGGCGACTGGATGTTTCAAGGCGACTGGGTGCTCGGCCAGGTGCTCGAAGCGCTCGAACGGAACAAGCTGGCTGCGAACACCCTCATCATGGTCAGCAGCGATAACGGCGCCGCCGGCCGCCCCTATGCGCCGCTGCGCGGAGCGAAGACCAGCATCTACGAAGGCGGCCACCGCGAACCGTTCGTCGCGCGCTGGCCCGGTAAAATAAAACCCGGCGCGGTGTGCGACGACATCATCTGCCTCAACGACCTCATGGCCACCTGCGCGGAAGTTATCGGCGCGAAAATCCCGGACAACGCCGGCGAGGACAGCGTGAGCATCCTGCCCGACCTGCTCGGCACCGCGCAGGGACCGGTGCGCGAGGGCACCGTGCATCAATCGCCCCACGGCGATCTCGCCATCCGCCAGGGGCCGTGGAAACTCATCTTCCTCAAGGGCGGCGGGCGCGAACTCTACAACCTGCAAAACGACGTGAGCGAAACGAAGGACGTCCTCGCCGCGAACGCCGAGGTCGCCGCGAAGCTCACCGCGCTCATGCAAAAATATATCGCCGACGGTCGCAGCACCCTCGGCGCCCCGCAGAAAAACGACGCCGCCATGTCCGTGGACGGGTCTTCCGGTGGCAACAAGAAAAAGGGACGGAAAGCAAAACAGCAGTCCAACAAAGAAGTGGCGCTCGCACTGCGTCCCGGGTTCGACTGAAGACCGGTCAAGCGTATGGCTCCCGATGACAAGCCTCTCCAAAACAATCAGCGCGAGCATCCAGAGCTCGTGTCCGCGGTCGTCACAGCTGCCCGATCCAGCCGGGGAAAAGGCTGTGCCGTGAAGATCTGGAATCAGAAAAAAGGTGACCCATGAAAATTAGGCGTTTCCTCCCCGCCATCGCCGCAGGGCTGCTGCTCGTGCCGTCCGCGCTGCGTGCGGCAGAGCAGCAACCCGCCGCGTCGGCGTCGGATATTTCGGCGCTGCGCGA
>TBL_comb47_HYPODRAFT_10008498_pt1 | contig 10474 bp, 4 predicted proteins | sample TroBogypolimnion_40_FD_10682 | JGI IMG/M metagenome (IMG submission 10682)
AAATAATCTTTATTCAATGTGAAGAGATAGTGCTCCCAGAGATGGGTCGTTAACCAGGCTCCTCCGACAGTAAATGTTCCCCATGTCGGACCGTCCATTGGCGCTGCGACTCTCCAGATATCGGTATTCTGGTGAAGCACCCAGCCTCTTGCACCATAATGTTCTTTTGCAACCTGGCTTCCCTGGTCGGTCATTTCCTTCACCATTTTTATAAGAGGTTCGGTTAATTCGGAAAGGTTACCCGATTCGGCCGGCCAGTAATTCATTTGAGTATTGATATTTGTCGTGTACTTTGAATCCCAAGACGGATTCATGTCTTTATTCCATATACCCTGCAGGTTTGCAGGTTGAGTCCCGGGCCTTGAGGAGGAAATAAGCAGGTACCTTCCAAACTGGTAGCACAAAGCAGCTAGCTGTGGATCTGGCGCAGAGGCAAAACTTTTTAATCTTTCGTCTGTGGGTAGTGATGAGCTGCTTGTCGAGGGCAGATTTAATGTTACCCTTTCAAACAACGACCGGTAATCGTTTAGCGCCGACACTTTTATGTCTGTATATGATTTACCTTCAATATTTTTTAAATAATTCTCATTTTTGGCATGGTAATCGCCAGTTACATCTTTATAATTCACAAAATTTGTTGCAGCCACAAAATAAAGAGTGACTGCATTTGCATTTTCCACGATAAGGTCAGTATCGTCAACGCTCATCGTACCGCCTTCGGGTACCGCCTTTATTCTTGCTTCATAGCGGACTTTCCCCTCGATGCCCATATAGTCGCCTGATTTTCCTTTTAAAATCAGTTCATCATTCCCAAGGCCATCCATCCTGAAATAGTCGGTTGTATAGTTTGACATAGCACCGTTTCTTTCGCCCCTCAATTCGGCTGTGAAAGAGATACTTCCAGGTTTATCAGCCGTTAACCGGACAGCTATCACCTGATCAGGCGCTGAAGAGAATACTTCCCGCAAATAAGTGACGCCATTTACCTTATACTGAACAGATGTTATTCCTGATTTCAGATCGAGCCAGCGCTTATAGCCGGTTACCTCCTTTTCATTTTTAAAGGTGAGGATAAGATTTGCCAAAGCCTGATATTTCTGTTGTTCAACCGGATACCCCATCATGTATCTGCCAAAAAGCTTGTGAGCCTTTATTGGGTTTCCCCCGAAAATATCCTTTTGAATCTCAGGCAATACTTTACTTCCACCTTTCACTACTGTAGAATAGGGACCTCCAGACCAGTATGTTTCTTCGTTCAGCTGAATTCTTTCTTCTCCATTCTTCCCGAACACCATTGCACCGAGTCGTCCGTTTCCGACCGGAAGGGCTTCCTCCCATACTTTAGCAGGCGCCTGGTACCATAGGGTGGTTGAAGGATCAAATATCTTATTGTCGATTGAATTTGAAATGCTTATATCCTGACTCCAACCCGAATTCAGAGAAAAAACCAAAAACAAAAAGAGATTTGTGATTTTCTTCATTTGAGAAAGCTTATAAGGTAGAACATGTTTTCTTACAGTAGTTTGATTAAAGTTAATCCATCCGTGAAATGAAGAACGGGAGAGGCCTTCCAGGATGAGTCCTCTCCCGTTCTGACTAAGTTAGGTCTAAAAGAATTTTATCAATCTGACCTTTACCGCTAGTGATATAATTAACATAAGCCTTTTACTAAACTGAACCGCGCAGATTAATGAACGCCGGTTCTCTTATCCCACCACATCTGAGTTCCCCAGAATATGTCAGTTTCGACGACATTAACCGGGAAGTTGATATTCAGGGATTTTTCTTCATCCGCATAAGCCATTCTGAATGGAGGCCTTGTATGAGTAGAGGCATAGTTCTTCGACACGTTAGTCATAAGCGGAACATCGGTCCTTCTTGATTCAGCCCAGGCTTCAACACTCTGTTTGAACAGGCAAATCCATTTCTGCAGATATATCTTTTGCAGATTTGTTGTTGTTCCACCGCCCCATGTTACTTCTGGTTGAGTCAGATAAGTTGCTATTGCAGGCGCTGCTATCCCATTTTCAGATTGCGAAAGTGTTATCCCATTTGTATAAGCAGCCTGGGCATCTCCAGGTACAAGATTTCTTGCAAAAGCTTCGGCTTTAATAAAGCTAACTTCTGCACTGTTCATAAACGGTGAGAAACCTTTTGGATCATTGGCAAATCTGGCCCCAATACCACTTACATTATTGGCATTATTGGTGGTATCGCTTAGCTGGGTCGGTCCAAACTTGTACCCGCCATATACTCCCCATCTGTTTTTTAAGGCATAAACCGGCAAACGGGGATCGCTATTGTTCTTCAGAGCACTGATCAAAACATTATTCATCCGGTACTGATCCGTATAAAGACCTGTGGTTGAACCAAGACGTTGGTACCAATACTCGAGATCCGGTGTAATGCCAGGAAAGTAGAGGTAGGCGTTATCAGAGTTGGCTGTCATCACAGGGTATGAAGCTGGATCACCCAGAATTTCGGAAATCACCGATGTAGCAGAAGCCGCATCTGCTGAAGACATACGGATTGCAACTCTTAGACGAAGGGAATTGCAAAACTTTCTCCATTTTGAAACATCCCCTTTAAAAAGGAAATCTCCGGCTCCAAGCGAACCTGTTCCGGTTTTGAAGATGTCTGCAGCTGTTTTTAATTCAGCGAGAATCGCTGCATAGACCACAGGTTCATCATCATACTTGGGATACAAAGTTCCCTTGCTATCCAGCTGAAAGGCTTCAGAATAAGGTATTTTACCCCACATGTCTGTTGCTTTATGTGCTGCATATGCTTTTAGTGTAAGAGCAGCGGCATGAAGATTTTGGTTAGTCTCCTTATTAGCTACATTCGCAGCATCAACCAGATAGGTCATTCCAAAATACATACCCCGCCACATGCTGTTATTTATGTCAACACGATATTCATAATCGCCCAGACCTGTTGCTGCCATATGACCTGAGTAAGACCCAGCGTAATATATATCCAGTCGTTCACTAAACAAAGTACTTGCGACAGACATTATTCCGCGTCCCAATATATTGGTAGCCGGAACAACTGTAGCAGCGTTAGGATTTACATTTAATGCATCAAATTTTTTGGTACACCCATTAACCAGTATAAATATACCAAGCAACACAAATGCTATAAAAATTGATATTCTTTTCATATCTATAGTTTTATGAATATATTAATTTTCATGTTTCTCATCCTTTTTATCATTTCTAAAGGCTTAGAAACCGACAGAAAGTTTAAAACCTAAGTTCCGGGTAGTTGGGATCTGGAAATTTTCAAAACCAACACCCCCTTCGCCACCACCTAATCCAACTTCAGGATCAATGCCGAGCTCTCCGCAACTTTTATCCCGGTAAAGCAAGGCAAGATTTCTTCCGACTATTGAGACATTAAGTCTTTGTATCCACGGAATCCGTTTTACGTTAATATCATAACCAAAAACAACTTCACGAAGTTTGATGTAAGTTCCGTCCAGTATGGAATATTCATGATTATTCCACATCCAGCCGCCGCCATAATAATCCTCCGCTGCGACACGGATATTATTAACGGTGCCATCCTCTTTTACCCCGGGAACGATAAGTCCGTTTTCTCTGACATGATTAGCGGTTGTTATAGCGTATGTGCCAGTTGGGTATGAGTGCCATGCACTGCAGCTAAAGAATTTTCCTCCTTTTCTCATATCAACCAGGAAGCTAAGATTGAAGCCTTTATATCTGAAGGAGTTGGTAATACCCCCGGTCCAGGCGGGTGTAACATTTCCGAGATTCTTACCGACATTGGTAGTCAGTGGTATACCATCGCTTCCGACAACTACTTTACCCGCGTTATTTCTGACAAAAGGAAGCCCCCAGAGAATTCCCCATTTCTGACCCGGAATTCCAAGGGAGGTTGCACCACCAAAGCCACCCGATATCTGATAAGATTTTAAACCACCATATAATTTATTGACCATGTTGTTATTGGTAGCCCAGTTAGCTGATATATCCCATTTAAAACCTGAAGCATTTTGAATGGCTTTTCCGGTCAGCATAAGTTCAATACCTTTATTTTCGATTTCTCCTGCATTGAGTTTCATTGCTGAATATCCGGTTGTTGTCGATGTTGCAACGGACAAGATCTGGTTAACAGTAGTCTGATCGTAGTAAGTGATATCAACGGATAGCCGATCTTTGAAGAACTTCATATCTGCCCCGATTTCAAAAGATACAGTCTCTTCGGGTTTAAGGTTGGCCGGAGGCATAGTACTTGTGGGGCTAAACATTGAGACTGAATTAAATGAACTGGCAGCATAGGTTCTGCTCAACTGGTACGGGCTGGTGTCTCCCCCGACTTTTGCCCAGCTTCCCCTGATTTTTGCATAAGAAAGAATACTTGATTCCAGTTTAAGTGCATCAGTTAATCCAAAACCTAAACTAACAGATGGATAAAAATACGATCTGTTACTGGCAGGAAGCGTTGAACTCCAGTCATTTCGTCCGGTAACGCCAAAGAAAAGATAATCCTTGTACGAAGCGTTTGCTGCGGCATATACACTATTGGTCCTTTTCTCACTATCGGACATACTCACAGAAGGGGTCCCCTTAACATTTGAGATCGTGTATAAATCGGGAACAGTGAGGTCACTCGCAGCCATATACATACTATGATAAGTAAAATCTCTATAGTTTGTACCGCCCAGACCATCAATACGAATGTCACCAAATTTCTTGTCAAATTTTAAAATAAAATCAAGGTTGGTCTCTTTATTGGAAAGTTGGGTCTGATTGAACTGACCACCCCTTCCTTTGCTTACGTTACCGGCCATACCCGATTGCGTTATCCCTTTTCTTCTTTCCGTATAAAAGTCAACTCCTGCACGGGCCTGAGCTGTTAACCAACCAGTAAGTTTATAATCCACATTCACGTTCCCATAAACTCTTTCCCTGTCAAGTCCGTTCAAATTCCTTAAATTGTAAAATGGATTATTTGATCCGGGTCCCCACATAAATCCTTTATTGCCTTGTTTATAAAACAGGTTCCGTGCATAATTTGTATCAAATTCCCTTTCGGTCCACGCATAATCAACCCCGGTACCTGAATATCCGTTGTAGGGTATGTTATTACTCGACTTTGTGAGATATGAAATATTTGTAACAGCAGTGAGCTTGTCTGTTGGCGTTAAGGTTACGCTGGTGGCAATAGTATTCTGCTTTTGATCGGTGTTATTTATGATCCCCAACGTATTCTGATTGGTAAAGGACAACCGGCCTGAAGCTTTCGCACCCGTCGAATTGATTGCCACACTGTTCTCCCTGGTCGATCCCAACTGGAAATAGTCTTTGTAGTTATTGGGTTTGGAGACCCAAGGGCTGTTTGGTCCGGTTGACCACTGGTCAAGTTTAAGACCTGCATTGAGCCGCGGACCCCAGTTAATTGGGTTATTATCGTTTACCCCTGCGCCGTTACCATCAACCCAGTTATATGAATATTGCTTTGCATAATCATTATAGGTTAGATGTGACCCTGGATTATTGGCGAGAAATCTTTTATATACATATTCTTCACCATCCCATCCTCCTCCATACTCATTCTGAAATTTCGGGAAATAGGCTGCCTGATTGATTACAACTGATGAGTTAATATCGACTCCCAACTTCCGGCCCCCTTTTGTCCCTTTCTTGGTTGTTATAAGGATAACCCCGTGAGTGGCACGACTCCCGTATAAAGCAGCAGCATTGGCCCCTTTAAGTACTGTCATGGTTTCAATATTATTGGGATCGAGGTCGGAGGCAGCATTACCAAAATCTAAACCGCCACCTCCATCAAGGTTGGTCGTAGAATTGTCAATGGGAGTTCCGTCAACCACAAAAAGTGGCGAGTTTCCGCTAAATGATTGATTTCCCCTGATTACAATCCTTGAGGAGGCCCCAACCGTACTTCCGCCACTGGTTACCTGGATACCTGCAATCTTACCCGACATCGTGTTGACAATGTTATTGTCTTTGGCCTGATTCAAGGCATCATTGTTTAGCTCCTGAACAGCATATCCCAGGGTCTTCTTTTCCCTTGTAATGCCTAAAGCGGTAATTACAACTTCGTCAATTGCTTTTACATCACTAACCATTACCACATTAATTGTGGCCTGATTGCCAACAACTATTTCCATAGTCTTCATCCCTATGAACTTAAAAACAAGGACAGACTCAGAAGTAGGAACTTTAAGAGCATAATTTCCCTTAGTGTCGGTGATTAACCCTATTGTCGTTCCTTTAACTATTATCGATACTCCTGGCAATGGATTACCTTCAGAATCGCTCACTGTTCCTGTGACAGAGATGTTCTGAGGTGCGCTACCCATAGTATTACCTGCATTTAAAACCGGAGAGGCTATAATGATCATACTAAGTGCCAGAGCGACGCTTTTCACAAATTTAATGTAAGTACTAGTTGTGAAACCCACAAAAAATAAATTACTTAATTTTTTCATATGTAAAACATAGTTAATTGTTTAAATTTTAACTGTAAAGTGTGATAATTGTAGATTTTTAGTGCAGTAGCACATGTTAACTTCCGATTTTAATCATAGGCTGGTAATTTATTAGTTATCAATAGGTTTATTTAAAAATGCGTTTAATCAGGATTAGTTGATTAATTCAAAATTCAGCACTTTATGCAGAACCAGTGTCAGTGCCCCCATTATGGTGGAATTCTCGCCGAAGGTAACAGAGGCAATATTGATGTTTGATTTTGTAGGCATAAGCTTCCCTTCCATAAGCAAGGCCAGCTTTTTAAAGAATATTTCTCCATTTAATGATACCCCACCCCCGATCAGGATCATCTCCGGGTCGAGCAGATTTACAATATTTCGTATTCCTAAACACAGATTGTCAATTGCCGTGTCTAGTATTTCGTTTGCAACTTTATCACCTGACCTAGCGGCGTCTGCGATCATTTTTGCATCAATCTTCAGGGTATTGCCCTGACAAAGCTCTTGAAGTAATGGGCTCTCTATGGCCCTCTCCCGACCTGTTTCTGCAATTCTTCTTCCCGATGACAAAGCTTCAAGGCATCCATGCTGTCCGCATTCACAGACGACTTCAGAACATGGATTGATGGTCATATGACCGAACTCGCCGGAATGACCAAAACTGCCCGAAATTGTCTTGCCATCTATAACAATTCCTGCTGCAATTCCATGGCCAACATTTACGACAACGAAGTTGTCACACTTCTTACCAATTCCGTAGCCCAGCTCGCCCAGGGCCATCAGCCGTGTGGAGTTATCGATGTAGATGGGAATATTAGAATTCTTGACCAGATCGTCATAAAAACAAACATTTTCCCACTGGAAGTCGGGCGAGAAATTGATGTTGTGCTTTTTTTTATCGATTAGCCCTGCAACACCAATTCCAATTCCCATTATATTCCCCGAATCGATCCCTTTCCTGTTTGATAACCTTCCTATGATATCAATTAATTTTTGGATAACACTTTCATATCCTTTCTCTCTCTCTGTTAACACCTCGAGCTCATATAAAACCTCAGCGTTCAGATTAGAGAGAACGGCCCGGATATATGTTGCCCCAACATCAATTCCAATGATATACTTTCCTGAACCGGCAAAATCATAGAACAAAGGTGGCCTTCCTCCGTTGGAATGGCCAATTCCGGAATGCTTTACCAAACCTTCCTCCGCAATCAGTGACTTAACCAGTCGCGATACTGAAGGAGCAGTCAATCCGGTTTGTTTTACGATGTCACCTGTCGAAAGCGCCTTCCCTTCAAAAATAAGCTTAAGAACTTTACTCTTGTTAAGCTTATTCATCTCTTTGGAATTGATTCCGGAAAAATCCTGAGCCATTTTTTAGACTTTAAAATACCCTTTTACAAACTTAGTAAGAATTTATTTAGCTTACTATCAAAAAACGATATTATTTTGTTATAAAATTAAATAAAAATGATTGGCACTGTTTTCACACATCTCTTTTCAAATAACTGAATATTAGATTACATTAGTCTCTGGGACGTTTGGTGTGGTTAATAAAAATATTGGATCAAATGCACCTGGCAACTTGCTGAACCTTATCTGAAGAAAGTCGTCTTTTCAGATCAGAATTAAGAATAAAAGTCAATTTGTTACAGGCATTCCAGCTTGCCGCGAGCAGTCAAAAGCAAGCTGCAAATCATTGATCTACTTGCAGAAAGGAAAGCCTCTTTACTCACAAAATTCGTTATGGAGCCTTACATTACAGCAATTTGAATATGCCAGGGCAATTTAATTAATTTCAAAGAAAAGAAAGTGAAGTGCTTCTGGAACCAGGCAATCTGACGACAACACAATACAAGCACATTGCATTTGCGACAGTTTGTAATCTGATCTGATTTATTGTGGAATAGCCATTCTTCCGGGTCCGATTTGTTCAAAAAATAAAACTGGAAGTTGAGCTGATAAGTTGTATAAACATGAATATCTATCATTTAAGAATGTTGATTGCTTCAAAAGCAAAGTCTAAATTCAGACAGAAACAGCATTTTAATATTTTTTTAATTTTGTTTATTAATTACATATTAGTTTTAAATATGAATACAAATCTGTTACAGGCAAATATTCTTAGCCTTTAGGCAAATAAATACCTGAATGTATTAAACATAATAATCAGAATGAAAAAAGATTACTAATTCGGGGAAGTGCCCTAAAAGACCAACTAATTACGAGAAGAGACTATATGTGATCAGCCGGTTATTCTTTACCCCCCGATACTTGCATTAATCTCATATCCGGCAAAGATTGAAATAATTCTATCCAGTGTGCATTTTTCGGGTTCCTTTAACTTTTCAAAGTCCTCTGATTTACCTAGCTTATGGTATTTGTTTTGGGCAATGCTGTGATAAGGCAGAAGGTGAACCTCTTTTTTTTTGCCTGCCAGATCAGCGATGAACCGGGCAGTTTGTTTAATGTTTTCATCCGTATCATTAATCCCCCCAATCAGTGGAATTCGAATGATAATATCAACGTCTGTTTCAGCAATGGCTTTCAGATTCTGAAGGATCTTTTCGTTTCCTGACAGAGTCCATGCCTTATGCAAACCGGCATCCATCATCTTTAAATCGTACAAAAAAAGGTTTGCCCGTTTGGCAACTTCGAGTATAAATTCAGTGCTAACGAACCCTGCTGTGTCCACTGCGCTGTGAATACCTCTTCGTCTACATTCATCTAGCAGGTCGATCAGCATTTTGGAATGAATAAGTGGTTCGCCACCCGAAAATGTTACGCCCCCACCCGACTGGTCGAAAAAAATTCTTTCCTTTTCGATAATATCCATTATTTCAGGAACTGACATATTTTTTCCTGACATTTCAATGGCTTTGGACGGGCATATTTCAGCACATCGGCTACACAATATGCAAATTTCAGGATCAGTAATAATACCCTCGGGGGTCAGGGTGATCGCACCTTCAGGACAAACCTCAACACAGGTTCCGCATTTTATACATCTTGCAGGCGCGTACATTTTCTCCACCTTCCCTGAAATTCCTTCGGGATTATGGCACCATGCGCATTTAAGATTACACCCTTTAAAAAAAATCACAACGCGAATGCCTGGTCCATCGTTGATGGCGTAGCGTTTGATATCAAAGATTAAACTTTCAGACATAAGTAAAACTAAACTCCGAAGGTTTTGAAAACCTTCGGAGTTTAATATGAATTAAAATGAATCATTTTCGGTTCGCTCGATCACCTCCTGCTGAAGATCTACGTTCATATCGTTGAAATAGTCGCTGTAACCTGCCATGCGTACTAGCAAATCCCTGTAATCTTCAGGACAAGCCTGAGCTGCCCGCAATGTTGCCGTATCGACAATATTAAATTGTATATGATGCCCTCCTAGTGTGAAGTAACTTCTGATAAGTTGGCCCAGTTTTATAATATCTTCCTCTTTACGCATCAGGCTTGGAAGAAACCTTTGGTTCAACAGTGTTCCTCCTGTTTTGACATGGTCGATTTTTGTTAACGATTTTATAACAGCTGAAGGGCCATGGGTATCTGCTCCATGCGAAGGGGATGTACCGTCGGATATTGATTTTCCCGCTAATCGTCCGTTTGGGGTGGCGCCCATCACTTTACCAAAATAGACATGACAAGTTGTTGAAAGCATATTCAGGTGATACTTTCCGCCCGGTTTGATATTTGGTTTCCCGTCGATAGTGTCTACCAGATCGTTGAAAACCTGAACCGCGATAGTGTCAGCATAATCATCATCATTGCCAAAAAACGGGGTTCGGTTGATAATCGTCTGACGAAGTAGTTCCTCACCTTTGAAATTCCCATGCACTGCTTTCAAAATCCGCTCCATGGGGAATGTTTTTTCTTCGAATACGTGCTTTTTCAACGCGGCAAAGCTATCTGTGACTGTTCCAAGACCGCAGCATTGAATATAGCTCGTGTTGTAACGGGGCCCTGCATCGTAGTAGTCCCGGCCTT
>TBL_comb47_HYPODRAFT_10008499_pt1 | contig 10472 bp, 9 predicted proteins | sample TroBogypolimnion_40_FD_10682 | JGI IMG/M metagenome (IMG submission 10682)
GCTTACGCGCTGAGAATGCCCGTTTCAACCGTCTGGAATTACTACACGCGCGCCCAGCGCGAGGGGCTGGCGGGGGTGATTCCGAAGCGGCGCGAGAAACCCTCTAGGAAACGCTTACAGACGTCCGCAGCCACCAAGACCCCAACCGCACCCCGAAAATCGAACCTACCCCCTCGCGAAGCGCGGCGGATTGGTTCTGCAACAAGCATTAAACCCACTTTATGAGCGCAAACGTCCTTCAGTTCAGTCTTGGCATGGCTACCGGCGGTTTTATTTCTGCCATTGGGCACGCCCAGGGCAAGGTTAATGCCTTGATCGGAAGTTTCGCGAGCATGGGCGCGATGGTAGCCGGCGTGGAAAAAGCATTCGAACGAGGGGCCGGGTTGGAGAAGTTGCACAAGCAGACCGGCGAGAGCGTGGAAGACCTTTATCGGCTGCAAAAAGGGTTTACGGCCGTGGGACTGGATGCCGAGGATGTGCGCCCTGCCATATCATTTATGCAGCGCGCGCTTGGCGGAGTCAGTGAAATGGGGCAGGACACGAGCAGCATGTTTCATAAATTGGGCTTGAATATGGCTCAATTAAAGAACACCGGAGCGGCCAACGCCATGAATACGATCCTGACATCAATCGGCAAGCTGAATAAAAACGATGCCGCAAAAGCCAGCGCGGGAATCTTTGGCCGGCAGGAAGCCGGCAATATGCTCGTAGCCGCGCGCAGCATGACGGAGTTTCAGCGTGCAATCGCCGAATCAGGACCGGAAGCCGCCGTATTCGGTAAGGTCGCCAAGACATTCGAGGAAATCGAACGCCTGGTAACATCTATTAAAGGTAAGTTCGGAAACTTGTTTGTCGGAGTAGCCGCCGGATTGGCTCCGGCACTGAAGAAAGGTTTGGAATGGTTGAAAAGCATGGAGAGCGGTTTTCTTGAGTTCGGACAGAACGTTGGGAAAACAATCTCTGCGCTAATGCAGGCATTCTCTGAGGGGTCATTGAGTGAAGTGATCGGGCTTGCACTTAAAACAGGCTTCGAAATCGGCTGCTCTTTTCTCCCCGGTCTGTTCGAGAAACTGGGAGCCATGCTGCTTAAGGTTTTCGAAACGCCGTTAGTCTATTTGCAAGCCGGCATGGAATATATAATCACCAACCTGATCGCTACACTGCCGAAGAGTGTTCAAAAGGCGATGGGATTTGAAGGCGCGAAACATACCACATTTGCGGAATCTCTGGCGGGCGCCAAGGAAACCGGCCCGCGCTTCAATCTGGGCACTGGCGAGTTTGGGATCGGCGACGTAAATGCGGATGCCGATCAACGATTATCAGACGCTAAATCAAAGATGGGCGCTACGGCTGCACCGTTGATGGCTATGCTGAAGGGGCTATATGAACGCGCGCCAAAACTCGATTCGGACAAAACCCCACCACCACCAAAGGACAAACTCGACCGCTCCGGAGGTTCCCAATACAAATCCGAATCCACCCAGCTCGAAAAGATGGGCTTCGTAATGGGCGGGGCAGCTAACCCCATGAAACGATCGGAAGATTTACTTGGGCAAATTCTGGGCGCAATCAAAGATAAACCCAATGACCCAGTTGGAGCGGGCGAACCTAATCACCCAGTTTGACCTATGCCCCTCTCGCCATTAACCCCAGATTTTACCGCGCTTGAAATCCGGCGCGATTTAATCGCCAACTTGCAGGCACCGTCCGCCGTGGAGCGCGAGAATCTGTGGAATGCGGCGGTGGATACCTATCGCGCGGCCATCCTCCAAGGCCACAAGGCCGGCGCGTTGAAAAAGGAGCTAGCTTCGTGGCTATGGCATCGCGTGTCGGCGCTGGGGAAATCACAGGCCGCAATTTTCCGGCAGCTATACCGCAAGATTGATCGCATCACCGAAGCCGGCAGCCTGACCGACAAACGCCGCGAAGCCGCCCAGGATCGCCGCGCGCCGATGCTATCCAAGGAAGACCGCACCGCGTTGATTCAAAAGGCAGTCTTTGAGTGTGGCAGTCACATTGATTTTGCTTGGCAAAAATGTATTGGGGAAAAGCTACTGAGCGCCGAAGTTTTGGCACGCTACCCGGCGCGCAAGGATCGCCGCCCGCGTTGCCCGCAAAATATCCGATGCCAGATTCAATCAAACGTCGAGGAGCTGTATCAGCATCATTCGCGGCCGCACTGGAACAGCAACAACATCGCGCCGATGACGCGGGATTGGAGCAACGTATTTGCCCAGGACATTTACGAATGCGATGATAAGACTCTGGACGTTCTATATCTTTCCGCCGATGGGAAGGAAAACCGCGCGCAATTCCTGCCGATGATTGATGCCAAATCCGGAAAGATTTTGGACTTTGTTTTGATTGGCGAATCGAATTACAACAGCATTTCGATCCGCACGCTCATGAGCAAAGTTTGCAGGAAATACGGTTTGCCCGGAAAATTCCAGTTCGAGCGGGGAATCTGGAAAACTGGAAAACTGCTCGGCAATAATGCCACGGGGAAACCCTTTGACGAAGTTGAAAATGTTGGCCGCCGAATTGGCGCTCCGATCCACCACGCGCTGCCAGGTCGCGCGCGGACAAAGATTGTTGAAATGGTTTTCAGGCTTTTGGATCGCAAAATGTTTGGTTGGCCGGGCTACATCGGAAACGATGAGATGCACCGGAAATTTGAGCGGGCGCGGGTTAATGGGCTTATGTCATTTGATGAGCTTTTCGCACGCCTGGTAGAAGTTGTCGAAGATTACAACACCACCAAAAGCGATAGCATTGTCAAAGGTGGCTATTTTTCACCGGATGAAGTTTGGGAAAACTGCCGCCGCAAAGACGATGCAGGCAAGGTTATGCCGGCGGTTAAAATTCCCGCCGAATTTGAATATCTATTGGCAGAGCATTGCGCCGAAGTGACCGTGCGCGAGTATGGGATTAAAACCACGGTTGGCCGCGCCGTATTTCAATTTCACAGCAACGAACTGGTTGACTTCATGTCGGGTTTGATCGGTCAGACCGTGAAAGTCTGGTTTGATCCGGGCAATCCTGAGACCGGCATTGTCACGGATTTAAAAGAACAGAAATTTATTCCAGTCAAGCGCGTTCCGATGGCCCCAGCCATTGCCGCAACGCCGGCAGACTGGCAGATGTTCGCCGATGCCAGCACGCCGCACCGCACGCACAGGAAGCAACTAACACAGCACTATTCCGATTTGAAGCCGACTTACACGCCACCCTTCCGCGCCGCCGTCGCCGATGCGCCGGCCCGCGCGAAAGCTCAGGCGCGCAGTGATGCCAAAACGAAGGGCGAACAAACATTTGCAAGGGCAGAAGTGCCCCTCGAATCTCGGGAAGATCGCAACGCCAGATTTGCGGCGCACCGTGCTGCAATGGAGGCGGAAACAGAAGAGCATATGAGAATTTTCAGGATCCATAATCCATCAATTTTTTTATGAGCAGCACCCGCACATCCAAGCCAGGCGCGCCGCTCAGACAAGAGCGGTTCGCATCGGCTTACGCATCCGGGTTGCTGGCCAACCTCGTGGCGAAGCGTTGCGCTCAAATTCAAGATGCCGGCACCCGCGCAACGATCTGGTTTCTGCAATGGCTGTCCTGGCAGCCAGGCGGCCTGTGCGCGCATTTCGGCGCAGCCAGGGAGAAATCCCTTTTCGAGCTTTGTCTAAATCCGAAATTAGATTCGCCGGAATTGCTGCGCACCGTCGCAGACTACCGAGCGCAATGGCTTCAAAAGCTTCCCGGCGTTGCCCAAACCACCGTTGGCCGGCGCATCGCCGATGCTCTGGATTTTACCCGGCAAGCGCGGTGCCTGACTTTGATTGACGGGCCGGCCCGGATCGGAAAAAGTTTTTCGGCTGAGGATTACTGCCAGCGCAGCGCCGGCCGGGTTCGGTTCGTTGCCGTGCCTTGCAGTTCGGATGATATTTCATTTTTTCGCGCCATTGCCAAGGCGCTGGGGGTGAGTTCGTCGCTGCAATTGAAAGCCGCCGAATTGCGCTTACGCATCGAAGAAACCTTATCCAGTGGGGATTTAGCACTCTTATTTGATGAGGCGCATTATTGTTTCCCTCAGAACTGGCAACGCTACGCGATGCCGTCGCGCGTGAATTGGATCATGACGGCACTGGCAAACAGCAAGATTGCCGCCGCCATCATTACCACCCCGCAATTTTTCGCCGCCCAAAAGAAAACGGAAGAGTTGACCGGCTGGAACGGTTCGCAGTTTGACGGCCGGATCGCGCATGTCGAACGGTTGCCCGAAGTTTTACCGATCCAAGATTTGCTCGCCGTCGCCCGCTCCATTTTTCCCGAAGGTGATTCGCACACATGGCAGCAGCTCGCCGGCTATGCCGATCTGAACGCACAGACCAAGCTGGCCGGCATGACCGCACTGGTGCAGCGCGCGCGATGGCTGGCAGGGCAGCAGGGCCGCGCAGAGGCCACGCCGGCTGATCTTCGCAGCGCCTTGCGGGAAGGCTTTGCGGCTACTGCCTTTTGCGCTCCGCGCCCGGATCGCCAGGCACCCGCGAAGGCATCGCGCAGCGCCGACGCACATAGCTTTTTTACCAGACCGCAGGCAACCGCAGCGGAGTTGGTTAGTCAGTAAGATTAGTTGCGGTAATTAGCAAACGCCCTTGCAAAAGAGGCGCGTTTTCTTGCTGTCAAATTGGGCAAATAAAATCATCCATTTTTGACAAATAGCCACCGGACTTTTGACAAGTATCCGATGCCGTTACATCGTTGATTAAGTTGGTGCCGACGGAGGGGGTCGAACCCACACACCCTTACGGATACCAGATTTTGAGTCTAGCGCGTCTGCCAATTCCGCCACATCGGCCACCAAGCACTTAATATATTTTGTCGCGGCACGAAGTAAATAAGTTTCGGCGCGGTGCGAAGAAAAAACGCCGGCCTGGATTTTTCCAGACCGGCGTTGAAGTTTGCAGCGCAATCAGAAACCGACGGAAGAACGCGTGCCTTGCTTGGTGATTTCCTTTTCACCTTCCCAGACGGCCAAGCCGCTCTTGGCATCCGTCAGTGAGAGTTGGAAGCTGTAAGTGGATTGACTGGTGTTGCCGGCTTTCACAGCCAATTGAATGATTTTGCCAGACAGGGTGAAGTCGGGCGTGCGCGTGGCCTTGACGTCATTCTTGAATTCATTCTCCTGCTGGAGGCCTTTGGCCATCGGGTCTTCCGCGGTGCCGCCCAAGCCCATGGTGGTGGTCGTCAAAGCCTTGCCGCTGTCGAGGACGGCAACGCGGATTTTCTTGGTGAGCAGGTCGGTGTCAATCTGCTGGGCGGTGTTGTTGACGATCCGGCTGATGGCGAGCACGGCGGGCGGATTGGCCACCCGGTCGAGCGCACCGGACGCGAGCAATTTGCCGGTCATTTCGTTGGCGGCCTGGATGTAATCCTGGATGTTGATCGCGCCGATGGTGACCACGTTGTGCTGGTCGCCGGTCTGGACGTAATGGGCGTTAGTGCCGGCGCAACCCGCTGCGAGGAACGGAATGGCGGCGGCAATAATAGGAAGAAGAACGGTTTTTTTCATGGGATGGTTTCGGTTATGGATGATTAGTTTTCAACGAGCTTCAAGCGAAAATCTTTGCAGGCGGCTGTCGGCGCCACGGCGGAAATGAATTTGCTTTCCTTGCCCTCAATCGTGCTGGGAATCACGGCCGGCGAGAGGGAGTCCATCTGCATGCCGTTGGCATCAAACCATTCAAAGCGGTAGTTGAAAGCTTGATAGGAGCGGGTTTTATTAAGCAGCTCGACCTGGACCTTGAGGAAGCCGCCGGGCGTCATGGACTGGTTGACACCGACAATGGAAACTTTCTTGGCGAGGCTGCCGTCGGTGATGACACGCGAATCGGAGACCATCTGGCGCTGGCCTTCCTTCTGGGCGTTCTCCACGGAGTTCACCGTGGTCTTGCAACCGGAAACGGCCAGCAACCCGGCGGTGAACCCGGCGGCGACGAGCGGAAGAAAAATTCTGGTTTTCATTTCAATTTGATTTGGGTCACCAGCAGCGGGCTGGTGGCATTGATGGATTTGACGTAAACGAGATTAAGTGTGCCGTCGCCGATTGTCACTGGGATTTTTTGCAGGCCACCGGGAGTCTCCAGCTCGATTTTCCGGTCCGCCGGCGTGGGAAACTGGCAGAATTGAAACTGCTTCGGCAGCGTGGTCCAAGTGCGTTCATCGGCGATGTTGACGGCGGCCTGATAAATGGCGGTGCCAATCTGCATGGCCAGCCCGGCCCAGGCATTTTGCTGGCCGGCGGCCTGATTCGCGGCATAGGCAGCGACCGCTTTGGTGACGGTGGCGGCGATGGTTTTGGTGATCACCACCGGCATTTCATTTTTGAAATCCAGGCCGATGATGCTGTCCATGTCGCAAAGCAAGGTGGTGGGCACCGCGTTTGTCCCGTTGGCGAGCACAGTCAGATCCGGAATGAAATTGCCATGGGGTTTGAGCGTGGGGAACGCCGCGCCGATATAGGAAACCTTCGTGACAATGATGGGAATGTCGATGCGGACCTGGTCGCGGACGGGCGCGCAGCCGGTTTCAAAAATGACGTAGGTGGTCGGCGGAACCGGTTTGCCGTTGATCAAGCCGTCCACGGCGGCCAGATCCTCTTTGATGTATTGGTTGTCGCCCAGAAATCCCGCGACGCGTTCGAATGATTTGTGGGCGCGTTCCAAATCCGAACCGTCCGTGGCGTTGGCCATGAAATACAGTCCGTCCAGATAAACCGTGAACGGATTTACGTAGTCGGCATAGGGCTTGAGGTTGTTGAGGCTGGCGTAGTTCGTGCCGGACATTTCGGCCTGAAACTTGGGATCTTCCTGCGCCTTTTGGATCGCGACGCTGTTGGTGTTGCTGGCCGCCGCGTCTTGAACCTTGGCGATGCGCTTCTTGTTGTCCTCGACGGCGTCCTGCTGGCGCTGGTAGGCGCGGAGCAGTTCCGGCCGGGCCTTGTCCGGCTCGCCCATTTGTAGATAATTCAGCGCCCGGTAAGTGTTCAGCATGATGCCGTCGTAGGAACGGCCTTCGTAATCCAACTCCGCCTGGTTGGACAACAGCGCGCCCGCTTCCTGGCCAACCCGGACTTTGGCCTTCTGCTCGTAATCATCAATCTTGGTCTGCGCCTGATCAAAAGCCTTGTTGCTGTCATCGTATAGGCCGTTGGCGCGCAAAATCGTGCCCTGCTCCAAACGCCAGATGACGGTGTCCTTGTTGTTGTCGTTGCTCTCGGCATTCTTGGTGGCTTCGACGAGCGCGTTGGTCACATTGCCTTGGTGCCAGTATCGGACGGCCGTGTTTTTTTGCTCGTAAGTCTTGCAGCCGGTCGCCAACACGCCGGCCATAAAGGCAATCAACAAAGCATGAACACACGGTTTTGCGGCTATTATTTTAATCATTTTCAAGCGGATTCCTTCCGATCAACTGACGTTTTGCTGCGATTAAAAAGATTACTTCTGTTTGCGCAGGATGGCGCCTTTGTCCACGCCGGTATCGTCCAAAACATCCGCAATGGAAGTCTTGGGATTGACCTGCGTGATCTTCACCTTGCCCACTTTCACTTCTTCGCGCCCCAGCGATTCCTTGGTGTCCGGATCAATCATCTCTTCCCCGAGCGCAAACACATTGAACGTGTCGCCGATCGCCACGCCGCCGCCTTCGCCGCGGTTGATCGTGACCTCCTTGTCGCGCTTGGCGATGATTTTCGCCGGGAAAATCACGTCGGCCAGGCGGTTGGCGATTTTCTCCGCCATGTCGCGCGAGACCGCCACCATCATTTCGTCACTCAGATTACCGTCCTTCACCGAGTAACTGCGGTTTTCGGTGATGCTCTTGAAGGCGTCGTTGCCGGTCTGCAGATTTGCCGACTCGAGCAGCTTGCCCGTCGTTGAATCATAAATTTTCGCCACCACCGAGAAACGGAACACCCGCTTGGTCGAGCTGCGGCCCGTGCCCTCAAACGTCGCCGTCTCGACGTAATCCTGAAAATCGTCCACCGTCGCCACGAGCAAATACTTGGCACCCGTGAGCTTGCCGGCTTTCGCGGCGGTCTTGGCGTCCACGTTGCCGGACGCGCCGAGATCTTGTTCCTTGATGACGTCGCTCAGGTCGCTGCGGCCCACGACATCGAATTTCCGCGTCGCGTTCACGCGGTCAATCAACTGGCTGTCGAGCGATTCCAGGATGCGCCCCATCTCCAGTTTTTTGTCCGGCTTGAGCGAGGCGTCCAGCGACGGCGTCGGCTTGATGGACGAGATGGCGATGGTGGCCTTGCCGGCGACGTCCTGCGCCGAAGCCAGCGCGGGCAGCAGCGCGGCGGTGAATAGGACCAAAGCAATTTTACAGACGAAGGATTTTTTCATGGCGTTGTTTGGGTTGAGTTAAAATCAATACAGGCTTTTGTAAACTTTGACGTTTTCCTTGGTGTCCACGCGGTAATGGCTGTTCTTGAAGAACTCGGCGATGCCGTTGATCCGGTTCACTTCGGCGTCGGTCAGCTTGCGGTTGTTGTCAATCGTCGCCAGAAAATCCGTCGTGTCCTTCCAGCGCGCGTAACCCGCCGCGCTCATCTGCAAGGCGACGTTTAACTTCTGACCGTCGTAGAAGTTCACCGTGCGCGACCAGGTGTCGAAGCCTTCGCGCGACAAGCTCAACTTGTGCAAGCCGGGCCGGCTCTTGAAATCACCCGGCGCGGAACCGATGGCCACGCCGTCCACTTCCACGGTCACATCCATCGCCTGCACGGGAACCGGCTGGCTCGTCACCAGCTTGTTGTCCGCCGAAACGCCGATGGCGGAAACCATGATGGGCTGCTGGCGCGGATCCGTCATGGAGCAGGCGACATGAAACGTCACCAGGTTCGCCTTCGCCACTTCCATCGGCAACGCCTTCGCGCTCGCCGCGATGGCGTCGGCCAGCTGGTCGGCGGCTTCATCCAGCAATTCATTGACCACGTCGCTGCTGTCCGTTTTCAAATCGCCGCTGTCGCGGATATTTTTCTCAGCCAGCACCGTGCTGCCGCGCACCGCGCCGCCTTCATTGGCCTCCACAATTTTGTAGCTGACGCGCAGCTTGTAGGTGGTGTTGATGGTGGCGATGCCATTGCCATTATAGGCTTTCCGCTCCGTGCCGTAACTCGTGATGGCCGGGATCAAAATGTAGTCAGCGCCGAGATTCTGCGCGAGGCGCAGCGCCGAAGTGTTGTCGCTCAAGGCTTGATCCAGCTTGGTCGTCTCCGGCGTGGCGGAAACCTGCATGGAGTCCGACCGCGCCACGTCCACGGATGCCGAACCGCTGCCGGAAGATTTTTGGGACTGCTGCTGCATGGCGGTGATCTGCGCCGAATCTTTCCGCCCCAGCTCCAGAGAGGCGGAGCCCGGGTCGGTCACATTGCTGGTATCTTTGGCACGCAAGCCCATGCCCTGCGCCGTGTCCACTTTGGCCGTGCCCGTGGCGGTGGAACTATTTCCGGAGGCCGCGCCCGCATTGGCGTTCGCGCCGGATTGTGCCGAGACGTTGACGCCCGCGGTCGCATACGTTTTCAACGCATTGACGGCCACCTCGCGGCTGATCACGGAATAGCCCTTGCCCGCCACGCGGCTGGACACCAGATCCTCCAGCACCGGCACCTTGTCGTTGAACTGCGCGCCGGCGCGGTTCTCCACAATGATGGCAATTTTCCGCAGCGATGCATTCGGATTGACCGCCTGATAAACATTTGTTTTTTCAGTGATCGTGCGCTCCACGACCACCACCGTCTGCTCGGTGGAGCCTTTTAGATTGGCGGGCGTTTCAATCGGGCTGGGTTGCGACTGAAGCGAGGCCTGTCCCGCCAGAACCATGCCCACTGCCATGACAAAAGAATTGAATACTTTCATAAATTTGATGAATAAAAATTATTTGGCGGGGCTGTTGGTCGTCATCACGGGGGCCACCGTCGGCGGGGCGGGATTCCACGTCGGGGCCGGCATATGCGAGGGCCGGCCATATTGATCCACCAAAACGTCGTAAGGCACCTGGATCATTCGCCCGTCCGGGGTGGTTTCCGTGCGCCAATAACGCACCATGTGGTAATCCGGATTGAAGGTATTGCCGATGCCGCTGGCCGTTCCTTGCACCGCGCCCACCCCGAAACCGGCAACATTCCCCGCCACCGTGCCGACGCCGTAACCCACCGCCTGCCCCGCGACCGGGCCGGGTTGATACGGACTGGTGTGACTGGTGCCACAGCCGGACAGCAGAAACCCGCCGGACAGGAGGACAAGGCCGGTGAAAACGTTGCGATGAGTGTTCATAAAGGTTCTTGGTTGTGGAGATTCTGCCTACGTGAAACAACCTTAAATCGTCGCCGTGATGCGTCAAGTCTATTCTGATCGTGGCTATTAGAGCGCCCGGTATTTTCGGCTTGTCTCAATCCGCAGGGGCTTGAAATGGGA
>TBL_comb47_HYPODRAFT_10008503_pt1 | contig 10470 bp, 6 predicted proteins | sample TroBogypolimnion_40_FD_10682 | JGI IMG/M metagenome (IMG submission 10682)
ACCGGGCAGGGGTTCAGCTACCTGTGGGGCGGGCTCGGCGCCCATGTCGGCGGGCCCGCCGCAGGCGCGGCGTTTTTCAAGGAGTCCGCCTGGCATCTGGATCTGGTGCGGCGCTGCGACGGGACTTTCACTTATGACGGCGGCGAGCAGCACGGCCCGGGACGGACGGAGGATAACACCTATTACGGCAAGAGCAGTTACAATGGTCTGAGCCCGAACGCCACCTACGTCCTGACCTACGCCGCACCCCTGCGGAAACTCTGCATCACGGGCAAGGAGCTGAAGAAAGAGGAGTGTCTGAGCAAGGCGGAGGTTGCGGCCGCCATCGTCTCCGGACGCTTCGACCTGGACCGCACGCAGATGAGCGAGCAGCAGTTGGTGGCAGCGTTCGGCGACTGGTCGCCGGTCGTCCGCTTCCGGGCGGCCGAGGAGCTGCGCGATCGTCCTGGCGCGAAGGCAATGGTGCCCCAGCTCATCGCGTTGGCGGAAGGCAAGGATGTGCATGTCGCCCAGGGCGCTTGCGAGACGCTCGGCAACCTCAAGTGCGCCCAAGCGCTCCCTGTCTATGTCCGGCTGCTTTCGCATGAAGACCGCTGGTTGCGTTACAAGGCGGCCCAGGCGATCAGACAGGTGGGCGGCGAGGCGGCCCCCAAACTCCCTGAAATTCTCAAGGCGTTCGTCAAGACCGAGGAGCCGCTCCAGCCGATCAACTGGGCCGACCCCATCCAGTTCGCCCACGGCCAGATAGTGGGCGCCCTGTTCACCACAGGACTGGTCAACTCGCTCCAGACGGTCGACACGAAGTTGCGCTATGCGGCGGTCGGGGTTGCTTCCAGAAACGCCGACGGCATGGCGCGCGGCCACCTCAAAGGTTATTTTGAGAGCAAACTCAGCGCGGAGGACGTTAAGGCTTTGGCACCGGATATTCTGGCGGCCGTCAAAAACATCGCCCCAGCCGACACCATGTTCGGCCAGGATATCCGCATGGGCGGAACGGTGGCTTTGTCGAAGTATCACTATCAGGAAGGTATCCGCGCGTTGGCCGAGTTGCTCAAAGTCATCAACGGCCATGGCAGCGAAACACGAATCCCTAGCATCCTCAATCAGTTGAAATCTTATGGCAAGGCCGCCCGCTGTGCCATCCCCGACATGAAGGAGTTCATCCTTATCATTCAACACGGGGAAATGCCCGATCACCCCGTCAACCTGAAGAAAGTGGCCGATACCAACGAAGCCATCAAGTTCATCGAGAACGCCACCGATCAACCCGAAATTCCCAGAGTCGCGCCCGCCGGCGGCAAATAACCAACAAGCCATTGACCGTCGCATCACAACCACGAACTAACAGATGAAACACGGCGGCATGCGCTATATCGGATTCGTCACCGTGACCACGCTGCTGCTCTTTGGCCTGTCCGCACAGGCCAGCCAGGGACACGCCGCCGAACTGACGAACCTGCGCTGCGAGTACCTCGACAACCCGCTCGGCATCGACGTGGCCCATCCGCGGTTGGGTTGGGTCATTGAAGAGAGAGGTCAGCGGTCAGAGGTCAGAGGTCAGAAACAAAGCGCCTATCAGGTCCTGGTGGCATCCACACCGGAACTCCTGGCCGAAGACCGTGGCGATCTGTGGGACAGCGGAAAGGTGTCATCAGACCAGAGTATCCAGGTGGAGTACGCGGGCGCGTCTCTGGATTCGGAGATGCAGTGTCACTGGAAAGTGCGGGCATGGGTCGCGGGTGATGATCAGATAGCCAAAGCAACGGCCTGGAGCAAGCCGGCCCGTTGGTCCATGGGTCTCTTGAGTGCGGCGGCCTGGGGCGGAACCAAATGGATTGGCGATGACGCGCCGCAAAACATCCCGTCACCGCTGTTGCGAAAGTCGTTTGCCGTGGACAGGACGGTGAAGCGGGCCATGGTGTACGTGACCGCGCATGGCGCATACGAATTGCGTTTGAACGGGAAAAAGGTTGGCGACCACATCCTCGCGCCAGGCTGGACGGATTACCGCAAGCGCATCCTGTACCAGACGTTTGATGTGACCGGTATGCTCAAGGCGCCGGGCGAGAATGTCATCGGCGGCATCATCGGCGACGGCTGGTACAATGCTCACATGTTTACCTGGCCGAAACGCGGCGCGAACGGGAGTACTGCGCGGACGCTGATGGTCAAGCTGGTGATCGAATACGCCGCCGGCGGTAGGACGGCGATTGTTTCCGACGAGGGATGGCAAATGTACCGCGACGGATTTGTTCGCGAATCCGATATCTATCACGGAGAGACCATCGATTCCCGCAAGTTCAATGACGGGTGGGACGAGCCGGGTTATGACGCGGCCGGCTGGGTTAAGCCGAATGTGTATCCAGCCGGCGCGGAGCTGCTTGTCGCGCAGCCTAACGAACCCATCCGAGTGGTCATGGATCTCAAACCGGTCAAAACGACGCAACCCAAACCCGGTGTTTTCATTTTCGATATGGGCCAGAACATGGCGGGCTGGTGCCGTGCAAAACTTTCAGGGCCTGCGGGAACGCCCGTCACGTTGAGGCACGGCGAACTATTGAATCCGGATGGAACTCTCTATATTGCGAATCTGCGCGGCGCACGCCAGCAGGAAAAGTTTATTCTCAACGGATCCAGCAATCTCGTTTTCGAGCCCCATTTCACGTATCATGGATTCCGCTATGTCGAAGTGACCGGGCTTCGGGATTCCTCCGATCTGGAACTGGTGGGGCGGGTGTTCTATTCCGATTCGCCGATTACCGGCGCCTTCGCCTGTTCCAATCCGCTTCTGGACAAGATTTGGAACAATGCGATGTGGAGTCAGCGCGGCAACCACATGAGTGTTCCCACCGATTGCCCGCAAAGAGCCGAGCGCATGGGGTGGACAGATAACGCGTCGGTCTATTCCCAAACCGCGATTTTCAATATGGACGTGGCGGCCTTTTACGCCAAATGGGTGCACGATCTCCGGGATTCCCAATCGGAGGCCGGCGGCTATAAGAATTTCGCGCCCAGCTTTGAATCGGAGACAGGCGCCCCGGGTTGGGCCGATGCCGGGGTGATTCTTCCCTTGCGGCTATACGAGAATTATGGCGACACCCGGGTGCCGAGGGAGCATTTCCTTTCGATGAAAAAATATATAGCCCTGATCCATGAGGCCAATACCAACCATCTCAGGCTCAATATGATAAACGGCAGTTTCTCCGATTGGCTTGACGGCAGCAAGATTCAGGTTCCGGGATATCCGGCCGGCGGGTCCATTCCCTGTGAGGTGTTTGCCACAGCCATGTACTGTTATGTGACCCGCGCGGCGGCCAGAATGGCTGATAGAATCGGTGAGCGCTCCGACGCCGCATACTTTAACGCCTTGGCCGATGAAATCCGCAAGGCGTTTAACGATGCCTATGTCAAACCGACAGGTGAAATCAAGGGGAACAGTCAGGCGGGTTATGCGCTGGCCTTGAATTTTGACCTGCTGCCAGAGAACCTGAGGCCTGAAGCGGCGCGGCGGATGAATGATCTTGTGGTGAATACTTATGACGGGCGGCTTTCCACCGGTGAGCACGCCACCCCGCGGCTTCTGCTAGAGTTGAGCCGTAGGGGATATCATGAAACAGCTTGCAAGCTCGTCGAGAGCACGCGGTTTCCTTCGCTGGGTTACCAGATTGGTCAGGGTGCCACCACGATGTGGGAGCGATGGGACTCCGTCGTGGAAGGACAGCCAGCAGACCCGGGCGGAAACTCTTTGAACCACTGGATGTTCGGCGCGGTCTGCGAGTGGATGTACCGGGTGGTGCTGGGCATCAATCCTGATCCCGGGCAGCCTGGGTACAAGCACTTCTTGATCAAGCCCCAGCCCGGAGGCTCGTTGACCTGGGCGCGGGGAAGTTATGATTCCGTTCACGGCAGGATCCGCAGCGCCTGGAAGCTGGAGGCAGGCACGCTGACCATGGATGTCACGGTTCCAGCAAACACCACGGCGACCGTGTCTGTGCCGGCCACGGATGCCGCGTCGGTCACCGAAAGCGGAAAACCGGCCGGCCAGGCGCAGGGCGTGAGATTCCTGCAGGTGGCGGATGGCGCTGCTGTGTATGAAATCGGTTCTGGTTCATATCATTTTGAAAGATCCGGGAACTAAGAAAAGTCATCTATCACATGATTGCTCGACAACGCACAGGGCTGACACGCCGCGACTTTCTAACTACAACCGCTGCGGGTGGTCTGGCGGCATGCGTGTTGCCCGCACAGGCGGCGGACGCTGCAAATCCGTCCTCAGCGCCGGTAGATAAAAGCGGCAAGATCATCCCCGGTTTTGAAGAACCGCAAAACGACCTGGGCGCGGCAAAGGGCTGGCAGCCGTTTTCCGACCGGAAGGTTCGGGTTGGCATTGCGGGTTACGGCATGTGCCAATTTGGAGCGGCGTTCTACTTTCAAAACCATCCGAACGTCGAGGTCGTCGCGATCACTGATCTAATCCCGGATCGATGTGCCGGGTTGGCAAAGGCCTGTCGATGCGAAAAGACCTACCCGTCATGTGAGGAAATGCTCAAGGACGACAAGGTCGAAGCCGTGTTCATTGCCACGGACGCGCCAAGTCACGCACGGTTGGCCATTGCGGCGTTGCAGAACGGCAAGCATGTGGCTTCCGCGGTGCCTGCTGTGTTCGGTTCGCTTGAGGATGCGGACAAGCTGTTTGATGCGGTGAAGAAGAGCGGCCTGAAGTACATGATGTTCGAAACCTCGTGTTATCATGACGATCTTTATGCCTGGCGCCAACGCTACCTTGCCGGACAGCTCGGAAAGATCGTTTACTCAGAAGGCGAGTATTTCCACTATTTTGGAGTTCCTTTGGGAGGGTACAATCCTAAAACGAAAAACGTGGATGCCGATGGGTGGCGCAAGGGGCTGCCGCCTCAATGGTATCCAACCCATTCAAACGCTTATTATATTGGCGTCACCGGCGGGAGTTTTGTCGAGGTTTCATGCATGGGAATGCCCAGCATCGTGCCGCACCTGCAGCCGGCGAACAATGCCTATGGGAACCCGTTTGGATCCGAGATCGCTCTGTTCCGAACCAGCGAAGGTGGCATGTCACGCATGGCGGTCTCTTGGGACATTGGGGTCGCCAGCGGCGAGCGCGGACGGGTGTATGGTCAGAAATCCGGTGAAGGAGCGGCGAACATCAGCAAGCCTCCCCTTCCTCCCGATGTGAGCGCCGGCGGACACGGGGGATCTCACGGCTACCTGATGAGCGACTTTGTGGATGCGATCCTGCGTGACCGCAAACCATTGGTGGACGTGGCCCAGGCTTTGAATATGACCGTGGCCGGTATTGTGGCCCACCAGTCGGCGCTGCGGGACGGGGAACTTATGAAGATCCCGCAATATGTCATGTAGACAAGAAGAGATGAAAATATGAATGCTCGACAACACACAGGATTAACACGACGGGATTTTCTTACATCTTCCGCCGCGGCCGGTCTGGCGGCATGCGTGCTGCCCGTGCGAGCGGCGGACACCGGAGAGCTTCCCGGCGGCTTGTTCGAGTCGCCGGATCCCGCGGTGCTCAAGCTGGCGGACGAGATCTATCGGAAGTGCATTCTCGGCAAGATCTTTCCGGCGCAAGACCCCATGCGGCACAACTGGATCGGGCCTGGCGGCCCCTATCGCGGCCAATGGCTTTGGGACACGATGTTTGTGGTCGATCTGCTGAGCCTGTTGCCGGGCAAGGAACAGATCATCCGGGACGTGTTCCAGAACTACTGGGATTTCCAAGTGCGCTGGAATCAGGAGATGCCCGACTATGCCCATGACATGGTTCCCTGCATGATCATACCCGACAACAAGGATTGGGTCAGATTCCCGGCATACTCACAGATTGCGATTCTGGCCTGGGGCGTGGAGCGGGTCTATCAGCGCAACCGCGACAAGGAACTGGTCAGGCAATGCTTGCAGCCGCTGGAACGCTTCCACGAGTGGTATTGGCGCGAGCGCGACGTGACCCACTGCGGACTCGCCGCAGTGGGCTCCTATAGCGGCGACATCCAGCACGCGCGCTTTGAAACATTTGACGTCGAATGCAACATGGACGGCCTGAAACTCACCACCCACCCGACCCGCAAAGGCGAAAAAGAGGGCGCTTGGTATGGTGATCTGTGTGTGCCGGGCAACACGGCTTATCTGATCCTTGGCGAGCAATGCCTCATGCGCCTTGCCCTCATCATGGATGACAAGGAAATGGCCGCACGCCGCAAGGCCAGAATCGACAAGGCGGTCGCGGCGATGCGCCAACACATGTGGGACGAAGAGGCGGGGTTGTTCCTCACCGTGCATCGCGACACCCTGGAAAAGATTCCCGGCGGTACCATCGGCAGTTGGATCCCGCTCACCGCCAGCGTGCCCACCGCCGCCATGGCCAAACGCATGGCCGATACCCTGAAAACCCCGGGCTGGAACACGCCACTGCCCGTGCCCACCGTGGATCGCACCGACAAGCGCTGGGTGTCCGGTGCCTTCTGGCGCGGCGACGTCTGGCCGGCCACCAACTATCAGATTGCCAGCGGCTTTGCAGCGTGTGGTCACAAGGAACTCGCCGCGGACATCGCCGATAAGACCGTCGCCAACGCGATCCAAAACGGCATCAGCGAACGCTACGATTCGCTGTCCGGAAAAAAGTTAGGGGTGGAATACCTTGGCATGACCTGCACCGTCATCACCATGATGCTCGACGGGCTTTGCCAGAAACATCAACTGAAGATCAAGACAAACTAACACCATGACATTAACCAAACAACTCGCGCTAGGCACACTTGCGCTGCTGGCACTTTCGCAAACCGCCCCGGCACAATATCCCGGCTGGCAGCGTTCGGGCTCCATCTATCTGCTCACCACGCCGGACGGGGCGAACCTGCCCGCCACCGCCACGGAAACGAACTTCCCGGTTCTGGTGCGCCTCACCAAGGACTTCTTTGATTTCAGCCAGGCCAAGGCCAAAGGCGAGGACCTGCGCTTTGCGGCGGCGGGCAAGGCGTTGGCCTATCAAATCGAGGAATGGAACCCGGCCGGCGGCACGGCCAGCGTCTGGGTGCGCATCCCGGCCATCAAGGGCAACGAACGTCAGGAAATCAAGGTGTTCTGGGGCAAGGCCGATGCCAGTGCCGAATCGAATGGCGCCGCGGTGTTCAACGCGGACAATGGTTTCCTGACTGTCCTGCATCTTGACGAGGCCATGAAGGATGAAACCGGCGCGACGTCGCTCACCAACAAGGGCGCCACCACGGGCGCGGGCGTCATCGGCAAGGGCCTGCATGTGGCCGCCGGCCAGTCGCTCGGCTGCGGCGAGGTGATCAACACGTATCCTAACAAATCCGAGCCCAATTCCACCGCCGTCTGGGTCAAGCCGGAGGCGCTCAATGGCAACATCGTGGTATGGGGACAGGGTGCGCAACAGCGCCAGGTGACCCTCACGGCGAAAAACCCCGACACCTTTGAGATGAGTACGTTCTATGGCCCGACCGTGACGGCCGAGGGTCCCGCGCGGATCCAGCAATGGCAACACGTGGAACATACCTACAAGCTTGGCGCTTCGCTGATCTATGTGAATGGCGTTCTCGCCGCCAGCAGCGCGGCATCTTCCCTCGATCTCCACGCACCCTGCAAACTGGAGATCGGCGGCAACAACTTTGCCGGCGACATCGACGAGGTGCGCGTCTCCAAGGTCACACGTTCCGCCGACTGGGTGAAACTGGAATATGAAAACCAGAGACCCCAACAAACCTTGGCGGGCCCCTTGGTGCAGCCGGGTACGGATTTCGCGGTCAACCATGCCGCTATCAACATGTTGGAAGGCACCAGCACCACGGTGCTTGCCAAGGCGGGTGGCGCGTTGAAGCTCTATTGGATTCTTAAGAAAGATGGCGCGGAGTCCATCGTCGCGGTGGACCGGCTTTCCTATACCCTGCCTGCCGGGCGGGTGACCAAGGACACTCCAGCCACCCTGCAACTCAAGGCGGTGTTTGCCAATGGCACCAAGACCAAGGACATCCCGGTCATCATCAAGGAGGACATTCCCGAGCCTGTGGTCACCCTCAAGGCTCCGGCTGCATGGAATGGCCGCAACACCATCGAAGTGGTTTCCAACATCAGCAACCTGGCCGCCATGAAGGCGAAAGGCGTCGGTGAATTCAAAACCACCTGGAGCGTCACCGGTGGCGCGGTCACCAAGGAAATCAGTGGCGACAAAATGATCCTCAAGCGCGCGCAATACAGCGGCAATATCACCGTCAAACTCACCCTCAACAACGGCGGCCCGGACTCGGTCGCCACTGCCAACATCCTTGTGACCGAACCCAAAAAGGACGCCTGGGTACAGCGTGTTCCGGACAAGAATGAAAAGCCTATGGCCAATCAGTTCTATGCCCGCGACGATAACAACGAGGGCTCACTCTTTTACAACGGTACTCTGGAGCAGCCTGCGGAGTCGGTGTTTCTCAAGCTCTATGCCGACGACAAGCTCCTCAAGACCGACACCCAGAAGCCCAAGGCCGACAAGAGTTATGCGTTCACGGTCAAACTCAAGCCCGGCCTGATCCATTACAAGGTCGAGTTCGGCACCAGGACCGGCAGCACCGAAAAGGTGTTGGAAACCGTCACGAACCTGGTTTGCGGCGATGCCTATATCATCGAAGGCCAGTCGAATGCCGAGGCAGGCGTGCCGAATAACGGGAAGCCGCCGGAAGAGGAGTATTTCACCAGCGAATGGATTCGCAGTTACGGCAATGTGCTTAGCCGGGACGGAAAAGGCGGGTGGGGCACCGCGCTGCGCGCCCGCAAGTGGGGCACCGCGGATTTTGGCATGTATCAAATAGGCGCCTGGGGCATGGTGCTCGGCAAGACCCTGCTGGAAAACCATCGCATCCCAATTTGCATCATCAATGGAGCCGCAGGCGGCACCCCGATTTCGTATCACTTGCCAAATCCTGCCAACCGCTATGACACGAGCGGAGATGTCTTCAGCAATATCCACAAGGTTTATGGCAGCTTGCTGACCCGCGTGACGGAGGCCAGGCTGACCCACGGCATCCGTGGCGTGCTGTGGCATCAGGGAGAAAACGACAGCGGTGGCAGTTACACGACCTATCAGCAAGACTTTGTGGACCTGACGGCTGCCTGGAAGCAGGATTATCCCAACATCCTTCATTACTATGTCTTCCAGGTCTGGCCGGCACCGTGCTCGATGGGCCCCAAAGACGACCAATTGCGCGAGGTGCAACGCAAACTGCCAAGGATTTTTTCCAACCTGCGCGTCATGTCCACAATCGGCATTGCCTCTCCGGCGACGGGTCGCGGCATGTGTCACTTCGACCTGGAAGGATATGAGCAGATGGGGGATTTGATGAGTCCGCTGGTGGAACTCGACAACTACGGCCTCAAACCAGCCAAGGAAGTCACCGCCCCGAATCTCAACCGGGCGTGGTTCACCAGTGCCGCCAAGGATGAAATCGCCCTTGACTTCGGCCAGCCAATGAGGTGGAAGGATGAGATGAAAAAGGAGATCTATCTCGACGGCGTCAAGGCGCAGATCAGCGCCGGTTCGGTCGCGGGCAATGTCATCACTCTCAAGCTCGGCGCACCAACGACCGCCAAAACCATTGGCTACATTTCCGGCCGCGACTGGGATGGCAAGCCGACGAATCTGATCTATGGCGCCAACGGCATCGCCGCGTTCACGTTTTGCGATGTGCCGATAGAAGCGAAGGTCGCCCGCTAACAAAACCAAACCGCCCACCATCATGAACCGATCAAGATTAACCCGCCGCGATTTTCTAACAACAGCCGCCATGGGCGGCCTCGCCGCATGCGCGCTTCCCGCACGAGCGGCGGATACCGCCACGGAGGCCCCGGCGGATCCGGCGGCGACCGGCAGTCAGCGGTTGTCGCTTGCCCAGTTGCGCAAGTGGGAAGCGCTCCAGTATGGCATGTTCATCCACTTCGCCAGCAAGACTCCGTCGGACGGCGGCCCGTGGGGCGGCATGAATGGCATCCCCGGCGCCGATCCCAACCTGCCACCCTACACCACCTCGCTCTATCAGTATTTCCAAACCGCCCAGGTCACCGAGTTGCTCACCCAGATCGGTCCGATCGCCGAAGTGTGGATTGACATTCCCGGTGTGTTGGGCCGCGGCTACCGGACGTTTCTCTATCAGCACATCGCCTCGTTCCTTCCATATAGGCAAGCGTCCGCCCGGATATGAGGACGCGATCGCCTTCGACCCGGCAGCGCAGCGTTCCAGTCCGCTTCGAGAGTTGTCGCGCATGCAGAGTCAGCTTGGGGACGACTCCTACTTCATCAGTGGCACCTACGGCGGCATTTACCTGTTGAAGAATGCCGGGGGCGGACGCTGGGCGTTCAAATCCCTCGACGAAGAGCCGGGCGGGCCCGTGACCTGGTGAAATAGATGGTCCGAGCAC
>TBL_comb47_HYPODRAFT_10008504_pt1 | contig 10468 bp, 9 predicted proteins | sample TroBogypolimnion_40_FD_10682 | JGI IMG/M metagenome (IMG submission 10682)
GGTTGCGTCTTATGGTTCCAACCCTACCCCAAGCCGCTAGCCTCCGCATCCGGGATTCAATCCCTGCCGTATCGAGACGCCAAGTCTGACCGCCATTGCCCAAGAAAAGCACTCGTATGGACATTCTCATCGTTGACGACGAAAAATCGATCCGCCTGGCCACGGCACGCGCGTTGGAGAGCGACGGGCACTATGTCGAAACCGCGCAGGACGGGACGCTGGCCATGCGCCGCATCAAACAGGAACATTTCAGCCTCGTGCTGCTCGATTTGTGCCTGGGTGACGAAGACGGGATGGAACTGCTGCGCGAAATCGTCGCCCTCACGCCCGCACCTCTGGTGGTGATGTTCACCGCGCATGCGTCCATCCCCACGGCCGTGCGCGCCACCCAGCTCGGTGCGTTTGACTATTTGGAAAAGCCGTTCAGACGCGAGGAAATGCGTGCCATATTGACCAAGGCGCAGAAATTCCTCAACACTCGGGGCGAAGCCAACCCGCTGGCCGAAACCCCCGCTGAAACCAAGCAGCACGCCCGGCTTGCCTCGCCACCGCTCAACTTTTCATCCGCCGATGCGCGCACCCGCGGCGAATTGGAAATCCTGTTCCGCGCTGCGCCAACTTCCGCGTCGATCCTGCTGCTGGGTGAAAGCGGCACCGGTAAGAGCGTGATTGCCCGCGAAATCCACCAGCGGAGCCATCTGCGGGAGATGCCGTTTCTAACGGTGAGTTGCCCGAGCCTGTCGCGGGAGTTGCTGGAGAGCGCCCTGTTCGGCCACCTCAAGGGATCCTTCACCGGGGCGGTGAAAGACACCTGGGGCAAAATCCACGCGGCCGACGGCGGCACCTTGTTTCTCGATGAGATTGGCGAGCTGCCTATGGAAATCCAGCCCAAGCTGCTGCGCTTCCTGCAGGAACGCGAGTACGAGCGGCTCGGCGAAAACAAGGTCCGCGAAGCCAATGTGCGCGTCGTCGCCGCCAGCAATCGCGACCTCAAAGCCAGCATGGAGGCGGGGGATTTCCGCGAGGATCTCTACTATCGGCTCAATGTCATCAGTGTGACCATTCCCCCGCTGCGCCAGCGCCCTGCCGATCTCGAGCACTTCGCCAGGGAATTCCTCGCCTTCTTCGCCAGCCAGAGGGGGCGCAACATCGAAGGGTTCAGCGACTCGGGTCGCAGCGCGTTGCTGCGCCACTCGTGGCCCGGAAATTTGCGCGAACTGCGCAATGCCATCGAGCGGGCCACCATTCTGGCTGAGGGAACCAGTATCGAGGCCGAGGACCTGCCCGAGCCCATTCCGACCTTTGCCGGCGGGGACAAGCCCTCCGACCCAAGGATTGGCGGCGAGCACAGCCTTGAAGAGGTCGAACAGGCGCATCTGGCGCGGGTGCTCAATTGGGCACCATCCTTCCACTACGCGGCAAGCGTCCTGGGCATCGACAAAGCCACCCTTTACCGCAAGCGCAAGCGCTTCGGCATTGGCTCCAGCAACGCCTGACACCGCGCCCTTGTAGCGGCTTGTAGCGGCGGTCTGTGAGCGCCGAACCCGATGATCAAGCCGAAGCGCTTTTTCATGGGCGGCTCCTGTGAGCGACAGGCCGCCGCTACAATGCGCAGTCATTGTTGCGCGGGAAGCAAAATCTGGTCGCGATCCTGAGTCATCGCGCCCCAAAAAAGCAGAATGCGTGCCACCCGACCATGCCTAACCCTCCTGCCTGCCACTACCGTATAGAACCTTAGTACTATAGACGAGAGCGGGCAAGCTGCGCTAGGTTGCCAATCCGATCGGGCGATGGCTCGTCGGTCGTCACTCGCATGCGTCACATCGGCCGGGGTTGCGGCACAAACGCCGCCGCCACTAGGCCGCTTCAGCTACACCGCACAGTCATCCCACCACCTAACAGACCAACCAACAACCGAACCAACCAAGCAATGAAACGAATTCGACCGCTCCTCGCGCTGGCCACCGGGCTCGCGCTCCTCGGTTCTGCCGCCCACGGGCAGGACAAAAAGCCCAACATCGTCTTTATCATGGGCGATGACATCGGCATGTGGAATATCGGCGCCTACAACCGCGGCATGATGGCCGGTAAGACGCCCAATCTCGACAAGCTCGCCAAGGAAGGCATGCTCTTCACCGACTACTACGCGGAAGCGAGTTGCACCGCGGGGCGCGCCAACTTCATCACCGGCCAGTTGCCGATCCGCACCGGCATGACCACCGTCGGCCAGGCGGGTGCCAAAACCGGCCTGCCGGCGGAAGCCTGCACCATTGCCACCGCACTCAAAGCCCAGGGCTACGCCACCGGCCAGTTCGGCAAGAACCACCTCGGCGACCAGAACGAATTCCTGCCCACCGTCCACGGCTTCGATGAGTTCTTCGGCTACCTCTATCACCTCGACGCGATGGAAGACCCGGCCCACCCCAATTATCCGCAGGAACTCCTCAACGTCGTCGGCCCTCGCAACATGGTTCATTCCTGGGCCACCGAAACCGATGACCCGACCGAAATGCCGCGCTGGGGCAAAATCGGCAAACAGAAAATCGAGGACGCCGGCACCCTCTATCCGAAACGCATGGAGACGGTGGACGACGAGATCCGCGACCTCGCCATCAGCTTCATCGACAAGGCCAAGAACGACGGCAAGCCGTTTTTCTGCTGGCTCAACCCCACCCGCATGCACATCGTCACCCATCTTTCCCCGAAATATGAGGCAATGCGCAACTCGGTGAATGGTTGGTCCGAACAAGAAGCCGGCATGGCCCAACTCGATGACGACGTCGGCATCGTGCTGAAGAAAATCAAGGACATCGGCGAGGACGACAACACCATCGTCGTGTTCACCACCGACAACGGCACCGAGCTTTTCACCTGGCCCGATGGCGGGACGACGCCCTTTGCCCAGTGCAAGGGCACCATCATGGAAGGCGGCTTCCGCGTGCCGTGCATCCTGCGCTGGCCCGGCAAAGTGCCCGCCGACTCGATTCAGAACGGGATCTTCTCCGGCCTCGACTGGTTCCCGACTTTCCTCGCCGCTGCCGGCAATGCGGACATCACCGAGCAATTGCTCAAGGGCGTGAAACTCGGCGACCGCACCTATAAGAACCATCTGGATGGCTACAACCAGATGGCCGCCATCACCGGCAAGGGACCCTCCGCCCGTCACGAAATCTTCTACCTCGGCGAAAGCACCGTCGGCGCCGTGCGCATTGACGACTACAAGTTCCGCTTCATCGACCAACCTGCCGGTTGGCTCGGGGAAAAAACCCACCCCGACGTGCCTTACATCACCAACCTGCGCCTCGATCCGTTCGAGCGCATGGGCTGGCCCAACGCCGGAACCAAGGAAGGCGCTGAGCAATACTTCGATTGGTTCAAGTTCCAGTTCTGGCGCTTTGTCTTCGTCCAACAGGTCGTCGGCAAGGAACTCCAAACCTTCCTCGAATTCCCGCCGATGCAACGCGGCGCCAGTTTCAACCTCGATGCCATCAAGGCCGAAATGGGCAAACGCATGGCCGAGGCCGAGGCCGCAAGCAAAGGCCCTAGCAACTAACCGCAATGCGTGTCACGGCGGGCGGTTCGCAAGCGCCGCCCGCCCCCTTTCCCGTCATCTGTTAGCCGCCGTCCGATCCGTCCGATCCGACTGACAAATGACGAACGATTACCTCTTCACCGCCGTCCCGCCTTCTCCATCCAGCCAAAAGCAACCCAACCGAAACCATGAAACCTACATGCAATCCATCCCGCAGTGCCATCGCAATTCTCGCTGCATCCCTGCTGCCCCTCGTGGCCGCCGAGCCCGATGCCGATCAGTTGCTCCGCGGCATGTCCGCCAAGCTCGCCGCCGCCAAGAGCTTTTCCTTCGAGGCGACCCGTGAGATTGACGGGGCCTTGCTCGAAGCGCAAAAAGTGCCGGAAAAGGCCAGCATCACCGTTTCGGTGCAGCGCCCGAACCAGATTGCCGTGCGTGCCCAGAGCGATCTCGGAGTGCGCCGCCTCATCGCCGACGGCAACACCCTCACGCTATTCGACGAAAAGATGAACCATTACACCAAGCTGCCAATGGCCACGACCCTCGACGGCCTGGTTGACCAACTCGAGGAGAAATATGGCTTCATGCCGCCACTCGCCGAGTTCGCGCTCTCCGATCCCTACAAGGAATTCCGCAGCCAGGCGCAATCCGTCACCTACCTCGGGCTTGCCACGCCCTCGGGCGAGGCCGAGTGCCATCGTATCGCACTGAAAGGCAAGGAGGCCGACGCCGAGTTGTGGATTGCGGTAAGCGACCAATTGCCCCGCAAACTCACCGCAACCTTCCATACCAAAGGCCAGCCCCAAGTGCGCATCGACTTCTCAAAGTGGAATCTCGACGCGCCCGTCAACGCCGCCGAATTCGCCTTCACTCCGCCCAACAACGCCCAGCAAATCGAAATGTGGACCCCTGCCAAAATGCAAGCCCACCGTGAATTCGTCAGGCAACATGCACAGCAACCCGCAAAGCAACCCGAAAAATAAATGCGCCGAAGTCCAAACCCGATTCCCGGAATCCCAGATCCCAAATTTCAAATTTCAAATTTCAAATTTCAAATCCCAAATCCCAAATCCCAAATTTCCAGGGCGAAAGCCACAACCCTCCACCAATCCAAACTCCTAACATGAAAACCACACTTCACCTGTCCCGCGCGCTGCTCGCCGGCGCGGCCATGCTCCTCACCGTACCTGCCGCCCACGCCCGCTGCTACGGCGTTTGCCGCCCCGCGTACCACCCCGCCTACCACCGCGACGCTGCCGTCGTCGCCGGCGCCGCGGCCGGAGCGGCGGTGGCCAACGCCGATGATGCCACCTGGGTGGACCCTAACGGGACGACTCAATCCGGGCAGACCGCCCCGCCACCGGGCGTGAGCCCCGCCAATGTTGCCCCTGACGTTGACGTGCCCATGAACGGCTACGTCCGGACCATACCGGCAAACTACCAGACGGTCACCTATCAGGGTTACACCTGCTACCTCGCCAACGGCACCTATTACCGGCCCATTTTCTATCAAGGCAGCACGGTCTATGTCGTGGTGACCCCGTCGGATTTCTAGGCCCCAAATGAGCAGTATCATCATCAGTTTGATCACCCTCTTGTGCCTCGTCGGCGGGTTCTTGCTAGGCCGGTGGCTGCAACACCTGTTGCCNGATCANCATCTTTCCAACGAATCGCAAAACACCGTCAAGCTGGGTGCCGGCATGGTNGCCACGATGTCCGCCCTGGTCCTCGGCCTGCTAGTCAGTTCTGCCAAAAGCTCGTTTGACGCCGTCAACGTCGCCATTTCCCAGAACGGCGCGCGCATCGTTCAGCTCGATCACTTGCTAGGCCAGTACGGCCCGGAGACCCGCGCCATGCGTGACCAGCTCAAAGCCTCCGTGGTTGCACGGGTGGCCAAAGTCTGGGATCAGGCGGCGCCGGGCGCGTCGGGTTTGCAGGCCGTGGAAAAGTCCACCGACGTGGTGGATCTGCAATCCAGCCTCGGCACGCTGACACCGCAGAACGATGTGCAGCGATCGGTGCTCAACCAAGCCCGCCAAGTCAGCGATGAGATCTGGCAGAGCCGGCTGCTGCTCATCGAGGAACAGCAGGAGCCGGTGCCGACAGTGTTTCTCGTGCTGCTGGTGTCTTGGCTGGCGCTGCTATTCCTGAGCTTCGGCCTGTTCGCGCCGGGCAACCCCACGGTATCTGCGGTGATGCTGGTCTGCGCGTTCTCGGTGTCTTCCGCGTGTTCCTGATTCTTGAGATGAGCCACCCGCTCGACGGTTTCATCAAGGTGTCCAGCGCCCCGTTGCTCAAGGCAATTCAATTGATCGGCCACTGAACGCAATCTGAAACACCACGTGAGCCTGGAGTGATGGGGGCTGAACTAGCAGAAGTCAGAAGTCAGAAGTGTCCTCTGACCTCTGAACCGCAAGCTAAGTCCGATCCTGCGCAACCTCGAGAAAGCCGGTAAAATCCAGATCGCCGGCTCCATCTACGATCTCGAAACCGGCCGCGTACGCTTCCTACCTCAATCTCAACGCTAACCCATGAATCCAAGATTTCGACAGGAACATAAAGACGCAGTAGGGAAGGGGAATCCCAACTCTCTGCTTCCTCTTCTGCCTCCTGTTCAAAATATGAATTCATGCCGAATTCCGGGAGAGTGCGAACTCCCACCCCTCCATCAAATCCAAACCAAACCACCGCATGCCATGAAAACAACCAAACGCAATCACACCCGTCTGTCGCTGGCCGCTTGCTTTGCCGCCGCGGCTTTATTTATGATCCCGGCCACCGGCCAAGCCGAGCCGCTCACCGAGGAGGCGGCGCACGCCATTGGCGTCGATGCCTATGTGTACCTCTACCCGCTGTTGACGATGGACCTCACTCGCAAGCAGTCCACCAACGTCGAAGCCGGCAAGGAGTTTGGCAAGGGCCCGATGAACACCTTTGCCAACGTCCCTGCCTATCCGCCCGCTGATTACAAGGTCGTGGTGCGGCCCAACTTCGACACCCTGTATTCGGTCGCCTGGCTCGACCTAACGAAGGAGCCGATGCTCGTCGCCGCCCCCGACACCGGCGGACGGTTCTATCTGCTGCCGATGCTCGACATGTGGAGCGACGTGTTCGCCTCGCCCGGGTGGCGCACCACCGGCACCGCGGCCGCCCGCTATGCGGTGGTGCCTGCGGGTTGGAAGGGCGAGCTGCCCAAGAACGTCGCGCGCATCGATGCGCCCACGCCCTACGTCTGGATCATCGGCCGCACCAAAACCGACGGCCCGGCGGACTATGCCGCCGTGCGCCAGATTCAGGCCGGTTTCACCATTTCACCGCTGTCGCACCCCGGCGCAGCGGTCCCGCCCGCGGCTGCCACGCTTGATCCTGGCGTGGACATGAAGACCCCGCCGAAAGTCCAGATCGATACCATGTCCGCAGCCAGCTACTTCGCCTATGGCGCGGAACTCTTGAAGCTGCATCCGCCGCACATCACCGACCAACCGATCATCGCGCAAATGCAACGCATCGGACTTGAGCCCGGCCGCGACTTTGATTTGACCAAACTCCCGCCTGCCGTGCAGAAGGCCCTCATCAGCGTCCCCGCCGATGCCCAACAACTCATGAAATGGAAGGTCCCGACCCTGGCGCGGGTCGTCAACGGCTGGTCGATGAACACCGACACCATGGGTGTCTATGGCAACTATTATCTGAAGCGGGCCATCGTCTCGCAGATGGGCCTCGGCGCGAACCTGCCAGAGGATGCCATCTATCCGCTCAACCTGTGCGACGAAACCGGCAATCCGCTCGACGGCTCGTACTCCTACACCATCCACTTCGACAAGGGCGACACGCCACCCGTCAACGCCTTCTGGTCGATCACCCTTTACGATGGCGAGGGCTTCCAGGTGGCTAACCCGCTCAATCGCTTCGCCGTCAGCAGTTGGATGCCTTTCACCCTCAATCCGGATGGTTCGCTCGACCTGTATTTCCAAAACGCCAACCCCGGCAACGCCAGGCAAGCCAATTGGCTGCCCGCGCCCAAGGGGCCGTTCAACCTGTGCATGCGCCTATACGGCCCGAAGTCCGAGTCGCTCACCGGCAAATGGAACCCACCGCCTGTCAGAAAGGCCCCGCCAATCGCGCCGCTACAGGCGCAGTGAGCGCGGAAATCGGTTTCCAGTTGGCAGCCGTCCGACCGATCCGACCGATCCGATACATGAACTCACCAATACCTAGCAACTCGTGACTCGCCACCCGCACCCATGAAAACACCCCGCATCCTTCATTTCGTCCTGTCGCTCGCCGTCGCCGCGCTGGCCGCCGCTTGTGCCACCACTCCCGCCAACCTCAGGACCAAGCAGAACCTGGCGATTTCCGCCGACTTCAAGGTGATCACCCCGCGTAAGCCCGACGAGCAGGCGATGCTGGAGAAATTACCGGCAAATCAGGTGACGCGCATCACTCATGAGGGGAAGACCTACTATGTGCTGCCGGACCTGGCACATCATCAGGCCTATATCGGCGGGCCCAAGCAGTATCTGACCTATCAACAGCTCAGCCAGGCCAATGAACAGGCCAAAGAGGACCAAGCGGACAAGGGCATCCGCCAGCAACAGCAAATGAACGCGGCGAACTGGGGGAGCTGGGATGGCTGGGGCACTTGGGAAGCCAGCAACGGCAGCACCCTTTACGGCGGCAATGCCGTCAGCGGCACTCGCGCGGCTTACGGCTGGTATTGAGCGCATGACTCCGCCAACGGCCATCTGAAATCCATCGTCCGATGGAACCGCTGCCGTTTGGCTTCCGATACGTCAACAGGAATCTCCCCGACGCAAGAAACTCCACCACCAACACCATTAGCACCAGCACCAAAACCACGAAAACCACCCATCCATGAAAACTAACAATCTGATCCGATTCACCCTTCCTCTTGCCGTGGCCTATGCCGCGGGCAACTGCGGCATCCTCCAAGCCGCCGAGCCCGATCCCCAGCAGGCAGCCATCCACAAGACCGCCGAGGCCTTTATCGACGCCTTTCACAAGGGCGATGCCAAAGCGTTGGCCGCCTTCTGGACAAGCAACGGCGATTACATCGATGACACCGGCCGCGTGCTCAGAGGCCGCGAGGCGATTGAAAAATCCTTCGCGGAACTCTTCGCGGCTAACAAGGGCCTGAAGCTGCGCATCGAGGTCGCCTCGCTCAAGTTCCCGACGCCCGACACCGCCATCGAGGATGGCACCTCGGCGGTTCTCACGCCAGATGGCTCAGCCCCAAGTCGCGCCCGTTATACCAATATGTTCGTCAAACAGAACGACAAGTGGCTGCTTGAGAGCGTGCGCGAGTCGCCCGATCCGGGCCCGAGCAACTACGAGTACCTGCGCGGGCTGGAGTGGGCCATCGGCGAGTGGGTCGATGAAGCCCCCGCCAACACGCCGAGCGGTGAAATCGGCTACGTCTGCTTCACCTGGGCACCCGGTCAGAATTTCATCGTCTCCACGCGCACCGTGGACTACAAGGACGACAGCCAGGTGCAAGCCACCCAGTGGATCGGTTGGGATGCGGCGGCCAGGCAAATCCGCTCCTGGAGTTTCCAGGCCGACGGCGGCACGGGCCAGAGCACCTGGACCAAAGACGGCAACAAGTGGCTCATCAAAACCGAGTCGATTCTCGCGGACGGCAGCAAGATCACCGCCACCAACATCGTCACGCGGGGGGATGACAACACCCTCACCTGGCAGACCAAGGAGCAGATGGTCAACGGCCAGGCGCTACCCGACACCAAGGAAGTCAAAATGAAACGCGTCGATTGACAGCACCGGCCTAACCGCACCGATCTAACCGAACCACAACCCCACTCGTCACCATGAATGCCAAAGCACTCGTCATCACCGCCGCCACCTGCGCGGCGTTCGCTCTCACCACCTCCGGCGCCTTTGCCTGGGGTTGCTCGCGCTCTTGCAGCGCCTCCACCCGCGGCGGCGGCAGCGTCTCGCACACCAGCGCCTCAGCCGGAGGTTATGGCGGTTACGCCCATGCCGGCACCACCACGGCCACCGGCAGAGAAGGCAACTCGTATAGCACCGCCCACGCCAGCGCCGTTGGTGCCGGCGACAGCGCTTATCATGGCGCCGCTTACGGTGGAACGGCCTATCACGGCGCCGCTTACGGCGCTTCCGTCTATCACGCCGGCGGCTACGGCGCCGTGAGCTATGGCGGATGTTACAGCACCGGGATGGGTGTGGGCGTCGTGGCCACCGCGCCGGTGTATGCGCCGCCCGCCGCAGGGGTCGCTGTCTATCAGCCTCCCGTGGCAGCCGCGGCAGCCGTCTATCATCCCTACACGCCGTACGCCGCCGGCGTCTATCATCGCACCGTGGCGTTCCGCAGGTGAGCGGCCGTGGCATTTGATGGACTGCATGTGCCTGGTAATCAGTGGTCAGCGATCCGACCGATCCGACCGATCCGCCTGACAACTGATTACTTCTTCCTCACCCCGCATGTCTCCGCTGAGTAAAATGATGCAGATGCGGAATCAGGCACAAAATCCTTGATCTTTTCTTCCATCAACTTACCTCATCATGATGTTGCCATAAGTCTTCATTCTTCGCTGCGAGTCCCGAACACAAAGTTAATATATTTACAGCCCCAAGTACGGCACCGCTCCCGGACCCAGAGGCCATGTGACCAGAGCACCAACCGGAGCAAACAGAGGGAACGGAGGGGCACGGACCCATCCCTCTGGTTTCTCTGTGGCCTCCTGTTCAAAAGTCTGACCCCGAATCGTTCAAATTCGCCCCGCCGCATCTTTTCGCGTGCCTTGGCACGGGAAGTCGCCTAACTTTCGCCCGTTGATCCGACCTGCTCTCCGTGCTCCCCGTCCCGGTCATCCTATGAGTTGCCACCCATGAAAACCCTGACGAAATGCCTGCTGTTGTGCTTGTGGTTCGTACCCT
>TBL_comb47_HYPODRAFT_10008507_pt1 | contig 10466 bp, 8 predicted proteins | sample TroBogypolimnion_40_FD_10682 | JGI IMG/M metagenome (IMG submission 10682)
CTTTTCAAAACAGCCTACATAAATGTTTGGGTGATAGGTTGTTTTGAAAAGTAATAGTATAACATTTCAACTAATAAAGTGGCCCAGTCGAACCCGCCCCTGAGTGGCCCATTTTAACCCGCCCCATGACAAACAACAGCCTCAACGGGTGTCCAGAGTCTCGGAGTGTTCAACGAAGTATGTGTTCAAAATGTGTTTTGTTGTAGTGCCGTCCGTATCGGACGGCGGTTTAGATCTTCCCTCTCAGAGAGAGGGCGCTACACCGGAAACAGTGTCCAAAATGTGCGAGACGGATGTCCAAAATGGAGGGTTATGCTCCGTCATAACCGGGTTCGGGAAAGGTTGCCACGGATGTCAACCCCATAGCTATCAAGCTAAGGATTTTTGAACTGAATATCCAATAACCAACAAGGAATATCCAATGTCCAAGTTCATTCCAATCCTTCACCGGTTGGAAATTGAGAGTTGGATATTGGGTGTTCAAAAGAGTTTATCTTGGTTTAGGAGCATAACCCTCCAGGGAAAACAGGAAATTCTGTTTCCTGACGATTCGCGGCTTATGACTGCCAGGTTGAATACGGGTTCTGCGCCAGATTTGAATTGCAGTATCTGACGTCGGCGGTTACTTCCTGACCGGCCCACGGGGGAAGGTCGAACTGTTCGGCTTCGCTGCCCAGTTCTATTTCGGCCATAATTAATCCGGCGTTGCGGCCTTCGAAGACATCCACTACCCAGAATTTGTCGTGATATTTGACTTCATAACGGTTTTTTTCGACGGCGACGGAGTCGCACAGGTTTTCCAGCATCTGACGGGCGTCATCAAGCGGGATCGGATATTCAAATTCCGGACGGGTGAAATTGACGGATTTACCTTTCAGGGTAATGTACGCCTGTTCTCCGGCAATCCTGATTCTGACGACGCTCTTGCCGCTGCGGGAATAAATAAACGACTGACGGAAATGTTCGCCGCTGTCGGCATGCCGTTTCCAACTGTCGTCTTTAACCAGAAACTTTCTTTCAATTTCCTGAGGCATGTAAAATCCTATTATTGTTTGTTGATGTTCCATTCGTCATTTTGGAGTCCAGCGAGGTTCCTCTCCGTCATTTTTAAGGTGTCTAATCGCTATGAACTTAACCGGCTTCTCCGAAATTTTCCCCGTCAGGCGCTCCGGCCTGACTTTGGACTGCGGCGACCCTGCGCCGCTTTGGTTCTGCTATAGAACTTTCGTATTCCAGTATCGACGAAATTTTTGTGACGGCATACCCAATCTAAAGCGGCGCAGGGGTGCCGCACTCCAAAGATTGCTCCGCAATCATAAAAATACAAATCTCTATACGATCAAGCAAACTCATTTGAACATCCAATATCCGACACTCAATTTCCAACCGGTGAAGGATTGGAATGAACTTGGATATTGGATATTCCTTGTTCGTTATTGGATATTCGGTTCAAAAATCCTTCGCTCGATAATCGTTTCCCCGTCAGTTGTAAATCCGGTTATGACGGAGCATAACCCTCCAGAGGCGGGCAAGCCCTCCAGAAAACTACAAAATCCGGTTATGACGGACAAGAGACGGACCGCCAAATCGTTCATGCTTACGGGGTATAGTTAAAAAAGGCCATGACCGGAAGCCAGCCGCCTTCGTTAAAATTCACTAAGCCGATCTGAAAAGCCGACTTCCGGCTGACATTCACCAGCCCGATCTGGAAACCTTTCTTCTGCGCCACATTCACCATTCCGACCTGGGTGCCGTAGGCGGCGGCCTGGGCGACATTGACCATGGACCACTGAAGTCCGCTGAAATCTTCGCAAATGGCGCTGCCGATGGAACACTGGAAGCCTTTGACGTGATCCGTGGCGCTGCAGGCCAGAGACATTTCAGCGCCGATGACATTACCGTCGCCGGAACATATGGGCAAGCCTAATTTCAGGCCATACACATCCTCATATTCCGTCGCGGGCGGTATCCCGAACCAGAACCCTACCTGAATTGATTCCCATCGTTCGGTATTGGCGTATTTTTTGTGATTGGGCGCTGCCCAGACATCCGCTTTCTCTTTGGGCTTGTCCGCCGCTGAAATAGCGAGGCCGGTGTAGAGCAAAAACAAAATGACGAAGAAATTTTTCATGAACCGTGTCTCCTTATGGTACTAATTTAACTTGAAACCTTGCTAAAATCACGCCGCAATGCTCAAAAACCTTTTAAATACTTTCGACGGTCTTTTTCTGGGAGAAATACATCTCTTTGTAAATGCCTTCCTGCGCCAGCAGTTCGTCGTGTTTGCCCTGCTGGACAATGCGGCCTTCGTTCAACACTACAATTACATCGGCGTTTTTGATCGTTGAAAGCCGGTGGGCGATGATAACCGTGGTCTTGTCCTGCATCAGCCGGTCCAGCGCCTGCTGGACGAGGTGTTCGGAGACGGTGTCCAGCGCGGAAGTCGCTTCGTCCAGCACCAGGATCGAGGGGTTTTTCAGCACCGCGCGGGCAATCGCCAGGCGCTGCTTCTGTCCGCCTGAAAGGCTGGCGCCGTTTTCCCCGATCACGGTGTCGTAGCGTTGATCCAGATGGGTGACAAATTCCTCCACATTGGCCATGACGGCGGCATTTTTGATCTCTTCGTCCGAAGCTCCCTTTTTGGCGTAGGCAATATTGTCCTTGATGCTGCCGCTGAACAGGAACGGCTCCTGAAGCACCACGCCGATGCTGTTGCGGTAGGATTCGATTCCCAATTTCTTGATATTGATGCCGTCAACCTTGATTTCGCCGATGCTGATGTCGTAAAACCGCAGCAGCAGACTGGAGACCGTGGATTTGCCGGAACCGCTGGGGCCGACCAGCGCGACCTTCTGTCCGGGTTCTATTTTCAGCGAGAAATTTTTCAGCACCGGTTTCTTTTCATCATAGCCGAAGGTCACATTATTAAACTCGATGTTGCCGTTCAGGTGTTCGACTTTAACGGGATGCGGGTCTTCCTTGATTTCCGAGGTGGTATTGAGCAGTTTGGAGATGCGTTCGGCGCTGGCCAGCCCCATCGTGATGTTGGCGGAAACGGCGGACAGGGCATTGACCGGTCCCAGCAGCATGCCCATGTAACTGTAATATGCGGCAAAATCGCCGATAGTCATCGAACCTTTCTGCACCATGAGCGTTCCGATCCCGATGATTGCCAGATAGGCGCAAATGCTTATCACGTCGGCGATATTCCAGCACAGCGCCCACTGGGAATTGGCCCGCAACTGGATATCCAGCGTCGGGCGGAGGCTGACAAAGAAATCCTTGCATTCGGTCCGCTCCTTGGAAAACGATTTCACCACTTTGACGCCGTTGAGCGTTTCCGCCAGGTTTGCGGAAATTTCCGACATCTTTTCCTGCATGGCTTTGGTATCCACGCGGGCTTTTCTATGGCTGCGGCGCATATTCAGGAAATGCAGCGGAATGATGATAAGCGCCACAATCGACATCTGGAAATTCATTATAACCAGGATGATCACGGTTACCAGGATCAGGAACAACTGGTCGCATAACTGGGCGACGATGCCGATCAATTGCTGAAGCTGGCCGACATCGCTGATAACGTTGGAGATCAGCTTGCCGGTACGGTATTCCTGATAGAACCGCAGAGAAAGAGTTTGCAGATGTTTGAACAGTTTGTGACGCACGTCAATCAGTACGCGCATCTGCACGTAATTGATCAAATAGCTCCATAAATAGCGCAGCATGCACCTGGACAGCGCAATCAGAATCATGCCGCCGCACAAGATCATATAAAGCTGAAAATCCTGATTCGGCAAGACCTTGTCGATCGCGATTTTCAGCATAAACGGCAGGACCAAGCCCAGATTGGAAAACATCATGACGCTTATTGTGGCGCCGATAATCAGCTTGCGGTAAGGCCTAATCAGCGCCCAGCAATCCCTGACACTGGTATTCAAAACAAAATCTCCTTAATAAGGTAAGATTAAGCAGTGACTACCGGCTCCAGGATGGCGGAGTCGGTTTTTCTGGAAATCGGAAGCAGCACTTTGAACGCGGCGCCTTCGCCGACTTTGGAGTCCACTTCGATCAGACCGCAATATTTGTTGACGGAATCCAGACAGAAATGCAGTCCGATGCCGCGGGCATTGGCATTGCTTTTCATTTTGGTGGTAAAGCCGAATTCAAAGATTCTGCTTTTAATATCATCCGGAATGCCCGGACCGTTATCCTTGATTTCAACCAAAACATATTCTTTGGTCCCTCTGGTCTCTTTTTTCAGGGCGATCTGGAGCCGATATTGCTTGTCAGGATTATTTTCCGAATCCATCGCTTCAACGGCATTTTTGATCATATTGATGAAGACCTGGGTCATGATGGAGGCGTCGATCAGGATTTCCGGCAGTTTCCGGTCAAGGTCGGTCGTGATTTTGAATCCGCGCTTATTGAATGATTCCTCAAAGATGGTCACGGAAGATTCCACCACCCCGGCCAGTTGAATCATATTTTCAGTTCCGAGTTCCCCGACAAACCGCTGCTGCAATTCAATAATTTCGCTGATATGGAAAAGCCTGTCGGAAACCGACTGCACCATTTTGGATGCATCGCGGTTGTTGCCGCGGATATGTTCCAGCAGTTCTTTGATAATGTCCAAATACTGTTTTCCGGCTTTGTCGGTCTGGAGGAACTTCTCCAGATCGCCGTTTTTTAAATGTTCCCGCATTTTCGGCAGCATGTCATCCAGGATCAGGGATTCAGGCCGCTCTTCCGGCTTGAAATGAAGCTTTTCGACAAGGCCGCTGACCGCCAGCTTGGCAATGGTCACGGCGTTGCCAATGTTGTGAATGATGCCGGTGGAAACCTGCACCATGCCTTCCTCGCGGGCCGCCTGAAGCTGTTTTTCGTAATCCTGGCGTTTCTTGAAGTCCTTGATTACTTCGATGCACAGAGAGGCTATTTCCGCCAGGCGGAGCAGGAAAACGCCGTCATTCGCCGTAATTTTATAGGAGTCAAAATCCTCTTTGGAGGTGACAATGATGCAGCCGTAATTTTCATTACGGTACTTTATCGGGGCGATCAGGCAGCGCGGGCCTTCCAGCACAAAACGTTCAGGAAAAAACGGCGGGTTTTTGCCCTCATAAAAAACATAGCCGTCGCTGCCGCAGGCTTTGTCCAGGTCATCTGAAGTGAACTTGGTTTTATAACCTTTGATAAATTCCGTATGCCGTTTGTCATGAGCGATCAACTGGGCTTCAATCTGCTGGGTTACTTCTTTCAGCATCGGAAACGTTCCGGAGACCGCGCAGCCGTAAAAATGTTTGTCTTCGCCGCAGAGGAGCAGCGCGCCGCCGGTGGCTTTCATTGAGCGGACGGTGTATTTGATAAAATTCGGCAGAAATTCTTTTTCCTTGTCCTGCGAAGCGATCACTTCTTTGGACAGCCGGAGAATGTCCGCGGTGGCATTGCGCTCTTTGGAGATACCCTTTTTCAGGCTGTAACTGGTCCGGTTGGTAATAATAATCCTGGCCCGTTGAAGCACTATCACGATAATAAGCGCAACTATGACTACAGATAAAATAAGTATCAGCATAATCCTTCTCCGTTATGGTTATATATTGTTATCTTACCATAAATTAATTTTTTCTGATCAGTTCCGCCGCATTATATGAACTGCGGACCAGCGGGGCGCTGGCAACAAAAGAAAACCCGAGTTCACGGGCTATCCTGCCCCATTCATCAAATTTTTCCGGCTCCACATAACGATCCAGCGGCCAATGTGCGGCGGAAGGAGGCAGATATTGACCGATGGTCAAAATCGACACCCCGGCAGCCCGGAGGTCCTTGAGCGTCTGCACCACCTCGTCATCCGTTTCGCCAAGCCCGGCCATAATGCCGGATTTCACCGGGATTCTGCCGCCGCCGATTTCAACGGCCGCTTTCAGCACCGCCAGCGAGCGGGAATAATCCGCTTTGCTCCGGATCACGCCGGACAATCGCCTTACCGTTTCAACATTATGGTTAAAAACTGTCGGCCCCGCGGCCAGCACAGTTCTAAGCGCATCCGTATCTCCGTTAAAATCCGGAGTCAGCACTTCAATCCCGGCCTCCGGGATTGTGCGGCGCAGCGCATTGATTACCGCCGCGAAATGTGCGGCGCCGCCGTCCGGCAGGTCATCCCGCGTGACGCTGGTGACCACCACATATTTCAATTCCATCTTCGCTGCTGCGGCCGCCAGCCTTTCCGGCTCGTCGGGATCCGGCGGCTCGGGCGAGTCGGTATGTCCGACCGCGCAGAACCGGCAATTCCTGGTGCAATGTTCCCCCAGGATCATGAATGTCGCCGTCCGCCGGTGCCAGCATTCGTTAAGATTCGGACATCTGGCGCTGGAGCACACCGTATTCAAACGCAATCCGGTCAGGATTGAGCTTACTTCCTCCCGGGCGTGTCCGCTGTTCACTTTTACCCTGATCCACGGCGGCAGTTTCGGGCGGTGCGGTGTTCCTGTGCTGTCCATTTCAATCAATCCTGGAGACGCGGCCATTAATCCCGGCAGCGGGAAATGACCAGGCTCACATTGGTGCCTCCGAATGCAAAACTGTTGCTCAATACATGACGTAAATCAACCCCGTCGCGAAGTTCGCGGACAAAATCAGCCCAGCCGAACTCCGGTTCCGGGTTATCCAGATTGATGGAAGGGCAGATAAAGCCTTTTTCTATCATCTGGCTGCAAAAAATCGCTTCGACTGCGCCGGCGGCGCCGATCATGTGTCCGGTCATCGACTTGGTGCTGTTGATCGCCACCTTTGAACCGAACACCTGCTTGATGGCGTCCATTTCCACCGGATCGCCGATCGGGGTGCCGGTCCCGTGGGTATTAACATATTGAATATCTTCGATTTTCAGTCCGGCCGCGGCAACGGCTTCCCGCATTACTGTCGCATTTGACGGCGCATCCGGAACTACCATGTCCGTGCCGTTGCTGTTGGCGGCGCTGCCGGAAAGTTCACAAATCGGCCGGACGCCGCGCCGTTTAACGCTCTCTTCAGATTCCAGCACCAGAAAACCGGAGCCGCAGGCTATCACAAAGCCGTCTCTGGCGGAATCGAACGGGCGGCTGGCTTTTTCAGGGGTTTCATTATAGTTTTTGGACAGCGCCCGGATGGCGATAAAGCCCAGGGCCTGAGCCCAGCTTAACTCTTCCGCTCCGCCGCATACCACCATATCATAGAGTCCGAACTGGATCAGGCGCATCCCGGCCAGGATGGCGTGGGCGCTGCTGGCGCAAGCCGAACTTATATCATAACTTTCTCCGGAAAAACCGAAGATCAGGGACAAATTGGCGACTGCGGAAGACGGCATTACCCTGGGCACAATGCACGGGTTCACATTGCGCAGTCTTCTGGTTCTGTCATAAGCGAGGGCGGCTTCATAAGTTTCCTGATAGTTGCTGCCGGCGACTCCGCTGATTACCGCAATCCGGTGACTTCTTACTTCTTCCAACGGAATTTTTGCTTCATTCAGGGCCTGCTGCACCGCAACAATTGACATCCTGGCATTGGCCGGAGCAAAACGCAACCGCTTTTTGTCCAGCAACTCGCACGGAGGATTCTGGTCGGAAAATCCGCCGACCTGACAATCCATCCCGCGATCTTTCCAGTCCTGAACAAATACCGTTCCGGAACGTCCTGCCCGCAGAGCCTCTTCATTTTTAGGTAAACCGCTACCTAAAGGTGTTAGTAAACCCCGGCCGGTAACTAAAACTTTTCTCATGGATGAAACTTCCCTTATCTCCAAAACATTTTTGTCTATGCAGTTATAACCGCAAGAATATAATCATTTTTACGTAAAATTCTATTGCTAAAGCGAATATTTTTGCAGTAAATGGCATTATAACTGTAAAAAACATGGTTGCCGGGCGCTGGCCGGTTTTATAATTTGGGAAGACTGGGAGGACTGAGAGGACTGGGAAATAATTTTAACGGACAACCGGCCGTTCCCATACTTCCCATACTTCCCAGTCTTCCCAGTCTTCCCAGTCTTCCCAGTCTTCCCAATCTTCCTATACTTTGCTGTTGTCTGTTGATTCGCGGATTTTGCGGGATAAATTAGGAACTGTTCATATTTGCGGTTATAGCTAATAAAAGGATTGATAATGAGTGAAATACAATGCGCGGTCGGAGCTCTGGCGGTTTACCGGCAGAAACCGGCTAAAGTCATTTCCGTCAGCGACGGCAAAATAGAAATCGGCCTGCCGGAAGGCGAACGGAAAAGCGTCCGGCTCAAAGATATTGCCATGCTGCACGGCGGGCCGGTAGTCCAGTTGCCGACAGGGCCGCTGCCGATGCCGGATTTGATGGAAATCGTGGTGATGCTGGAAGATGAAATCGTTGATATCGCGGATTTCGCCGCGCTGGTTTACGGCAAAGCCGACCCGGTCGCCAGAGCATGGTCCGCCTGGCTGCTGCTTGAGGAAGGCATCTATTTCACCGGCAGTATTGCCGACGGCGTCAAAGCCCGCCCGGTGGCGGAAATAACCGCCGCGCTGGAAACGGCGGCGAATAAAGATAACAGCCGCCGCCAGCGTGAAGAATTGATTGAACGCATCCGCGCCGGAAAATTGCTGCCGGAAGACCGCCAGCATCTGCGCGACGTGGAACATCTGGCCTTGGGCAAAACCGCCGCCAGCGGCGTCATGCGGCAATTGAACATGGAACAGACTCCGGAAAAGGCGCATCGGCTGCTACTGAATTTGGGCGTCTGGGACTGCTGGAAAAATCCGTTTCCGTCCCGCGTCGGCATTGAACTGGAGGACCCGGAACTGCCGGTGCCGGAGATGGTTGAGGAGGAACGCCAGGATTTGACCGGGATGGTTGCGCTGGCGATTGACGACGAGGGCAATCAGGACCCGGATGACGCCATCGGTTATGCCGACGGCCTGCTGTGGGTGCATGTGTCCGACGTGGCGGCCATCGTCGCGCCGGGCGATGATATTGACCTGGAAGCCGAAACCCGCGGCACAAATTTATATCTGCCGGAACGGACGGTGCATATGCTGCCGCCGCCGGTAACCCATCAGCTCGGCTTGGGCCTGCGGGAAACCTCGCCCGCGCTGTCGTTCGCCATCCGTTTTGACGATAACGGCGCGCCGACGCTGGAAAAAGTCGTGCCGTCGCTGATTCGCGCCACCCGCTGGTCTTATGAAGAGGCGGAAACGCACCTTGACGAAGAACCGCTTAAATCGCTTCAGCCGCTGCTGGAACAATTCCGTCAATTCCGCGAGGCCGGAGGCGCGTTGCGCATCGAGCTGCCGGAAGTAAAAATCAAGGTTGCCCACGGCCAAGTTTCGATTAAACCGCTGCCGCCGCTGCAAAGTCGCGAAATGGTGGCGGAGGCCATGATGGCCACTGGCGCCGCGGTCGGAAAATTCGCCCTTGAAAAAGAGATTCCGTTCCCCTTCGCGGTTCAGCCGGAACCGGATGTTACCGGCAAACCGGTAACCCTGGCCGGTATGTTCGCCGCCCGGCGCGGCTGTACGGTCACCTCCGTCCAGACCATGCCGGGATGTCATTCCGGGCTCGGCCTTGATCCTTACGTCCGCATCACCAGCCCGCTGCGCCGCTACGGCGACCTGCTGGCGCATCAGCAGTTGCGCTTGCATCTGGCCGGAAAACCGCTGCTGCCGACCGTGGAGCTTGACGGCAAAATCGCCAAATCAGAAAATGCCGCCGCGGAATTGCGCCGCCTGGAACGCACCTCGAATGAATTCTGGAAACTGGTTTACCTGGAACTCAATCCAGACTGGAAAGGCCGCGCCGTGACCGTCGAACGCATGGACAACCGCGTAACCATGCTGCTGCCGGATTTGGCGTATGAGTACAAATTGCGTTCCGCCAATATGGAGTTGAACAGTGAGTGGACCGCCGCCGTCAACGCCATAGACCTCCCCGGCCTGATGGCGCGCTTCACGCTGTTGCCGACCGAATAATATAATTTCAGGAAAGTGGGCTTGATTTTTTCTTTCTGCATACATAAATAGAAATAATCAGGCCGATGATAGCGTAAATTACCAACTGGAGAAGGAATGTTATTGAAATTCCTAACGCCATTGGAACATTAGCAGGGAATTTAACGTTTTGGCAGATTACCATTAAAAATGCACATGGCAATACACAAATCAGCGTAAGAGGGTCATCTTTGCCCGTACAAAACATTAATAAAACTAGATTCGTCAGACCAAAAACTTCACAAATTGTAATCGTAAGAAGCCTCTTTTGCCGGGTATTAATTTCAAACTGATTTTTTTTGTTGTCAAGATTATAACTTTTGATTAGCTCCCTGGCGATAAACCATAAGAATAGAAGACCCGCTATAATTACAGCCAAATACAGTATATCGTCAGTCATGTTCATGTGTTTAAAAACCAAAAAACGGATTACAAAAATTAACCATCCAATAGCGAACAAAGCAAATATATAATAAATAACGA
>TBL_comb47_HYPODRAFT_10008509_pt1 | contig 10465 bp, 7 predicted proteins | sample TroBogypolimnion_40_FD_10682 | JGI IMG/M metagenome (IMG submission 10682)
GGCCGGCGCACTCCGTCACGGCGTTGCGCGCGCTCTGGTAAAATATGACGAATCTCTGCGTTCTGTTCTGAAGAATTGCGGTATGCTTACCCGCGATGCCAGAGTCAAGGAACGTAAGAAATCCGGTCAGCCCGGCGCCCGTAAACGGTTCCAGTTCTCCAAGCGTTAATCAGGTTTCTGGCAGGAGTTTGTCATGTCTGAAATCCGTGCTGCAGTGGTTGGAGCTTCGGGTTATTCCGGAGAAGAACTGGTTCGTCTGCTGTCAAGGCATCCCCGTTGCGAACTGGCGGTGATCACATCCCGCCAGTACGCCGGTAAACCCGTCGGCGAAATTTTCCCGCGTTATGCTGAAAATAAACTGCTGTTTACCGCTCCGGACGTCAAGATGATTGCCGAACAATGCGATGTGGCTTTTCTGGCGCTGCCCCACGGGCTGGCGACGGAATTCGCCATGCCGCTGCTTGAAGCAGGCGTGACAGTTATCGACATCAGCGCTGATTTCAGACTTAAAAGCACTGCCAAATACAAAGAATATTATAAAGAAGAGCATCCGTCCCCGGAACTTCTCAAGAAAGCAGTATACGGTCTGCCCGAACGCTATCGCGAGAATATCCGCCAGGCAGATTTAATTGCCTGCCCCGGATGCTATCCCACCAGTTCCATATTGCCGACCGCGCCGATGCTGGCCTCCGGACTTGCTTCGAAAGACGGCATTGTCATCTCCAGCATGAGCGGCGTCTCCGGCGCCGGCCGCAAAGTTGATCTGGCCTATATTTTCCCGGAATGCAACGAAAGCCTCCGCGCTTATGCAGTCACCGGACATCGCCACCTGCCGGAAATCGAGCAGGAACTTGCCGCCGCCATCGGTCCGCAAAGCGAAGTCGCGATTAATTTTATACCTCATCTTGTCCCGGTCAACCGCGGGATAAACTCCACGATCCTGTTGTATGCCAATCCCGGCTGCACCGTGGAAAAAGTTGAACAGGTTCTGAACGAGACATACGCGAAAGAACGCTTTGTCCGCGTGCTGCCGAAAGGCCGCCTTTCAGACACCAAATACGTTACCATGACCAATGTTTGCGAAATCGGTTTCACGTTTGACAGTCATACCGGGAAAATCATATTGACCGGCGCGATTGACAATCTGACCAAAGGCGCCTCCGGCCAGGCCGTACAGTGCATGAACATCAGATTCGGGTTTGAAGAAACCGACGGATTACTTTAGATTTAAGTTGACTGGTTCAGTTTTTACGGAACTTTGTTGTTTTTGAAGAGTCTAAATGTTAGTGTTATGTTAATATTGTGTATTCTGTGCAGGTTTTTTAAATAAAAAAGTTGCTTTGAACTTGGAAGCGTGTTATTGTAGTAGAAACCTGACTGATACGGGAATTACTTTGAAGTATAAATCTTATTGAGGTTCTAATGGAAACAGATAAAGTCCTGAGAGAGAATATTGATAACTCCAAATTGTTAGTAAAGCTTTCCATTATCGGCGGTATCGGCAGCGCCGTGATGGCGATTCTGGTTCTGATCCTGAGCGGAATCTCCAGCTGGGCCGGTTCCGATGTATTCGCGATGTCAATCCTCCCCCTTACTCTGGCGGTGGTTTTTGCAATCGGTTCAATGATTTACGGACTTCTTTCCGCATCCTCCGCCCAGGAGGACGAAGATAAAAGACTGCTGGAAAAACGCAAAGAGAACATTATCAATGTCAATGAAGACGTCCGGTTCACCGCGGGCAGATCTTTTGAAAACTATAAAAAATATACCCCTTATTTTCTGGCGGCGTTTGCTGCGGTAGTTACATTTACCCTGCTGGGGCTGTTCTGGTATTATCGCAGCGTCCGTACTGTTGTGCCGATTCCTGAGAATGCGTTGAAAAGCGCGTTTGTCGCGGTCATCTTCATGTGTATTTGTATCTTCTCCGGCGCTTTTTTTGTCGGACAGTCGCGGGATAAAGATTTCCGCTGGCTGAGGCCGCTTGGCGCCTGGCTGATTCTGGCTTTTGTCATTTCACTGTTTGCCACGTTCTCCGCGCTTATGTTCCGGTTCGGATATCCGCAGGTTGACGTGTATTTGAGCCGTATAACATTTGTTGTTTTTGCGCTGCTCGGCTTTGAATTTATCATCAATTTCATCACTGAATTTTACCGTCCGCGGACGATTGAAGAACCCCGTCCGGTATTTGAGAGCCGTCTGCTGGCGCTGTTTACCGAGCCTGGCGGCGTGGCCAGAAATGTGGCTGATGCGCTTGATTATCAATTCGGGTTTAAAGTTTCCAAGACCTGGGTTTCGGAGTTCGCGGAAAAATACCTTTTCCGGCTGGTTATTGTATGGCTGATCTGCCTGTGGATGTTTACCTGTATCTTTGAAGTGGGCCCGTCCCAGGTGGGGGTAAGGGAAAGTTTCGGCAGGATTGTCTCCGAAGAACTGCTTACTCCTGGAATTTACTTCACCCTGCCTTATCCTTTCGGGAAGGTTGCCCGCTATTCCTGTACTGAAATTCATGATGTGCTGGTCGGCCCCGGAATGATTGATGAAAACGGCAAGAAATTGAGGCCGGAAGTTGTGACCTGGACAGAAAAACATTATGTCACGGAATCCGAGTTTCTGGTTGCATCTGAAAAAGTTGACAAAGCCTTGAAACCGGCGACATCAGTTTCATTCCTCGGCATCAGCCTGCCGATCCAGTACCGGATCAGAGAAAGCGGACTGATCAATTATGCCTATAAACATAAAGACGCGGCCAAAATTCTCCAGAATATCGGAGAGATGGTCGCAACTAAATATTTTGCCAGTGTTTCCATCATGGAAATCATGTCCTCCGGACGCCAGAAAGCGGCGGAAGATCTCAAGAAGCAGATACAGCAGGCGGCCGATAATCAGGAGCTCGGCGTTGATATTGTGTATGTAAATCTGCATGACGTGCATCCGCCGACGGAGAAAGTCGCCCCGGCGTTCGAAGCCGTAATCGGCTCCATTGAAGAAAAAGAGACTGAAATTCTGAAAGCGAAAAGCTATTACGAAAGAATTATTCCGCAGGCCCAGGCGGATAAAATGCAGATTGAAGCGCAGGCCAAATCCTACCGTTATCAGATCACCACTGTTGCTCAGGCGGAAGGTGAACGATTCAACAAGCAGCTTCAGGCCTACGATGCGATGCCGGAGATATTCAAGCTGAGAACATATCTGGATATGCTTGAAAAAGATTGTGCTGACACTAGAAAATACATAATGAGCTCATCAATTCCGAATGAGATTTATGAGTTGAATTTTGAACAGAAAGCCAGGTTTGACTTGATTGACGCCGATGTCAATACATTAAGTGACCAGCCTAGAAAATAAGCATACTAAAAAATCAAAATAGAATAAATGGAGGCGGAAAAAATATGACGGCAGAAGCAAATAATACAAAGATTACCAGACATTGGCCGACTATGCTGCTTGGACTGATTGTTGGTGCAATTTTCATGATCGCAGTTTTCTCTTTTAAAATTAACAGTACTGAAACCGCGGTAGTTACCACGTTCGGCAAGATTGAAGAGCAGCCTGCCGGGCCGGGCCTGCATTTCCGCTGGCCGTATCCGGTTCAGGAAATTTTCAAATTTGACAACCGTTACTGCTGTTTCAACGGCAATGTCGGCAAGCTCGAAGAAACCATGACCAAAGACGGGCAGAACATCATTGCCGGCATCTACATTATTTACCGTATTGCAGATGCCAAGGAATTTTTCCGAAGCATGGTCACCATGAGCAATGCCGAAGACCAGCTCAATAACTGGATGAGAAGCATTAAGGATGAAACTTTCGGCAGATATGAATTTAACCAGCTTATCAACACTGACCCGAATAAAATGTGTCTTGATACAATTCAGAATGAAATCTGCAGGAAACTCAATGAAAAAGCAAAGACCTACGGAATCTATATTCAATCCACCGGCATCAAAACCATTAATGTGCCTAAATCCGTCAGCGAAAAAGTTTTTGAACGCATGATTCAGGAACGTAACGTTGTCGCTTCCGGATTCCGCGCCGCCGGCGAAAAAGAAGCCAAAGAGATAAAAATCAAGGCCGATACCGAACGGCAGGTTGTGCTGACAGATGCTGAAGCCGCCGCCAAGGAAATCCGGGCTCAGGGTGATGCGGACGCCGCCAAATATTATGCGGTATTCAAGAAAAATCCGGAACTTGCCACTTTCCTCAGAAAACTTGATTCTCTGCGCAAGATCATGAAATCAAGAACCACGCTGGTTCTGGATACTGACTCCGCGCCGTTCGATTTAATGAAGATGAACGCCGATAAATTGAAACCGTCCGCGCCTGTCACTGAAAAGAAATAATCACTAAAGAGAATGATTGCACATTATGGACAATATGAATAAAAAACAGGATGCGGGTTATCATGCCGACCATGAGGGGCAGTATGATTCCGGTTTAAAGTCGCTGATAAGAAGTCTCCAGATTTCATTTTTCGTTCTGGTGATAATTATTGTCGGAATGCTGGTCTACTTTTTCACTTTCGGCGGTTATTTCATAGTTAAACCGCAGGAAGCCGTCATTGTTTTGAGATTCGGCAGATATGTCGATACTTATACCGAAGACTGGCACTGGTTTTTTCCGCATCCGGTCAACTCGCTGATCCGGATCAAAACCAATCCGCAGGTATTAACGGTTGACTTCAAGTCTTCCGCAGTCGTAATGGACGAACAGCAGGCGCAGATGGGCGGTCCGCTGGATCCGGGCCGTGACAGCTATCTGCTGACCGGCGACGCCAACATTATTCATGCCTCGTGGCTGCTGGAATATCAGATCGTCAACCCCAAGAAATATTACGAAAAATGTTTCTGCCCTGACGATCCGCTCAATGATGATGAAGTGCTGGTGGCGGAAAAAGACGGAGTTGTTCTTGGAACACGCGGCCCCCAGACGATTCTCCGCGAAACTCTCAAGAATGTAGTTTTAAGAGTAACTGCCGGCAAGCCGGTAGACGATGTTCTATACGAAAAGAAACAAGCCTACAAAGATGAAGTTCAGGCATTGTTCGACAAAGCAATAGCCGATCTGGATATCGGAATCAAAATAAACAGCGTGGCTCTCCAGCAGGCCTATCCGCCGCAGAAAACCAAAGCCGCATTCGGTGAAGTCACCGCTGCCAACCAGGCTAAATCAACCATGATTGACACCGCCAACGAGTATCGCGTCAAACTGGAAAACAGTGTTTTCGCGGAAAAGGCGGAAATTCTGGCGGCCGCGACGACCTACAAAAAGCAGATTGTTTCCGAAGTGAAAGCCGAGAACATTTATTTTGAAAAGATCAATGCTGAATATGCCGCCAGTCCGGATACGGTGCTGATGGCGCTTTACAACTACACCCTTTCCGATGTTCTGGGCAAAATCCAGGAGAAATACATCGTTTCAAAGGGTACGGGGAAGCAGCAGCAGATACGTTTGAAAATCAATCCCGAACCGCTGGATAATGTTAATAAAAAAGCAGAAGCAACTGAAGGGAAATAAATATGGCAGAGGCCAGTACAGCACATAACGAACACGGGCATTGTGGTTGCGGCCACGATCATAGTCATGATCATGATCACGATCATAAGCAGGCAGCTCCGGCAAAGCATAAGCATAAACCGGGAATCGTCTGTCCGACTTGCGGCGACCATAACCTGACCGATGGTTCCGGGCATGACCGGACCATGGGCCGTTTGTCTATTGCTTTGATCGGCGGTTTCTTTATTGTCAACTCATTTGTTCTGGAATGGCTGGTGCCTGACCAGATGTTTTCCGCCAAATTCAGCGCAATCATCGGTTCCGTAATTCTGGCGTTCCCGATTATGATTACGGCGCTGAAAGATATCTATTACGGCAAGATTTACATGAATGAACTGGTGGCTCTGGCTATTCTCGCGGCTTTCGCCGGCGCGGATTTCCAGACTGCCGGCATTATTTCGTTTTTCCTGCTGCTGACGATTATCATCGAATCCCGTACTGCCAGCGGCGCCCAGCGTTCAATCGAAGAACTTATCAAGCTGACGCCAAATACCGCCAGAAAAATCGTCAACGGCAGTGAAGTTGATGTTGAAGCGCTCGACCTGAAAATCGGCGACGTGATAAGAGTGCGTCCCGGCGAAAACTTTCCGGTGGACGGACGGATAATCGTTGGAGAGAGCACTGTAAACCAGGCGTCCATCACCGGGGAATCGCTGCCGGTGGACAAAGATCTGAATGACGATGTTTTTGCCGGTACCCAGAACCTTACCGGGATTGTTGATATTCAGGTAACCAAAGTAGGTGAAGACACCACGCTGGGCAAAGTGAAAGAAATGATTCTGGCCGCGGAGGGCTCAAGATCTCCGATTGTCAGGATTATCGACAACTATGCAGGCTATTACACTCCGACCGTGCTGATGATTTCCGGCGTCACCTGGTGGTTCACGCATGATATGCAGCGCGTGATCACGCTGATGGTTATTGCCTGCCCCTGCGCTATCGTGCTTGCCACTCCGACCGCAGTGGTCGCCGCGGTCGCCGCCGCCGCCCGTTTAGGTATTCTGATCAAGAACGTCAGCCATCTGGAACTGGCCGCCAAGATCAGGGCTTTCGTATTTGACAAAACCGGTACTCTGACCGACGGCATCCTGTCGGTGGCCAGACTGAACCCGTTTGATAATCTCGCCCCGGCTGAACTGTTGAAAGTGGCAGCCACCGCTGAACAGCACAGCAATCACCCGACCGCGATCGCGTTGCAGAAACTGGCGGCGGAGGCAGGAGTTAAATTACCTGAAGTCGTCGAATTCAGCGAAGTTCACGGCAAAGGCGTGCAGGCTGTTATTGACGGGCAGAAATGCTACGTCGGCAGAGCCGCCTGGATCAGCACTTTCGGCCTGGATACTTCCGCTTCCGCGGAACAGGAAGATCACGGCATGAGCGTGGTTTATGTGGCGCGCAACGGCAAAATCCTCGGCTGGATCGGCTTCAAGGACAAATTGAGAAAAGATGCGGCCAAAATGATTACCGACCTGAAAATCCTCGGCGTTAAACATTGCGCAATGGTCACCGGCGACCGCAGATCTGTTGCTGAAGCCGTCGCCGCCTCAATCAATATTGATGAATTTGAAAGCGAATGTCTGCCTGAATCCAAAGTTGAATATGTGGAAAAAATCAAGCGTAATTCCAGAGTCGCGGTAGTCGGCGACGGCGTCAATGACGCGCCTGCTCTCACCGCCGGCGATCTTGGCATCGCCATGGGCGCCATCGGCAGCGACATTGCCATCAACAGCGCGTCAATTGCGCTGATGACGAACGATCTGCGCCGCATTCCGATGCTGGTGTATTTGTCCAGAAAACTGCGGGGCGTAATTAATCAGAACCTGTTTGTAGGTATGCTGTTTGTGTTTGGCGGAATGATTCTGTCAGTTTTCGGCTGGATGACTCCGATCTGGGCGGCGGTGCTGCATACCCTGAGCACGCTGCTGATCATTTTTAACAGCGCAAGACTGGTCAGGACCGGCGAGGAGCTTACGCTTGAAGAATCTTCGCATCGTGAAAATTAATTTAATCCGGGTGAAAGCCTAATTTGCAGCGGAGATATTATGTCTGACAACAAAAAGCCAATCATCAGTGCAGTCGGTCTGAGTAAAGTATTCAGAGATTTCTGGAGCCGTCCCAAAGCCAAAGCGGTAAATGATATTGACTTTGAAGTCTATGAAGGCGAAGTCATCGGACTGCTCGGACCGAACGGTTCAGGCAAATCAACCACCGTTAAAATGATTCTCGGCCTGCTTTATCCGACTGCCGGGACGCTTTCCGTATTCGGACAATCCCCCCGTGCGGTTGAAACCAAGCAGCAGGTGGGTTATCTTCCGGAGGAATCATACCTCTACAAGTATCTCACCGCAATTGAAACCCTCGATTTCTTTGGCGCGTTGTTCAACCTTTCCGCCGAGGAGCGCCGCAGCCGCAGCGACCAGTTGCTGGAAATGGTCGGCTTGAGCCATGCCCGCAGACGCCGCGTCGGCGAGTTTTCAAAAGGGATGGCCAGGCGTATCGGACTGGCCCAGGCGATGATTAACGATCCGTCGCTGCTGATTCTCGACGAGCCTACTTCCGGCCTCGATCCGCTAGGCTGCAAAGAAGTTAAAGACTTGATTCTGATGCTCAAGAAAAGAGGTAAAACCGTTCTTATCACCAGTCATCTGCTAAGCGATGTTGAGGATATCTGCGACCGGGTCATCATTCTTTACGGCGGCAAGATCCGCGCTACCGGAACTCTGAATGAACTGCTCACCGTGACTGACGCCAATAGAATCACTACTCCCGCGCTCAATCCGGCAGTTACGGATAAACTGATCAGCATCCTGCGCGAAAACCTTTCCGGGGATGAATTCACTTTCGACCATCCGCGCAAGAGCCTTGAACAATTCTTCCTGGAAGTGATCAGTCAGGCCAAAGCTGAAAGCATAGAAACCGCCGGCGTGGTCGGCGGCGGAAAAATCGCGGAATATCTGACCGAAAATCAAACTCCTGAGGCGATTCTCAACGATTTAACCCGGAATACTGACAATGTTACCGCTGCGGAACCTGCCGTCAAGCGGGAACCGGCAGAAAATATTGAAGAGGAAAACAAGGCAATTGAGCGGTTGACTGCCGATGCTCCCGCTGTCGAAAAAACTGCGGAGACGCAGGAAAAACCGGCGGAAATTGCGGCAAAAGCAGAAGAAGATTTGTCAAAAGCGAATGAAAAACTAAAAGATCTGCTTTCTTAAAGTTCAATTTATTGGAATAAAAAATGACGGCATTCTGGGCAATCGTAAAACTTACTTTTAAAAACGCAGTCCGCTCCCATATTTTCCAGCTGCTGCTTTTTCTGCTGCTGCTGTGCGTTATTCTGATTCCCTACACCATAGCCGGTGACGGTACTGCCCGTGGATATATCCAGATATCTTTATTGTACAGTCTTTCCGCGATGGCATTTGTGCTGTCTCTGTCTTCAATCTGGCTGGGCTGTTTTCTGATGACCCGTGATGTGGAAAGCTACCAGCTGCACATGGTCATCTCTAAGCCGATTTCCCGTATTACTATCTGGCTTGGAAAGTGGATCGGCATTATTTTGATTCATCTGATTCTGCTGCTGGCTGCATCCAGCACGGTTTATTCCATCGTGCTCTGGAGGTTTTACAACCAGCCGTTTTCGGATATAGAAAAAAAGCAGATCGAAAACGAAGTAATGGTCGGACGGCGCGTTTTTTATCCGGAAATGCCTGATATTGATGAATGGGCACGCAAGCTGCTGCAGGCAAAGCTTGCGGAAGCGACCAAGGGCGGCGCGCAAATTGACACCTCTCCGGTTGGACAGGAAAAAATGCTGAAAGATTTCAAGCGTGAAGTGCTTGGACGTCTGGCGGAGGTTCCTCCCGGCGGCGACAGAATATGGGTCTATAAATCGCTTCCTGTCGGGTTTGACCGGCCGCTTTATTTCCGTTACCGGGTCTATGTCAGTAAAGTATCTTCAGAATCGCAGCGGCTGACCCGCGGCTGGTGGGGAGTCAGGATTGCGGAACCGGAAGTAGAAGAAAAAAAACCTGCCAATATATTTGAAAAAGACAAGCTGGAGCAGAAGAAGTATAAATATTCTTTTATTCCGATGACGGCCTATCCTGAACAGATTATGTCCGGCACTTTTCTGGAGAAGAGTCTGCCGCCCATGGTCATTGATCCGAACGGCGAAGTTATGATCAGATTTGAGAACCATGACCACATGGGCGCGGCGCTGTGCTTTCAGAAAGCGGACGGACCGAAACTGCTGATCAAATATACAGGGTTTACTCAAAACTATTTCAGGGCGGTGCTGGTCATATTTATGCAGCTGGTCATTCTTACCGGACTGGCCTGCGCCGCCGCATCAATACTGTCAATGCCGACGGCGGTTTTCGTGGTGGTCTCATACTTGATGTTCGGCAGTTTCGCGACATTCATGGCCGGGAGCTCATTTTTCGGCGGCGCCGCTGATTATGTCGGCTATTATGTCGGGAAAATAATCCTCATTGCTGTAATCCCGATGCAGGAATTTGAAATCTCCAATCTGGTATCCAACGGCGAACTGGTTGAATGGATTTTTATCGGTAAATTATTTCTCACATACTTTGTTCTGCGAGCCCTCCCGCTGTTCCTTATTGGAATGTGGCTGTACTGGCGCAGAGAAATGGGATTGGTCATAAGAAAATGAGTAGATTCAAGACATTAATGTTTTTTACAGTTCTGCTGCTGGTTTCAGTTCTGATACTGATTGCGATCAATCAGACGGAAAAGAAGCTTGACGCCAGTATCAGAACAAACAATCTTTATTATACCGGACAAATCCGCAATGCGCCGCCGATTGTTGTTTTCACTACTGTTGCACTCGGCAGTTTCCGCGGCCTGCTGGCCGACGTCTTGTGGCTGCGCGCCGCCTCGCTGCAGGAGG
>TBL_comb47_HYPODRAFT_10008510_pt1 | contig 10464 bp, 9 predicted proteins | sample TroBogypolimnion_40_FD_10682 | JGI IMG/M metagenome (IMG submission 10682)
ATCGGCGCAGAATCTCCTGGGTTTCTGAGAGCTTTGGTTCGGGACGGTTCAGGTATTTCCACCACGGATACTCTGTTTCTCCGGGTGGTGGTGCCCAGGGCCATTTCTGAACATAAATCACATTGCTCCCGAGTTTCGACATGCTCTCGCGGATAGTTCTTTCCAGAGAATCAATAATTGTAAAAACTGAGATGATGCAGAAAATTCCGATAGTAATTCCAAGTAACGATAAAAATGTTCGCAATCTATTAATTACCAATGAATTATAGGCAAATATAAAACTTTCAAGAATCAGGCGAACTATAATCATAAGGTTGTTTTTTCACCCTTTAAATTTAGGAATTAATTGCAATGTTGCGGGTATTTTTCAAATCTACTGATAAAAAATGATAAAAGCATAATGAAAAAAGCCGTTAAAAATTAAAGGTTTTTATTAACTTTGCACAAAATTATTAAGAAATTTATAATGAGTGAATTGAAAAAAATAAAATCGGCCTTAATATCTGTATACCATAAAGATGGATTGGACGAAATTATTAAAAAACTTGATAATCTGGGCGTAAAATTTTATTCTACAGGAGGAACCAAGGATTTTATTGAAGGTTTGAATATTGAAGTGACGGCGGTAGAAGAGCTTACCTCATACCCTTCAATCCTTGGAGGGAGGGTGAAAACCTTACATCCTAAGATTTTTGGCGGAATTTTAGCCCGTCGTGAAAACAAGGGTGATATTGCTCAGCTGGAACAATATGAAATCCCTGAAATTGACCTGGTTATTGTTGACTTATATCCCTTTGAAGCAACTGTTGCTTCGGGAGCTGCAGACGCTGAAATCATCGAAAAAATCGATATTGGCGGAATCTCATTAATCAGAGGTGCTGCTAAAAACTTCAATGATGTAATTATCGTTTCAAATCAGGGACAATACGCTTCATTTTCTGAATTGCTGGAATCAGGGAATGGCTCAACTACGTTGTCTGATCGCAGAAGGTATGCCGTTGAAGCATTTGCTACCTCTTCGCATTATGATTCAGCTATTTACAACTATTTTGCCGGTGAATGGCCCGAACGGTTCCGTCAAAGTTTCAATACCTCAAAACACCTGCGTTATGGTGAAAACCCACATCAGCAAGGTGCTTTCTTTGGAAATTTTGATAGTATGTTTGACCAGCTTGCGGGGAAGGAGATTTCCTATAACAATCTGCTTGATATTGATGCAGCTGTCAATTTAATCGATGAATTTACCGATACTACCTTTGCAATTCTCAAACACAATAATGCCTGCGGATGTGCATCACGCGAAACTGTTTATGAATCTTACCTTGCTGCGCTGGCCGGTGACCCTGTTTCTGCATATGGAGGTATATTCGTAACCAACAGGAGTATAGACAAGGTTACAGCCGAAGAGGTTGGGAAAATATTTTTTGAGGTGATTATCGCACCTGATTATCATCCTGAAGCCCTGGAATTGCTGAAATCGAAAAAAAATCTGATTATTCTGGTCAGGAAAGAGGCCAAATCGCCAGCCATTCAATACCGTAGTGTACTTAATGGAGTAATTGTGCAGAATCGCGATTTGAAACAGGAAACGGCAGATGATCTTCAGCCTGTAACCAGGATTTCACCCGATACTCAAATAATAAATGATTTATTGTTTGCCAATCGCTTGGTTAAACAGTCAAAATCGAATACTATTGTACTTGCCAAGGGGAAACAATTATTGGCCAGCGGAGTTGGACAAACTTCGCGAGTTGATGCCTTGAGACAAGCTATCGAAAAAGCAAAATCTTTTGGGTTTGATTTGAATGGGGCCGTCATGGCTTCTGATGCTTTCTTTCCGTTTCCTGATTGTGTTGAGATTGCCAACAACGAAGGGATCAAGTCGGTCATTCAGCCGGGTGGTTCAATCAGGGACAAACTATCGGTCGAATTCTGTGATCACCATGAAATGTCCATGGTAATTACCGGGTTCAGACATTTTAAACATTGATCGTAATTATAAATTTAGATACAAAAAAGTAGATATGGGTTTATTTACATTTCTGACTCAGGAAATAGCCATCGACCTGGGGACTGCCAATACGATAATCATCCACAACGGGAAAGTTGTTGTTGATGAACCATCGGTAGTTACCATCGATATGAAAACTGATAAATTGGTTGCGATTGGTGAAAAAGCCCGGCAGATGCAGGGCAAGACCCATGCCAACCTGAAGACCATCCGGCCTCTGCAGGATGGGGTAATTGCTGACTTCAATGCTGCTGAGCAGATGATACGAGGAATGATCAAAATGATCAATCCCAAAAAGAGATTTTTCTCACCGGCTCTTAAAATGGTGATTTGTATCCCGTCAGGCTCAACAGAAGTTGAGATTAGGGCTGTTCGTGACTCATCGGAACATGCCGGAGGACGCGACGTTTATATGATTTACGAACCAATGGCTGCCGCTATTGGCATCGGACTTGATGTAGAAGCCCCGGAGGGAAATATGGTTGTTGATATCGGTGGCGGAACTACTGAAATTGCAGTTATTTCACTCGGTGGTATTGTTACCAATAAATCGATCCGGATTGCCGGTGATGATCTTACTGCGGATATTCTGGAGTATATGCGTCATCAGCATAATATAAAAATCGGAGAGCGCACTGCAGAAGACATTAAAATCAACGTGGGCGCTGCACTTTCTGAACTTGATGATCCACCAGCAGATTATATCGTTCGCGGTCCGAATCAAATGACTGCATTACCTATTGAGGTTCCTGTTTCCTATCAGGAGATTGCACATAGTCTGGACAAATCGATTTCCAAAATTGAAACTGCGATTATAAGCGCGCTCGAACAAACTCCTCCGGAGCTTTATGCCGATATTGTTACCAGAGGAATCTGGCTTGCCGGTGGTGGTGCATTATTGCGAGGTCTGGATAAGCGGTTGTTTGACAAAATCAATATTCCTTTTCATATCGCTGATGATCCATTACGGGCAGTTGCAAGAGGTACTGGTGTAGCACTTAAAAACGTCGATAATTTCGCATTTTTACTTCGTTAAAATAGCAAACAGGAAGGACAAAATCATTTCCAAATTTGCCTATGAAGAACTTATTCAAGCTCATCTACCGGTATCACGTTGTATTTCTGTTTGTTCTTTTGGAAACACTCTCATTATCAATGGTAGTGACCTTTAATAACTATCAGCGGGCGGCGTTTTTTGATTCCGGCAATTTTTTGAGTGGCACATTGTTTGAAAGATTTTCTTCTTTTGCTCAGGTTTTTGAGTTTAAGCAGGTGAATATTAAGATGGCTGAGGAGAATGCCGTTTTGCGATCTGCATTGCATGAAATGCTTTTGAAATCGAATCACGGAACCTACCATGCCTATGATTCAATTAATCTTCCAAGAATAGCCCGGGATTCAACGCAAAAAGCAGTCTATCGTTTTACCACTGCCCGGGTGATTAACAATTCCGTAAACCAGCAGCATAACTTTATCACTATTAATAAAGGAAGGCATGACGGAATAAAACCGGATATGGGGGTTATTTCAAATGGTCAGGTTGTCGGTTTGGTTACCAATGTTTCGGAAAATTTCAGCACTGTGATTTCACTATTGAACAGCAAATGGAAAATCAGTGCCAAAATAAAACGAAACGACTATTTCGGATCACTTTCGTGGGACGGGAAAGACTACCGAAGAGTTCAGTTGAATGAGATGCCTTATCATGTTCCCGTTCAAAATGGGGATACAGTGGTAACAACAGGTTACTCATCCAGCTTTCCTGAGGGACTCATAATCGGGACTATCTCCGACTTTTCCATTGGCTCCGGGAGTAACTTTTACAAAATCGAGGTAATGCTCGCTGCTGATTTCAAGAATCTGGTTATTGTCGGCTTAATTGAAAATAAGCAACTGAATGAAATCAAACATTTGGAATCGTTGAATAAGTATGGGAATTAGTGCAGTAAAATATTTGCTCATTTTTGTAGTATCCGTTCTATTACAGGTGCTCTTTTGCAATAACATTTTGATTGCCAGGGTAATTTCCCCTTTTATCTATATTTTATTTATCATTTTACTCCCTTTTGATACGCCTCGCACCCTCCTTTTGTTTCTCGCTCTGGCATTGGGTCTGACAATTGACGTCTTCACAAATACACCCGGGGTTCACGCTTCAGCATGCCTTATAATCGGTTTTATAAGACCAGTGATTCTCGATTTGATCACCTCAAGGGAGACCCTTGAATCGGTCCCTGCACCAAGAGTCAAAACGATGGGATTCCATTGGTTTGTAACCTATACCGTTTTTATGGTGGTCATTCATCACTTTTTTCTGTTTTTTATTGAAGCTTTTACCTTCCAGGGCTTTTTTTTAACCTTGTTACGGATCATTCTTAGTTCAGTACTGTCAATCGCATTAATCTTGCTTAGTCAGTACTTAATTTTCCGGAAATAACCGATAAATACAATACAGGTGGACGTCTATAGTAAACGCAAATATCTGGTTATAGGCTTATTCTCGCTCGTTGCTCTGATCATAGTGATACGTCTGTTTTACATTCAGGTGGTGGATTCCTCGTATAAAATCTCGGCCGATAATAACGTTCTACGCCGCGAAATCAATTATCCTGCCAGGGGTGTGATTTATGACAGAAATGGAAAACTACTTGTATTTAATCAGGCAGCCTATGACGTTCTGATAATTCCCAAAGAGGTAAAAGCTTTTGATACCCTTGGGTTTTGCAGTATCGTCGGAGTGGATAAAGCAGAGCTTGCCAGTGAAATCAGTAAGGCAAAGAGTTATTCAAGGTACAAACCTTCACCGGTCATAAAACAGCTTTCATCACAAACTTATGCTGTTCTTCAGGAACAGTTGTTCAAATATCCCGGATTTTATATTCAAGCCCGCACCTTAAGACAATATCCTGCCAAAATTGCCGCTCATGTACTTGGATATGTGGGTGAGGTAGATCAAAAAATAATTGATGGAAACAAGTACTATGAAAACGGAGATTATATTGGCAGAAGTGGAATAGAAAGAGCCTATGAAGACGAACTTCGCGGAGTCAAAGGGATCTCCTACAAGATGGTCGATGTCCACCAAATGGTTAAAGGATCTTTTGAACAGGGTCGATTAGATACGGCTGCGGTAATCGGCAAGAATCTGATCTCTACCTTAAATGCCGATTTGCAAAGTTATGGAGAGCAATTGCTAAGTGGCAAAGTTGGCAGTATTGTAGCCATTGAACCCGAAACCGGCGAAATTCTTGTTTTAGCCAGTTCCCCCTCCTTTGACCCCGGTCTGTTTGTTGGTCGTGAACGCTCAAAGAATTATATGAAACTGCTGAATGATCCGTTCAAGCCAATGCTTAACAGGGCAATTACCTCTTCCTATCCGCCAGGTTCAACTTTCAAAATTGCCAATGCATTAATTGGTCTTGAAGACGGTGTATTGCAAACTGTCCGTTTTTCATGTAACGGGCCGGCCTCTACACCAATAGTATGTACTCATAACCACGAAACACCGCTGGGTCTTATTTCTGCCATCCGGGAATCGTGCAACTCATTCTTCTGGCAGGCATTCCGGGCAGAGATCAACCATTTTCCCACATCTGCTGAAGGACTTGACGCCTTCCGGAATGCTCTCCTTGAAATGGGAATCGGGAAGAGGATTGGTGGCGATCTTTATGCGGAAACTTCTGGAAACGTCCCAAGTCTTGCATATTATAATAAAATTTATGGTGTTGGTGGATGGAATTCCATGACAATCAGATCACTATCTATCGGGCAGGGCGAATTATTGCTGACTCCGCTGCAACTTTCCAATATGGTTGCGCTTATCGCTAACAGGGGGTACTATATTGCACCCCATTTGGTACGGAGCATTCAGAATTATGATCTGACCCAGGATACCTTGCAATTCGAAAAACATGTCATCCCGGCAGGACCCGAAAACTACGAAATGATAGCCGATGGGATGGAAGAGGTTGTTGAGCAGGGGACTGCCAGGCTCTCTGCAAAAGTTGACAGCCTGATTATTTGCGGAAAAACGGGAACGATTCAAAATCCGCATGGCGAAGCGCATTCTGCCTTCGTGGCATTTGCCCCAAAAATAAAGCCTAAAATTGCAATCGCCGTTTACATTGAAAACGGGGTTTGGGGAGCACGCTTTGCCGCACCTATCGCCAGTTTAATCATTGAAAAATACCTGAAAGGGAGAATATCTCCCCGACGGAAGCAGTTTGAAGATGCGATGTTTAATTCTGATTTAATATCCACCATGAAATATGCACCGGGCGATTGAAATCAAGTAATAACATATGGCTAAATCTGGACTGGCTGACAGTCTTTCTCTTCCTAATGCTCGTTTTTATGGGATGGTTAAACATCTATGCAGCAGTCTATAATGAAGAGCACCAGAGTATGCTCGATATGGGACAGAAGTATGGAAAACAATTAATCTGGATTATTGCGGGCATTATCATTGCTATTATGGTGCTTACCGTTGACAGTAAATTTTATGCCGCTTTTGCTTACCCTATTTATGGGGTCACGATTATATTAAACATAGCGGTGCTTTTTCTTGGCAAGGAAATAAATGGCGCCAGAGGATGGTTTGAATTTGGAAATGTAGCACTTCAACCCGAAGAATTGGGAAAATTCGCTACTAATCTTGCCCTCGCCAAAGTTATTAGCCAATATGATTTTAAGATCCAAAAGATGAGGTCGTATTTGACCCTGTTCGCTCTGATCGCATTACCTGCTATCCTGATTATCATGCAAAACGATACCGGATCTGCCCTGGTATACGCAGTTTTTGTACTTGTTTTTTTCAGAGAGGGATTAAATGGGATGGTTCTCTTCTGGGGATTTGCCGCTGCAGCACTTTTTATCCTTGCCTTATTACTCACCGAATTTCAGCTACTGCTATTTTTGCTTACTATTTCCGTAGCCGCATATGGTGTTCTGCGTCAAAGTATCAAAGAAGGGCTTATCGGCTATGCTTCGATAATGGGAACACTTGGATTATTATGGCTAATCGACAGCCTTTTTAATCTCGGAGCTACTCCTTTGCAACTTTTGTTGATCACTTTAACCATTTCGGCAATCCTGGTCATTGTTTATGCTATTTTACGCCGGATCCCGCAAGTCTGGCGGATTCTGCTCTTTTTTATCTTTGCCATTGGGATTTCGATGTCGGTAAATTACTTCTATAAACAAATATTGGCTCCCCACCAACGCGACCGGATTGATCAGGTTTTAGGTATTAAAATTGATAAGTTAGGGAGAGGCTATAATGTGAATCAATCCAAGATAGCTGTTGGCTCTGGTGGTTTTCTTGGAAAAGGATACCTGAAAGGGACCCAAACCAAATATAATTTCGTGCCTGAACAAAGCACCGACTTTATATTTTGTACCGTAGGAGAAGAGTGGGGCTTTGTAGGCTCAACAGTAGTGGTGGGATTATTTCTATGGCTTTTAATCCGGCTTATCACACTTGCCGAGCGACAGCGATCGCAATTCAGCCGGATTTACGGCTATGGTGTAGCCTGTATCCTGTTTTTTCATATCGCCATTAATATCTCAATGACCATAGGGCTTGCCCCGGTAATCGGGATACCGCTCCCTTTCTTTAGCTATGGGGGATCTTCCCTGTGGGCCTTTACGGTTCTGCTTTTTATTTTCCTTCGGTTTGATGCCACCCGGACAGAAAATCTCAGGTAATCTCAGATAGCTATCTTTCCAATAATCTTTCGGGAATTCTTATCGAATCACCAATGTGCTTCTCACAAACGGTTTCGCTAAGACGTTGATGCTTAAAATATTATTTGTCTTTAGTGAATCTAAATTTCATTCATAATCCGAATCAAATCGCAGATTCAATATCCAAGGATGGAGGGAGCTCAACCCAGATGGTTGCCATCTTCCCTTTATCGCTTTCACATTCATGCCTTTACAAAAATCGGCCTTTCAATTTTAAACTCACCCTTCGTCTCAATAAACTGGATGATCTCAGGGAAGAACCGGTTAAATGCCTGATTGAAGAATTGATATTCGTCTTCGAGAATTTTGAGGGCAAAATCGGTTTCGGGTGGTAGTGAGGTGTGCTTAGCCATAATGCGGAGTGTTTTTTCAATCCCTTCAAAAGTGGCATAAGACTGAAGCCGCTTGTTTTGAATCAAAAACGGGACAAACAGTTTTACCTGCGATGGCAGTTGAAAGTAATTGGCCAAAATCACTGCATGAAACCGTTTGGTAAAAGTTGAAAGTTTTTCAAACGAATAATGGGACCAATTGACAGCCAGGAAGTGATCCAGAAAAATGTCAATGACTATTCCCGAATATTTTCCAAACGCAGGTCTCATCTTAACAATACATTCATTAACAACAGGATGCGAATCAGTATAAGAATCGATCTGGCGGTGAAGGTATATCCCTTTAGCCACTTCGGGCGGATAGCTCAAAAACTGCTGCCCCTTTACATGGTCACCGATAAAATTTCCGAGGATAATCTCTTCAGACTGGCCGGAAAGATAGATATGAGACAGGTAATTCAACTGAAGGTTAATTAGTTAATATTAAACTCAATACTAAGCCATCCTATTTTTATAGTCGGTATAATTAAATGAGCGCAACAGTTTAAATCCTCCGTTTTCGCTCCACATACCGATCGAAGGGTGAGGGACACCGTTGAACATTGAACTTTTAACGATGGTATAATGAATCATATCCTCAAAGATAATCGGATCGCCCGTTTTAAGTTCGCTATCAAATGACCAGGAACCCATGAAATCACCGGCAAGGCAGGAATTTCCGCCCATTCTGTAGGTTGGCTTGCCCTCAACCGGTTCATGGTACGCCCCCCGGATCCGGGGTTTATAGGGCATCTCGAGGCAATCGGGCATATGTGCCGTGAATGAGATATTTAAAATGGTGGTTTTAATCCCCTTATTTTCCACGATGTCGACAACTTCAGCAACCAACACCCCGGTTTCCCAGGCAAAGGCGCTCCCAGGTTCCAGAATAACCTCGATGTTATTCCATCGCCGGCGGAATCCTTTTAACGTTTCAATCAGTAATTCTGTATCATACCCGGCCCTGGTCATCAGGTGGCCTCCACCCATATTTACCCATTTAACCTTATTCAGGAATTTGCCAAATTTCGATTCAAAAGCGGCAAGTGTCTTCACAAGATCAAGTGCGCCCGATTCACAGAGCGTATGAAAATGGAGTCCTTCGACCCCTTCGGGCAATTCATCACCTAATTGATCGGCAAGGATACCAAGTCTCGTGCCCGGTACACAAGGATTGTAAAGTGCTGTTTCAACCTCCGAAAACTCGGGGTTCACCCTCAGACCCACCGATATTTTGCGCGAAAAATTTCTGACAACCGGTAAAAACTGTTCCAATTGTGTCAACGAATTGAAGGTAATATGCGAGGAATTGTCCATAATATCTTCAAAATCAGATCTCTGATATGCAGCCGAATAGGTATGGGCCAGCGTCTTCATTTCGTCGGTGGCCAATTTAGCTTCGCAGGCTCCGCTTGCTGCTGCCCCGTCAATATATTCCCGCACAATTGGGAAGGCCTTCCACATCGAAAAGCCTTTAAATGCAAGGATAATCTTAACTCCGGCTGCCTCCTTTACCGATTGAATCAGCTTAAGATTTCTGCGCAATAGTTCCTCTTCAAGCAGGTAACATGGAGTGGGTATTTTTGAAAAATCAACAGACATTGCAAACAGTTTTTAAGATTTTCGAATTTGTAAATTAAGTCACTTTTAAAGGCTGTTAGACTATTAGGTGGTTAGACTATTAGGCTGTTAGTATTTTAGGTTCCAGGCCTTTAGAATTCCGAAAACATTTCTTCTAATGATCAATATTACTCCCTACAGCCTAATCACCTGAATTACTCTACTTCAGAACAATTGCTTTAACAACCCGTTGACCCATGCGCTGGTTCATGGCTTGTATAATTTCATCGCGCATCATAAATAACTCATTGCGAACAATGGATGATTTGAGATGGACATAAAGAACTCCATCCTTGATATAAATTGAAGAGGTTGCCCTGGCGATCTGCTTTCCGATTAACGATTCCCAGATATTAACCGCTTCCAATTCAGCCAGTTTCCCGTCAATTTTTTCCTCTTTCAAATAATCCTTAATCGCATTTCCCAGGGATTGAAACTCACTTCTTCTCATTATTGTTCAATTAATGATTACATTGTTGAGATTTGCCCGGCAGAAACCAGGAAAATCTTATAATCAGAACCTCCAACTTCCCGGATAATCCCATCCAAATGTTCCCGGTTGGTATCTGTAATAAAGATCTGTCCAAAATTACTGTCAGATACCAGCTTGACGATCTGCCCAACGCGCGAACTATCAAGCTTGTCAAAGATGTCGTCGAGCAACAGGATTGGCTTCACTGTATTAACTGACCGGATAAAGTCGAACTGCGCAAATTT
>TBL_comb47_HYPODRAFT_10008511_pt1 | contig 10463 bp, 8 predicted proteins | sample TroBogypolimnion_40_FD_10682 | JGI IMG/M metagenome (IMG submission 10682)
CATAGGCGATATTGAAATATTTGCTCAAGTGAAAGCAGTTAATTCAAAAGTGATTGGCATCACCGGTTCAAACGGTAAAACGACCGTGACTTCACTTGTAGGTGAATTATTAAAGGCATCAGGCATTTCAACTATTGTTGGTGGCAATATCGGCACACCAATTTTAAATACTTTAAGTCAAAAAGCACCTGAAGTGTATGTGCTGGAATTGTCTAGTTATCAACTAGAAAGTACTTATTCTTTAGCTCTTGAGACGGCCGCTATATTAAATATCTCTGAAGATCACATGGATCGATATAGCTCCATAGATGATTATGCTAAAGCGAAATATCGAATATTTAACCATGCCAAAAAATGTATTTTAAATAGAGAGGATGATTATCTTAAGCCGCGAATTAAAAGTGACTCTGTAACATTTGGAAATCATTTTGATGAAATAAATTATGGTATTAAAAAAAATGGTAACCAATATTTTATTGCAAAGGGCAATATTGAAATTATTTCAGTAGATGAAATTAAGCTGAAGGGTGCCCACAACATTCAGAATGTTATGGCAGCTTTAGCACTTTGCGAACCCTTTAATATCTCTAATAACGCAATTAAAAAAGTATTAGCTGAATTTAGAGCGCCACCTCATCGCGTTGAATACGTTGATTCCTTTTTAGGTATCGATTTTTATAACGATTCAAAAGGTACTAATGTAGGGGCAACGATTGCTGCAATACAAAGCATGACCAAACCAATTTTATTGGTAGCAGGTGGCGACGGAAAAAATCAAAATTTTAGTCCTTTAATGCATGCGACAAAAGACAAAATTAAGCATGTTGCACTCATTGGTAAAGATGCCGACATTATGCAAAAAGCTTTTAGTGCTTCAGCTATTCCGGCGCACATTGAAAAAAATCTTGAAGATGCCATATATAAATCTTTTGAGTTAGCAAAAACGGGTGATGTTGTTTTGTTGTCCCCAGCATGCGCGAGTACAGATATGTTTAAAAATTATGTAGAACGAGGCAATCTTTTTAAAGCCTGTGTAAAGAAGTTAAAAGAGAGCCATGTTAGATAAATTTTCAAATAAATCTCTAATTGATAAGCCGTCGTTCGATCACGGTTTATTTTGGGTATCTATGATCTTAATTGGGATAGGTCTTGTGATGGTTTATTCATCTTCGATTGCCTTGGCCGAGACTGCTAAAAAATTTGGAAATTCTTCTTCATATTTTTTGATTAGACAAACCTTATTTATCGGTATTGGAGCAGTTGCAGGATTTATTACCTTTTTAATTCCCATTCGCTGGTGGCAGAGGGTTTCACCTTATCTATTTTTAGGCGGTCTATTCTTGCTTATTTTAGTTTTAATTCCTGGGGTAGGACATAAAGTAAATGGAAGTCGTCGCTGGTTATCATTGATTGTATTTAATTTACAACCTTCAGAATTCATGAAGTTATTTGTTGCGATGTATGCATCTGATTATGTGCTGAGAAAATCGAAAGAAATCGGTACTTTTTTAAAGGGATTTTTACCCATGGCTTCCGCGATTATTGTTGTAGGCCTTTTGTTAATTAAAGAACCAGATTTCGGCGCACTTGCTGTCATTTCTGTCATCGCAGCCTTAATTTTAATTTTAGGCGGAATTAATAAAAATATTTTATTAGGGCTGCTCTTTGTATCCCCAGCTGCCATATGGGCAATTATTCATGCAGCGACTTATCGTACGAGTCGATTAAGCTTTTTAGATCCTTGGTCAGATTCATTAACAAAAAATTACCAATTACAACATTCATTAATGGCTTTTGGTCGAGGCGAAATGTTTGGTGTGGGATTGGGTGGAAGTGTTGAGAAATTATTATATTTACCTGAGCCACATACAGATTTTATTTTAGCAGTATTAGCTGAAGAGCTTGGTTTTGCAGGCGTACTTGTTGTTATTGGCTTATTTTCTTGGTTAGTGATTCGTGCTTTTGGAATCGCCAAAGAGGCCATCATTAACGAAAATTATTATTCTGCATTGTTATCGCAAGGCATTGGTATTTGGTTTGGCGTTCAAGGCATTATGAATATGGGTGTGAATATGGGACTTCTTCCTACTAAAGGGTTAACTTTGCCACTTTTATCTTATGGCGGCAGCGGCATATTAGCTAATATGATTGCGCTTGCTATATTACTCAGGATTGACTGGGAAAACCGAAGAGGCTTAAGGGGAATTTAACTACATGAAATCCCATAAAAAAATATTGATAATCGCAGGAGGCACTGGAGGCCACATTTATCCAGGTATTGCGATTGCCGATTATTTGAAAGCTAAAGGTTGGTCGATTACTTGGCTTGGAACTTCTCATGGCATGGAAAATAAGTTAATCGATAAAAAGCCTTATCAAAAAGCCATGATTGATATTACTGGCGTTAGAGGAAAAAGCCTTTTAAGTTGGTTAAAGCTTCCATTTAAACTTTTGATTGCATTAATACAATGTGCAAAAGCAATTAAAAAAGAAAAGCCAGATGTAGTGATTGCTATGGGTGGTTATGTTTCATTTCCAGGCGGTCTTATGGCGAGGCTAATGGGTAAGCCACTTATTGTGCACGAACAAAATTCCATTCCAGGCCTCACCAATAAATTACTAGCAATGATCGCAACACAAATATATTCTGCGTTTCCGATTAAATTGATACGGGCCTCTCATAAAATTGGTAACCCAGTAAGAGATGGTATTAGAGAAATTAAACCACCCACCCTAAGATTTAAAGATAGAAAAGGCCCTTTGAGATTGCTTGTTGTGGGCGGTAGTTTGGGAGCCAAATTTTTTAACGATACAATTCCTTTAAGTATTAAACAAATTAAACCTAAAAATAGACCAACGATTATTCATCAATCAGGCGAGAAACATTTTGAAGAATTAAAAGAAAATTATAAAAAATGTGGCATTAAAGCTGACTGTAGAGCTTATTTGGACCATATTGAAAAGGTTTATGAATGGGCAGACCTTGTCATAGCAAGGGCTGGCGCTCTCACGGTATCTGAATTTTCGGCGGCAGGCATTCCTAGTATATTGGTGCCGTTCCCTTTTGCTGTGGATAACCATCAGTTTTATAACGCAAAATACTTAAGTGATAAGAAAGCCGCGCGACTTATAATTCAGGAGGAGCTCACAACCGAATTATTAAGTGGTTTACTTAAAGACATGACAAGAAATGAATGCTTAAAAATGTCAAAAGCTGCATTGGAAAATAAAGCAACAAAACCTGAAGAAGTTATTTATCAAGCATGCGAGCAATTAATTAAAAAATGAAACACAATATCAACCGAATTCATTTTGTAGGTATAGGTGGCTCAGGCATGAGCGGTATCGCAGAAGTGATGCATAACCTAGGTTATTTTATCTCCGGCTCCGACATTCAGGATTCGCCAGTCACTTCAAGATTAAAAGAACTTGGTATTAAGATTTTTATTAATCATGCTGCAGAGAATATTAAAGATATTGATGTCATTGTTATTTCTTCAGCAATCGATAAAGNTAATCCCGAATTAAAAGCCGCTATAAAAAACAAAATNCCGATTATGCCGAGAGCCGAAATGCTTTCAGANTTGATGCGCTTTAAAAAGGGCATTGCTGTAGCGGGNACTCACGGCAAAACAACAACAACGAGTTTAATAGCNTCTATTTTGGCAGAAGCCTCAATGGANCCGACTTATGTTATTGGTGGAAGACTTTCTTCTTTAAATGCAAATGCCAAGCTAGGTAATGGTGAATATATTGTTGTNGAGGCAGATGAGTCCGACGCATCATTTTTACATTTGACGCCAGTATATTCTGTAGTGACAAATATTGATCAAGATCACATGGAAACATATGACAATGATTTTGATAAACTTAAAAAAACNTATATCGAATTCATACATCGATTACCTTTTTATGGNGTGGTGATTGTNTGTATTGACGATCCCGTTATTAAATCTATTCTTCCTGAAATTTCTAGACCGATCATCACATANGGTTTGTCGGATGATGCAGATGTGCATGCTGAAGAAGTTGAAGCAGACGCAGGNAAAATGCATTTTAAAGTGACGATTAAACACTCTGATGTTGTTAAAAAAGACATGACTTTGAATCTNCCAGGAAAGCATTACGTGAGAAATGCACTGGCAGCAATAGCATTAGCTGATGAACTTGAGATACCGATCTCTAAAACGATTGATGCCTTAAAGCATTTCAAGGGCGTGGGTCGAAGATTTGAAACTTATAAAAATTTAATCTTTGATAAAAAATCTTTTACTCTGGTAGACGATTATGGACATCATCCAGTTGAAATTGAAGCAGTCCTTGATGCAGCGAGGGATGCTTATCCAAATAAATCCATCCATCTTGTTTTTCAGCCTCATCGTTATACCAGGACAAGAGATTGTTTTGATGAATTTGTAAGAGTATTACAAAAGGCAGATAAAGTACTTCTCACTGATATTTATTCAGCTGGTGAAAAAGCAATTCCAGGAGTAAGTTCCATGGCGATGATGGATAGTATNAATAAAATTAAAAACAAAGTTTCTTTTGAAAAAGACATTAAAGAGTTAGCTAAAACAGCGCTTCAACATATTGATCAAGACTCGATTTTAATTGTTATGGGCGCGGGTTCGGTTGGAAGAGTAACCAAGGATATATTGAATATTGTAAACANATGACAAACGCATTAATTCTAAAGAATGAGTCATTAAACAAATACAACAGTTGGCGTGTAGGAGGAACTGCAGATACTTTATTCGCCCCACAAAATTTAGAAGATTTAAAAAATTTCTTAAAAGAAGAAAAATATTTAAAGCCTCTTACTTTTATTGGATTGGGATCAAATATCTTGGTAAGAGATGGTGGAATTAGAGGAACGGTTATTGTCATGCATGCTGCTCTAAATGAAATTCAAATGACTGATGATGGTGTGTATGCAGAAGCAGGTAATACATGTGCAAAGATCGCAAAAAATCTTGCTAAAGAACATTATGTTGGCGGAGANTTTTTTGCTGGTATTCCAGGCACAGTTGGAGGTGCATTGGCAATGAATGCTGGATGTTACGGTTCTGAAACATGGAATTATGTGACCCAAGTCAATATGATNGATGAAAAAGGCAATNTANTCACNAGATCAAAAAATGAATTTTTGATTTCTTATCGCGAAGTGGTTAAGCCTAAATTAAATGAATGGTTTGTAGGNGCTTGGTTTAATTTTAANAAAGACATGACTGCNGANCCAGAAAGNAAGATTAANGAATATCTNAATCANAGAAAAAATACACAACCCCTCAATTGGCCTACCGCAGGCTCAACCTTTAGAAACCCTAAAGATACTTTTGCAGCAAAACTCATTGAAGAGAGTGGATTAAAAGGTTTTAGGGTAGGCAATGCAGAGGTATCAGATAAGCATGCGAATTTTATTATCAATTTAGGCGAAGCATCTGCAAAAGATATCGAAGATATTATTGATCATGTTGAGTCTGAGGTATTTAAAAGAAAAGGGATTAAGCTTGAAAGAGAAGTCAAAATTTTAGGAGACTTTCTAAATTGACGACTCACTTCGGAAAAGTTGCAGTGCTGATGGGGGGCGACTCAAACGAAAGAGCCGTTTCACTCTTAAGTGGTGACGCCGTATTTCAGGCTTTAAAACGCTTAGGCATTGAAGCAGAAGCTTTTGATCCATCCGATAGAGATATTGAGGAAATTAAAACTTTTAACAGAGTCTTTATAGCGCTTCACGGACGAGGCGGTGAAGATGGATCCATGCAAGCTTTTTTAAAATCAAAAAATGTTGCCTATACAGGCAGCGACTCTGCAAGCTCTGCCATTGGTATGGATAAGCTCAAAACAAAATTATTATGGCGCTCGCTTAACATTTCAACGCCAGATTTTTTACAAGTTACTGATAAAACTTCTTATACAGATATCGTCAATTCGATTGGCTCACCTTTTTTTATAAAGCCATCTAATGAAGGTTCAAGTATTGGGATCGATAAGATTAAAAATGAACAACAATATAAAGAAGCTTTTTTAAAGACATCAAAAATTGATGCAAATGTAATCGTTGAAAAATTTGTAGACGGCGAAGAATATACAGTAGCAATTGTGAACAATAAAACGCTACCAGTTATTAAAATTAAACCTAGCAACGAGTTTTATGATTACGAAGCTAAATATCTCAAAGATGATACGCAATATATTTGCCCTTCAGGCATAGAAAAAGCTAAAGAATCTCTCATCGCCAAAGAAGCCTTAGAGGCTTTTAAAGCAATTGGGTGTTCTAGTTGGGGTCGCGTTGATTTCATGATGGATCAAAAAGGCCATCATTATTTTATAGAAGTGAATACTTCACCTGGAATGACAAGCCATAGCTTAGTACCGATGGCCGCTAAAGAGATTGGCATTAATTTTGATCAATTAGTTTTAGAGATATTAAAAACTGCAGATGTTAAATAACCATTTAAAAATTTATTGGTTAGGTAATTTAGTTTTATTACTTAATATTATTTTGATACTTTTTTTATTAAGTTATCGATTTATGCATTTTGCTAAATTTCCGATTAGAGAAATTAAAGTGGTAGGCCAATATCAACATCTAGATGAAGATCAAGTCAGCATGATTTCAGATCGATTTGTTAAAGGTAACTTTTTTTCTTTAGATTTATATAGCACTAAGGAAGCGTTTACAAAATTACCTTGGATTAGAAATGTAAGTTTAAGAAGAGTTTGGCCAGATCGATTAGAAGTTTTTGTTGAGGAACATCAAGCAATAGGAAGATGGGGAGCGATAGCCTTAGTTAATGAAAATGGTGAAATTTTTCACGGGGCATCCGATGAAGACTTGCCGCTATTTTTTGGCCCAGAAGGGACGGAGAGTTATATAGCATTGGAGTACAAAAAAATGCAAAATATTTTAGATAAAAAACAATTAAAAATTGCGCAAGTTTCCCTATCTTCTAGGTACACTTGGGACATTAGAACAACTAATAATATGAAAATTATTTTAAGCAAAGATAACGTCGAAGAGAATCTAACTCGCTTTACGTCTCAGTATGACAATATTTTAGCTTCGGTTAAAAGAATTGGTTCGGCTGACTTAAGATACCCCAATGGTTTTGCTATTAAAAAATCTACTGAACCCATTCAAAAAATAGATGGTGGTGAGAGGCCGCTTATATGATTAAACAAAAAGAAGAAAAAAATCTCATCGTTGGCCTAGATATCGGTACATCCAAGATTGTGGCTATTGTGGCTGAATTACAACCAGACGGCTTATTAAATGTGATTGGATTAGGTCAGCATAGCTCAAAAGGATTAAAAAAGGGCGTCGTCATCAATATCGATTCTACTATGGAAGCCATTCAAAGAGCGATTGAAGAAGCAGAGCTCATGGCAAATTGTAAAATCACTGATGTATATACCGGTATTGCTGGTAGCCATATTAAAAGTATCAATTCTCATGGCATGGTGAAGATTAAAGATACCGAGGTTTCCCAGTTGGATGTGGATAAAGTGATTGAGACTGCTTGCGCTATTACACTCCCTAATGATCAACAAGTCCTTCATATTTTGACGCAAGAATATGTAATTGATGGCCAGGAAGACGTAAGACAACCTCTCGGTATGAGTGGTATGAAATTAGAGGTAAAGGTTCATATTGTCACAGGCGCGATTGCGGCCGCCCAAAATATTGTCAAATGTATCAAGCGTTGTGGTCTTGAAGTATCTGAATTGGTTTTGCAACCTTTAGCTTCAAGTATGGCAGTGCTTACGGATGATGAAAAAGAATTAGGTGTGTGTTTGGTTGATATTGGCGGCGGTACAACTGATATTGCAGTATTAAGACATGGATCTATTCGTCACACAGCAGTTATTCCGATTGCTGGCGATCAAATCAATAACGATATTGCAGTGGCGTTCAGAACTCCATTGCCATCAGCTGAAGAGATAAAAATTAAACATGGTTATGCTGCAAGAAGTTTAGCTTCAGCTTCAGAACAAATTGAAATTCCTGTGGTAGATGGAAAAGAATCTAAAACTATTTCAACGCTTTCATTAGCAGAGGTCATTGAAGCTCGATTGGTGGAGCTTTATGAGCTTGTTGCAAGTGAGTTGAAACGAAGCGGCATGGAAGATATGATAGCTTCTGGCATTGTGATTACAGGTGGATCATCCTTGATGAAAGGTATGGTTAATCTCGGTGAGAGTGTGTTTAGAATGCCAGTTAGAATTGGCACACCAAGAAATGTAGGCGGCTTGTCTGAGGTTGTTGATAATCCAAGATACTCTACAGGTATTGGATTATTGCTTATGGGCAAAGGGCAATTAGAAAAAGAAATGATGAATCAAATTGATGGCAATTCAATAAACCAAATCTTCATGAAAATGAAAAATTGGTTTCAAGGTAACTTTTAATTCTTGGAGATAGGATATGTTTGAAGTTGTTGATAGCAAATCACAAAATGCCATCATAAAAGTCATTGGTGTAGGCGGCTGTGGCGGGAATGCTATTGATCATATGATCGATAAGAATTTAACTGGCGTTGAATTCATCTGTGCTAATACTGATATGCAAGCACTGAAAAAAAGCCGGGCAAGTCATATATTGCAAATTGGACAAGCAATGACCAAAGGGTTAGGTGCTGGAGCTAAACCCGAAATCGGCAAACAAGCAGCTATCGATGATAAAGAAAAAATTATTAGCTCCATTAAAGGTGCTGATATGTTGTTTATAACCGCAGGTATGGGCGGCGGAACTGGAACAGGCGCTGCGCCAGTGATTGCGCAAATTGCAAAAGAATTAGGTATTTTAACGATCGCAGTTGTCACAAAACCTTTTTTATTTGAAGGCAAAAGAACAACAATAGCTGCAGATGGTATTAATGAATTAGTTCAATACGTGGATTCTTTAATTGTTATTCCAAATGAAAAATTAATGGAAGTATTGGGCGAACATATTCCATTCCTAGAAGCCTTTAATGCTGCTAACGATGTATTGCATAACGCAGTTTCGGGCATTTCAGAAATTATTAACAGTCCCGGTTTAGTCAATGTGGACTTTGCTGACGTGAAGACAGTGATGGGTGAAATGGGTATGGCTATGATTGGTTCGGGAGTAGCTCAAGGTGAGCATCGTGCCTACAAAGCATCTCAAGCTGCAGTTGCTAGCCCACTTTTAGAAGATGTGAATTTAGTGAATGCACGTGGAGTGTTAGTGAACATCTCAGCAAGCAGCAAATTTACACTTAAGGAATATCATGAGGTAATGGAAACAATTAAACAGTTTGCAGCAATTGATGCTACTGTCATTGTTGGTAATGTCATTGATGAAGCAATGGGAGATTCAATTCGAGTCACCGTTGTGGCAACAGGTTTAGCTCAAAATGTAAAACAAAGAATGCCACGCATCGAACCCAGGCCAATCATACAAAATAAGCCCCCTGTGATTGAGGATGAACCAACTAACGATGATGAGCCTGATGTATTCAGTTCAAATGAGAATAGAGCGCAAGTTGAAATTATGAAAATGTCAGGTATGGAAGAATACGATATTCCTGCATTCTTAAGAAAAAAAGGCGAATAAGTATTTAATGATTAAACAAAGAACCATTCAAAAATCTGTGCAGACTTCTGGCGTAGGTCTTCATAATGGCGAGAAAGTAACAATGATACTTAAGCCTGCTGAAGTCGACCAGGGTATTGTTTTTCGAAGAGTTGATCAAAAGAAAAATCACGAAGTTAAAATAAGTCCTGATGCGGTTAAAGATACTAAGATGTGTTCAGCTATTGGGGAAGGTGCTTCACGTGTAGCGACAGTTGAACATTTAATGTCAGCATTATCTGCTACAGGTATCGATAATATTATTATTGAATTAAATGGCTCTGAAGTGCCGATTATGGATGGAAGCTCTATCCCCTTCATTTATCTTCTTCAAACTGCACAAATTAAAGAACAGGATGCCCCGAAAAAATTTGTATTGATAAATGATGTTATAGAAGTAAAAGATAAAGATAAATGGGCAAAATTCGAACCATACGAAGGATTTAAAGTTGATTTTACAATCGACTTTCCTCATCCAGTATTTGATGAGTCAACGAATAAAGTTGCCCTAGATTTTTATGATGAATCCTATATCACAGAAATTAGCCGTGCACGCACGTTCGGATTTATGCAAGAAGTCGAATATTTAAGATCTAATGGATTAGCTAGAGGCGGATCGCTTGATAATGCGATTGTTTTAGATGAATATAAAATTATTAATACCGATGGGCTTCGCTACAATGACGAATTTGTGCGACATAAAATACTCGATGCCGTCGGCGATCTCTATATGTTGGGTTATTCAATCATAGGCAATTTTAAAGCCTACAAATCAGGTCATGAATTAAATAATAAATTATTGCTGGCATTGCTTTCCAATAAACAAAGCTGGAGTCTTACCACTTTAGATAGTAGGGATCCT
>TBL_comb47_HYPODRAFT_10008512_pt1 | contig 10462 bp, 10 predicted proteins | sample TroBogypolimnion_40_FD_10682 | JGI IMG/M metagenome (IMG submission 10682)
CGGAGCGCCTGCCGGTGCCGTTCCAGAATAATCGGCTCGGAACGGCCGGGAATAAATATCTCCTCATTCTTTTTCGCCAGTCCGATAACCGCCACCGGCGGACATTTCAGGCCGGTCAAAGCTTCCAGCGCGGAACTCAACTGGCCTTTTCCGCCGTCAACCATAATCAAATCCGGCAGCGGCAGATTTTCCCGCAGTTTCCGGCCGTAATGACGGGTGATAACCTCGCGCATCATCGCAAAGTCATCGCTCTGGTGAACGTCGCGAATCCGGAAGCGACGGTATTTTTTCCGTGCCGGCCGGCCGTTCTCAAAACAGACCATGCTGGCGACCGCCATCTGGCCGCCGATGTTGGAAATATCAAAGCCTTCGACCGTCACCGGCGGCGTTTTCAGACCCAGCGCGGATTGCAAATCCGTCACGGCGTCATCGCCGGGGGATGACGGAATCGAAGTACGTTCAAAAGAGCGGTTTCTGGCGCCGAAAATGGATTTGACATTAACGATCACGTCCCTGATTTTCGCGGCCTGTTCGTATTTTTGCGCGGCGCCGCATTCCGCCATCCTCGTTTCCAGTTCCTTTATGATCGGGGCGACATCGCCGTCAATGATTTTCAGCATTTCGTCAACCCTGAGCCTGTAATCTTCCCCGGAGATTTTGTCGATGCATGGTTCATTGCAACTTTTGCTGTTCAGGCAATGCTTATAATCTTCCGGGCCGGGATCGGAAATCCTGCATGAGCGCAGTTTGAAATATGCGGTCAGGAATTCCACTGTGGCGCGCAGCGCGGCGCCGTTGGGAAACGGTCCGAAATACCGGCAGCCGTCATCCTTGCGGAACCTGGCCAGTTCCAGCCGCGGCAGCTTGTCCCGGAGGTTGATTTTAGCCAGCAGATAACGTTTGTCGTCCCGCATCAGCACATTGTAGCGCGGGGCGTACTGCTTAATCAGCCGGGATTCCAGGATCAGCGACTCGTCTTCGGTTTTGACGGCGTAAAATTCCCAGTAGAAAATCGACTTAATCAGGGAACGGAGCTTGGGATCGGCCCGCGTGTCGCGGGACGGCTGGAAGTAGGAGCTCAGCCGCTTGCGCAGATTCGAGGCTTTGCCGACATAAATCACCTTACCGAAACGGTCCCGGAATACATATACTCCGGGCTCGGACGGGACTTCTCCCGGATGAAATTCCTGTTTCTCTCCGGTCATGGCAATACCTGAAAGTTAAAGATCAACGCCTCCATGGGAGGTCGAAACGGCCTGCTTCATAAAGGCAGTTCAACGCAACTGCCGGCCCGGCATAATAGCCGATATCCTGACGGAGCGCGCAAGGCACCAGCTCACAGACTTCCATCGTTTCCTTCCAGGCGAACCTGGGCAGATATTTCCTGACCGGGTTCATGAAAAGATCGCCGGCGGAATAGGCGATGGTGCCGAGAATGATTTTTTCCGGATTGAGCAGATTCATTATCGCGCCGAACGCCTGGGCGTTTCTCAGGCATATTTCGTCCCAGAGTTTCAGCGCATAGTCGTTGCCGTCCCTGACGCCTTGAACCAGGGCAACCATGTCGAGGTCTTCAAGCTTTCCGCCGGCCAGCTTAATCAGCGGGTGTTCCGGCTGTCCGGCCAGTTCGCGCCGCATGCGCTGGGCCACCGCCCGGCCGCCGCAGAAAGCTTCATAGCAGCCTTGAAGCCCGCAGTTGCACTTGATGCCGTTGATGTCGAGCACAATGTGGCCGATTTCCCCGGCATAATAACTTTTGCCCTGAACCAGATGGCCGTTGGTGACGATGCCGCCGCCGATGCCGGTGCTCATGGTCAGGTAAACAATATTTTTGCCGCCCTTGCCCGCGCCGAAGAACCATTCGGCCAGCACTCCGGCGTTGGCGTCATTGTCGAAAAAGGCTTCAATGCCAAGCTTTTTTGACAGATAATCTTTAATGTGAACATTCCGCCAATGGGGGTTGTTCGGCGGTCCGACGATGATGCCCCGCGGAATGTCCGACGGCGACGGCGAGGTAATGCCGACGCCCCGGATGTCCGAGTTTTTAAATCCGGCCGCATCAATCAGTTTTTGGCCTTTTTCCGCCAGCAGCGGCAGGATGACATCCGGGTCGGTATCTTTGTTATCGACCCGGTCGCTGCCGTAAAGCTTGCCGTCGCTGGAACAGAGCCCGATGCCGATTTTGGTTCCGCCGATGTCATAGCCCAGAACGGGAAATACTTCTGACATTTAAAACTTCCTTGTTATTATTATTAAAAAAGTAATTTTTGAATTCGATTTATTCAATATATCCTGTTATATTAAATTTATAAAGTGATTATAGTTTATTTTTTCATTCAGGAGGTCAGGTGATGTTTTCTTCTTTACTGCCAATTCCCGCGGCGGGAGTATACTATGCTTTCGAAAAAAGCGATCTGGTTGGTCAGGCGATTGTTGTTTTCCTGCTTTTCGGTTCCGTCTTTACTTGGACGATCATGATTGAAAAGGGGATTTTCCTGGTTCGCTGCAAAAAGATGTCGGAACTGTTCATGCTGCTGATGAAGCGGCGGCGGCGGCTTTCGGAGATGTACCGCGAGAGCAAAAATGACGCCAGTCCCCTGGCATCTGTTTATAAGGCGGGGATGGATAAGCTGATGGAATTCTATGCCGTCTCCCCGGATCAGCTTTTAACGGGCTCCGACCAGTACAATGTCCGCAAATTGACGGATATCCAGAATGAGGCGGTCCGGATCGCGCTTGAGCGGGAAGTCTCCTACCAGATTGAAGCGATGGAGAAGCGGATCGGGATGCTGGCGACCGTCGTCAGCGCCTGCCCTTTCTTCGGACTGCTGGGAACCGTCTGGGGGATTATGATCGCCTTCGTCAGCATGGCCGCGCAGGGCCGGGCGGAAGTCGGCGGCCTGGCTCCCGGCATCAGCGGCGCGCTGCTGTGTACCGTTACCGGGATGATTGTTGCCATCCCTTCGATGATCGGGTACAACCTGCTCACCATTAATATTCGCGGCATCATCATTCGCATGGATAACTTTGTCGAAGAATTCATGGCGCGGGTAAACCTGGAACAACTGGACGCTGACAAGGCTCAGAAATAGGGAGATTTCCTGTATGCGTAAGCGTCGCTTTCAATCGAGTCCTTTTGACCAGATCAATATGATCCCGCTGATTGACATTACCTTTTTTCTGCTCATTATCTTTCTGATGATGATGCCGATTATCGAGTACGGCACCTCGGTCGCGCCGCCGGAACTGAATTCCAATCCGCTGCCGGAAGACTATAAAACGGTCGCCATCGACAAAGACGGCAGGCTGATTTTCGATAAAAGGGTCATTACCCAGGAACAGTTGCTGGATGAACTGCGCAAGCTCAAGGCCAACTCGCCCAAAACCACCCTCCTGCTTCGGGCTGACGGCGCCCGCTCCTATAAAGAAGTTATTGCGCTCATGAAGACGATCAAAAATTCAGGGTATAAGAACATTTCTCTTGTAACACAGGCCGAAGGCAGCAATTAGGAAAAGCATGATTCCGGAAATGTCATATACGGTTTCAACGGAAACGGAAGCAAAACCGCTGGTTTCCGCGCGGACCAGGAAAAGAGTTTTCAAAGGGGTGCTGCTTGCCCATGTGATCTTCATCTTTATTCCCCTCATCTGGGTCTGCATCGGGGACTGGTTTACGCCGAAACCGCCGGATGTCCTGGCGATTAATCTGACCGCCATGCCGAAATCATTCGGAGCGCTCAATATTCCCTCCGGCCATCCGCCTTCCGGCGATCCGGGCCCGCCGGGGCCACCGGAACCGACTCCGCCGTCGCCGCCGACTAAAGCTGATGTTTCAGAACCCACCCCGCAGGAACCGGCGCTGGCGCCGGTTAAACCGCCGCCGCCGGAACCCAGAGTGATTGATCTCCAGAAGAAAGTCAAGCAGAAAATCCTCCAGAAGAAACAGCAGCAGGAAGCCGCGGATAAGGCGGCCAAAAAAGCGGCTGAGGACAATAAGAAATTCAAGGCAGCCAGCCCCTCGGAACTGGCTGATATGATTAATGCCAAAAGAGTGGGTAAAACCGGCTCCGGCGGCTTCGGCAAAGGCGTGGGAACCAACAGCCAGGCTCCGCCGGGACCGATTGGCTACGGCGGCAGGGGAACCGGCGAACTCAGCGCTCCTTACGAACAGGCCCTCGGCTTTTATCTGAAACAATACTGGGACACTCCGGAAAAACGGCTGCTGGGCAACAAAATGCCGGAAGTGACGGTCCAGATCAATATTTCTGCTGATGGACGCATTATCTCGTACCGCATACTCAAGCTCAGCGGCAATCAGTTAATGGACGATTCCGTCGAAAGACTGTTCATGTCCGTGAAACAGGTTCCGCCGCCGCCGGACCACGTCCCCAGGGAAGTCGCCCTGATTATGGCCATCGGCGAAGACGACAAGTAGGAAAAGTTCTAAAGTTCTAAAGTGCTGAAGTGCTAAAGTCATTATGGACATTATGGACATTATGGACAGTTGGATGATTGTCTTTTGTATTCTGCTTTTCCTTCATCAGTTGGATATTTCCCGCCTCGCGGGATCCCGCCTTGCGGGACGGATATTGGATATTCATTTTTTACCCATAAATTCCAGAGAAGACCCAGAACTTTAGATCCCGCAGTCGCGGGACCCGCCAAGCGGGAATGAACTTCCGAACTTTAGAACTTTAGATCCCGCAGTCGCGGGACCCGCAAGCGGGACCGAACTTTAGAACTTTAGAACTTTAGAACTTTAGAACTTTAGAACTTTAGAACTTTAGAACTTTAGAACTTTAGAACTTTCCCCCTCCCTCAGGCAAATGGCGATATCTTTTTCATCGCTTCCGCAACCAGCATGGGAATATCATCCGCAATCATGCCCCGGCTGCCGGAATAACTGAGTTCTCCGGCCAGCCCGTGAATATATACCGCCGTCGCCGCCGCTTCGAAATAATCAGCTTCATTTGCGATAAAGGACGCGATAATGCCGGTCAGGCAATCGCCGGAACCGGCGGTCGCCAGCGCCGGGCAGCCGCTGCCGTTGACCGCGACGCGGCCGTCCGGGGAGGCGATGACGGAACGATGCCCTTTCAGCACAACCGTGGAACCGGTGGCTTCGGCCAGCGCTTTCGCCTGGATAATCCGGCTGGAATTCAGGCATTCGCTCAAGTCGAAAGCATCCAGCAGACGGCGCATTTCACCCGGATGCGGGGTCAGGATATTAGATTCCTTTTCCTTGAAAATCTCCGGTATCTGCGAGATCACATTCAGCGCGTCGGCGTCAAACACCATCGGCTTGTCAATGGTGCAGAGATAACTGAGGAACGGCACCAGATCCCGGTTCTGCCCGATGCCCGGACCGACGACAATCGAATCGGAAGCCGCGATCAGCGGCTCCAGCTCTTTAATGGACTGCTCGCCGAAATAACCGCTGCCATTGTCTTGCACCCGTTTGATAATCAGGGAGAAACAGCGGCTGTCAACCGGCTGTATGTTCTGCGGAATCGCCACCCTCACCAGGCCGCTGCCGGAACGCAACGCCGACAGCGCGGAAAGAAACGGCGCGCCGGAATATTCCCTGCTTCCGGCAATAACCAGGACTGCCCCGCGAGTGTTTTTGTGGCTGCTCATCGGCAGCCGGGAAATCAGCCTGGCGGCGTCGCGGGCGGCATATATTTCAAAATCCGTTTCCACTTTTTCAATATATTCATCGGGAATGCCGATATCCGCTACCTTCAGCAGTCCGCATTGCGCGGGGCCGTCGCCGAGCGTCAGCCCTCTTTTCGGCAGGCCGATAGTTACGGTCAGGTCGGCCAGGATGCAGTCGCCGCAGATTTTGCCGGTATCGCCGTCCAGTCCGGAGGGAATATCCAGCGCGATAACCGGCAGGCCGGACGCGTTGACCGTTTTAATCCATTGGTCGAACGGTTTTTTCAGGTTGCCCTTGGTCCCGGTGCCGAGCAGGGCGTCAATGATGATGTCGCCGGCTTTGAAATCACCCTGGGCAAGAGTCTCTTTAACCTCGATCTTTACGTCTTCCCTGATTTTTCCGGCATGTCTGGCGGCGGCGCCTTCCAGGTCGTGAATGCCGCAGACGGCATAAATCGCCACATCGCTTAAACTGTGTTCAAACAGATAACGCGCCACGACATAGCCGTCGCCGCCGTTGTTGCCTTTGCCCGCCAGGATGACAAATCTTTTAACATGTTTGCCGTCAAGCCGTTTGGTGTAATCTATGATTTCCTGTCCCGCGCCGTTGCCGGCGCGTTCCATCAAATCGAAGCTGGAAATGCCGTATTCCTGGATGGTTTTCTGATCCAGGTCTCTCATCTGTTCAACGCTGACTGCTTTCATTTTCTCTCCTCTGTCGCGCAAAAATGTAATATCCGTGTTGTTGTTATTAAATTAACATCTATTTTAGAAAAAGAAAAATAAAAACAATTTAATATGGCATTCTATGCGTTTCCGGCAAATATATATTGAAATCACGAATGTCTGCAATCTGGCCTGCCCGTTCTGTCCCGGCACCAGCCGCGCTCCGGCCTATATGGACGCTGAACTGTTTGCCGACATCGCGCGGCAGGTGAAACCGCTGACGGAACAGGTCTATTTTCACGTCATGGGCGAACCGCTGCTGCATCCGGACTTTGCCCGTTTCATTGAAATCTGCGCCAGTCTTGAACTGCCGGTGGCCATCACCACCAACGGCACGCTGTTCGATACCGCCGCCGCCGGAAGCCTGCTCAACCCCATCGTCCGGCAGGTGAATATTTCCCTGCACTCGCTCCAGCAACTCCGTTCGCAGGCGGATAAAGAAAAACAGCTTCAACAGATTCTGGACTTTACCAGAAAGGCTTTCGAGCAGCGTCCGGAGCTTTATATCAACTACCGGCTGTGGAACCTGGACTCGCCGTCGCAGGAACTGGATTCCGGCGCGAACGGCTGGATTTGCCGGAGCATCGAAGCCGCCTTCGGCGTAACCATTCCCGCCCTGGGACATTCCAGCGGCCGCAAAAGCCGCCCGCTGCTAAACCGTCTGTATCTGCATCTGGACACCCGTTTCGAATGGCCGGATATTGATTCCGCCGAGCCTTTAAATAGCAAAGGCTTCTGCCATGCGCTCGGGACTCATTTTGCCATTCTGGCCGACGGCACGGTGTTGCCGTGCTGCCTGGACCGCGACGGGATTACCGCCCTGGGCAACTGCCGTCAGCAATCCATTCTGGACATTCTGGACATTCTGGACAGTCCGCGTGCCAAAGCCATCTTTGCCGGTTTCGAAAAAGGCGTCCTGACCGAAGCATTATGCCAAAAATGCACCTACTGTTCCCGTTTCAAAGGCCGTTTGAAAAAAACGTGATTCCGGACACCAGTTTTGCATAATGCTTTTATGGGGCTTATGGGGCTTATGGGTCTTATGGGGCTTATGGGTCCTATGGGTTCCCGTGACTCTGTGGACAATATGGACATTATGGACATTATGGACAATATGGACATCTGCTGAGATCCACCGTCCGCTCCCATACTTCCCATTATTCCCATTCTCCGTTTTCTGCGGTCAGGCATTAGCCGCACCCATAGGCCCCATAAGACTCATAAGACCCATTTTCTGATTTCCAGACTATAACTCCAGCCTGATCAATTTTTCTGATTTGTGCATAAGGCGTCAAGGATCGATGTATTAACTTCCGCAACCGGCACGGATGGTTCCGCGACGGGCGGTTCTTCAAAGACTGGAACCGGCTTCAGGTCATCGTAAAATTGTGCAAAGCTGACGGCGGAATATGCCGTCAGCAATAAATTGCATAAAAGGAAAATCACATAAAACGGCATCCAGACGGCTGTTGCCATATGAATCTGGCTTAATATATAGGCTGGAATGACTATACATGGTACTGCCAAACAACCCAACCACAGGGAGAAACAAGAACATTTCCATTTATTCCCCATCATCATGGCCTTGCTCCGGCGAATTGCTTCCAGCGCTCCGATATCCGGATTGTCCGCAAGAATGTAATACGTCATCGAATAAGCAATGACCGCGATAATGCCGGGAACAATTAGCAGCAATGTCCATAGCAGAACGAAGATGAGCATCAGGATACTGGCGCAAAGTGCCGTCCAAAATCGCTTGAACCCTGTTAATATCTGCCATATTGGGGGATTTTGCCGTCTGGATAGACCCAGCGCGAAAATAGCGGCTCCCAGCAGCAGAGGACTGGAAATTATGCGGTAAATTATATACTGTAATTCAGTGCCCAAACTGAAGCTGTACTTTGAAACCATTTTTTCGAGCAGCAGCATAATCGCAAATCCGGCCATTGCTTTGACCCAATTGCCGCGCAATACGGAGAAAGCCTGTATTATCAATTTCTGGTTGATTGTTTCAGAGCGAAAATTAATGTTCATTACTCATCCTGGTTGTTATCAATAAAAATACTTTCCTGTGCTGATAATGCAAGCCGGACACCAGTTTTGCACAATGCTTTTATGGGTCCTATGGGTCCTATGGGTCTTATGGGTCTTATGGGGTCCTGTGACTCTGTGGACATTATGGACATTATGGACAATATGGACAATATGGACATCTGCTGAGATCCACCGTCCGCTCCCATATTTCCCATACTTCCCATATTTCCCATACTTCCCATACTTCCCATTATTCCCATTCTCCGTTTTCTGCGGTCAGGCATTAGCCGCACCCATAGGCCCCATAAGACCCATAGGCCCCATGGTTTTCCCGTTTTCCTGCTTATTCTAACTCCTAACTCCTAACTTCCGGCTGTTTCTAGATATCCATCTCAAAAAACTCTGCTCTGTCTTTCCACGCCTTAATCATATCCGGGGCGTATTGGCCTTTTACCGTTCTGGGGGCTTCGGCGGTATCGGGGATCAGCGGACGGCCTTCGGCTTCCGCTTTGGTGTTGTATTTCCGTCTTTCCATTTCGGTGAAGGTGACCAGCATCATGTCTTCGAATTCCTCGGTTTCTTTTTTGCTGAAACCGTCACCGGCGTCGGCGGGACACTGAGCTTTGTATTCCGCCAGGGCTTGCAGCCCGGCGATTTCCGAAGGGTCGAGTTCCGGGGGAATTTTTACCACGGAGGACACCGAGGACACTGAGGAAGACTTTTTTTTGTCAGGTTCAGAATCCGGAACAGCCAAAATTGTAGAGTTGTGTTTAGCCTCCTTCTCAAGCTCAATGCCTTTTCTCCTGTCGCTGCGCTCCAGCCAGTACTGAATCGCTTTGAGATTGGGGATGGCGTCTCTGACCGTGGTGCGGGTTTGGCCTTCATGGTTGGTCACGTGGGTGGTGATGGTGTAATTGCCCAGCGCCAGTTCCAGCAGACGGTTTTCGATTCTGCTGTCAATGACATCCCGGCCGACATCAATCGCCTCGACAAATTCCGGATGCTGCTGTTTATAGACATAGAAGGTTGAACGCGAGATGCCCATTTTGTACGCGATCTGACCATCGGTCAGCCCGTCGGATGCAAAATCCATTGCGCGTTCCGGAAAACTTTCATCGTACTTTGATTCAGCCATGATACACTCTCCTAATATTTTGTTGCTGTTTATAAATCTTTTTTAACCACAAAGACACAAAGGCACAGAGAAAACCTTTTTATTCATTTTGGGCATTCCGGACATCTGTCCGCACCCATACGTCTCATTATTCCCATACTTACCATGCTTTGTTTTTCGACCGCCGGGCTATGGACTACTTGGACACTATGGACACTATGGACACTATGGACACTATGGACACTATGGACTGCCGGGCCGGACAACTTTTCCATGTTTTTGTTTTCCGGCCCATAAGACCCATAAGACACATAAGACCCATTCTCTTCCGGCCCACGGACACCACCATGCAGAGTTGTTTTACCGTTTTTGTTCCATTCTAACTTCTAACTCCTAGATTCTAGCTTCTAGTTCCTCACGCCGCCTCTTTCCTGTCCTGGGCTTTTCTCTTCCGGTTTCGGAGAATTGCTTCAAGCTCCGGGGATTCCAGACATTTTTTGGTGATGAATTTATGCACGGCCTGCCGGGAGACTTTTTTCCTTTTACCCATTTTCGCAAAAGAGACGTCCGGATCGTTGATTTTCTGTTCCAGCATTTCCAGCGTCTGGAGATCGAGCGACATCATCAGCACAATCACCTCCAGCATCTCCTGGCGCGTGTATTCAGGAACGTTTTCGTCGAGTTCGTCACAGGGCATTTTCTGTTCATAAACCATTTGGTCACAGATACCGTGACTGTCGGTCATGGTGCGCATCTCCTGATGAAGCAGCGTCGGGTCTCCGGCTTTGCGGCACCATTTGCGACAGGCGCAGAATCTGCATCTTTTCCACTTCTTATCCTGTCCATAGCATTCGGGAATTCTTTCAAGCCCATCCATAATTAGTTACTCCTGTTTTTTTGTTGATTTTATCAATGTTTTCCGGTTTTCCGGTT
>TBL_comb47_HYPODRAFT_10008517_pt1 | contig 10460 bp, 8 predicted proteins | sample TroBogypolimnion_40_FD_10682 | JGI IMG/M metagenome (IMG submission 10682)
ACCCGCTCTATCACTGGACTCATCTTGAATTGCGTCATCCCTTCGGCATTAAAACACTATTGAATTCAACAACGGCGCGTCAGATCTGGGATAGCTGTAATGAGCTTTTGCAGCGTGAGGATTTTTCGTGCCGCGGAATTATCCGGAAAGCGAATGTTAAAGTCATTTGTACCACAGATGATCCCGTTGATACCCTTGAATATCATCGAAGCATCAAGGAAAGTGGATTTGAGGTGAAGGTTATTCCTGCCTGGAGACCCGACAAGGCTATGGCCATTGAAGATCCTGCAGTTTTTAATGCTTATGTCGATCAGTTGGAGAAGGCTTCTGATACTTCAATAACGACATTTGACCATTTCATGGAGGCGTTGGATAAAAGGCACCTTTTCTTTCATGAGAATGGTTGCCGGTTATCGGATCATGGTCTTGAAACCATTTATGCCGCAACATACACGTTAGATGAGATCAAAATTATCTTTAGCCTGCTTCGTAGCGGAAAAACACCTGGCGCAGCGGAGATTTTAAAGTTTAAGTCTGCCATGCTTTATGAATTGGCTGTCATGGACCATTCGCGCAACTGGACACAGCAATATCATCTTGGGGCGTTACGAAATAACAATACCCGGATGTTTGAGCTAATCGGTGCAGACAAAGGTTTCGACTCGATTGGTGATTACCCGGTAGCTACCGCATTATCGAAATTTCTGAACAGGCTGGAATATGACCGGAAACTCACCCGGACTATTCTCTACAACCTGAATCCTGCGGATAATGATGTGATGGCTTCGATGATTGGCAATTACCAGGATGGGTCGACTCCCGGAAAAATACAGTGGGGTTCAGGCTGGTGGTTTCTCGATCAGAAAGACGGAATTATCAATCAGCTGAATACGTTGTCAAATTTGGGATTGATGAGCAGGTTTGTGGGTATGCTTACCGACTCCCGAAGTTTTCTTTCCTATCCGCGTCACGAGTATTTTCGACGTATCCTTTGCAACCTGATCGGAACTGATATGGAAAACGGTGAATTACCTGCAGACATGGAATTCCTTGGCAAAATGGTGCAGGATATTTCCTATACTAATGCAGCCAATTATTTTGATTTTGGGGTATAAGTAATCGGAAAGATATAATGTACTATTACAAATTCTGATTTTCTCCTTTTTGACCCCTCTAAATCTCCCGCATTCGGAACAACACCTGCCTTTTAATCCCCTCCTATCCCCTCCCTTGAAGGGGTTAGGGGAGGTCAGGGGTTGGGGGAGGTCAAAAGAGGAAATAAATAATTGCGAAATTATATTGTTCTTATTGCTTAGCTAATAAATTGAATAATATTTCTAATTTGCAATCGATTGCAAAGTTCAGAATGTTCGGCCCAAAATGCTGATTATTAGCCCGAACATTATTATCAGAAACTAATTAAACGTATCAATGAACCAAATAAACCAGAAAATTGGTAAATACAGGTGGACCATTTGTGCCCTCATTTTTTTTGCCACTACCGTAAACTACCTCGACAGGCAGGTTCTTAGCCTATTAAAAGACCGTCTTGAAGTTCAGTTTAACTGGAGCGATTCTGATTATGCCAATATCGTTTCTGTATTTCAGTTTGTGTATGCAATATCCATGTTATTTGCCGGCAGGCTGATCGATTGGCTTGGAACAAAACTTGGTTACGCGTTATCTTTAGTCGTATGGTCAGTCGGAGCTATGGTTCATGCCCTTGCTACAAGTACAGGCGGTTTTATGTTTGCACGCGGAGTTTTGGGTTTTGGCGAGTCAGGAAACTTCCCGTCAGCAATTAAAACTGTGGCCGAATGGTTTCCAAAAAAAGAGAGGGCGTTAGCTACCGGAATTTTTAATTCGGGCACCAATGTTGGAGCTATTCTTGCACCAATATCCGTTCCCTGGATAGCAGATCATCTTGGCTGGCAATCGGCTTTTCTGATTATTGGCGGAATTGGTTTTTTATGGCTGATTTTCTGGTTTTGGCTGTATGAAATACCCGCACGAAGTAAACGAATCAGTCAATCAGAGATGATTTATATCAATTCTGATCAGCCATCTGTTACTGCCAATCCGGGTGATATCAGCGATGAAAAGATATCGTGGTTTCAGTTATTAAAGTTTAAACAAACCTGGGCATTTAGTTTTGGGAAGTTTATGACCGACGGGGTATGGTGGTTCTTCCTGTTTTGGTTGCCGGCTTACCTGAAAGCCCAGTACGGAATGACCGGGATGGAAGTGGCATATCCTTTGGCGGCACTTTATATGTTATCATCAATAGGAAGTATCGGGGGAGGGTGGTTCCCCATGTATTTTATCAATAAAGGATATGAGCCCTATGAAGGGAGGATGAAGGCCATGCTGACTATTGCGCTCTTTCCATTGGTCGTTCTAAGTGCCCAGTATTTTGGGACCATCAGCTATTGGTGGCCGGTGGTGATTATAGGTATTGGGACAGCAGCACATCAGGCCTGGTCTGCCAATATTTTTACAACGGTTTCTGATATGTTTCCCAATAAAGCGGTGGGTAGCGTAACCGGCATTGGCGGAATGGCAGGAGGAATAGGAGGGATAGTTGTCAATAAATCTGCGGGATGGCTTTTCGACGGTTACCGTCACGCGGGAATTGCCAAAGCCTGGCTATCGGCACGGTCTGCTTATCTAGGCGACTATGTTGATAAGATCCGCTCCATGGAGCTGGTTAATAAACATGGGGATATCATTAGCCTCGATAAAGTTGAATTGGGCGGGCTTCCAACGGAGGTAGTCACCAAACTGCAGGCAATAGATCCGATCTCGTTTAAATTGCTCAAATCAATACAATACCCACTTGTTCAGCATAATATGACCACAGCCTATACGATCGTGTTCGCCTATTGTGCTCTGGCCTACCTGATTGCCTGGGGGGTAATGCATACCATGGTGCCTAAATTTAAAAAGGTTGAGCTTTAAGGTCTTACTAGTGAAGCCCTGACTTGTTCATGCGCGAACGAGTCAGGGCTTCACCTGCCGAACGAAAATATTTCCTTTTCTAAAACAACTTCCCAATCTCCTTTTTCAACTCATTCATCGCGATCACAATCACCTGGTTTTCATCTTCGATATAGTTTTCGATGATTTTTTTGCTTAAAAACAGGGCAGGAGCCTGCCCTTCGATTTCTTCAGCTGATTTATTGATGATTCCGATCAGATTCTCTCTCGCTCCCCGGATGGTTTCCCAAAGTAGAGGAGATACGTAAATTTGTTGTGACATATTGTGCTCGAATTCCTGCCTGATATGAGTGAGTAATTGCTGATGGAAATCAGATGCTGTTATGTCATGCGGCGATACTCTGATTAGCAGTGACTGTGGTGAGATCCTTTCCAAAAGCATGGCAAACCGCTCATAGGCCTGCAACCGGACCGGGGTAACCTGCTTGCTGTTTTTTATCCGGAACTCAAATTCCTGGCGTTTCTGTCCCTGTTCAAGCATGTCCCGGAACAAAAAATAGGCTGTTAAAAAGACAATTAAAGCCGGCAGGGTTATTTTTAAGATCTCCCAAAATGCATTCATATCATTTCCCATGTTGTTATTGTTGTAATTTCCTTTATTTCAACTTATTTCTATTTGTTTCTATTTGTTTCTGAGTTTCTGATCTATTACTTTTCACCGATAAAGCAGATACCTGGGTATATAGAAAAAAGATAAGAACAAAGTAAATAATGGTGAGAATTGCCAGTACCGGATAGCGCTTCCTTTTAAGCTGAAACAAAAGCAGGGAAGCACATGCCAATACCCCTCCGGCTACAAGTTGCCATCCTGTTGAGATGAGTAGATTTACGGCTAATTCCGTACCGTTTCTTTCAACCGTAGCAGTCAGGTTCCCGAAAAAATTAAAATAGAGACCTGCCAGGCCGGTGACAATTAATGCAATCCAACCCAGTAGAGTCCATATTCCCTTTTTCTCGATAAAGCCTACCGTAAGCAGGACAACACCAGCAAATATTCCCCATTGCGGGAGCACTGTCGGAAGATATAATTGAGCATTTGTCATTTTTAATCCTTTAAATAGGGATGCAAAATAGTGAATTTCTTCTTAACAATTTTTTAAAACTGTCGTAAACTTTTATATTCCTATTTTTGAGGTTTAAATATTTTACTTTGTATGAGCAATGAATTGACCCAAAATCCCCTGGCTAAGGGATTGATTTTCGATATCGACGGAACTATTTGCGACACTATGCCGGTCCATTTTATCGCCTGGCGTCAGACTGCTGCGGAACATGGCATCGATTTTACTCCTGAGTTATTTGTTGAAGTAACAGGCGTCCCGGCATATCAAACAAGTCAATACCTCAAAAAGAAATTTAATGCTGATTTTGATGAGCTGGAGTTCACCCATAGGAAGGAAGAACGTTATGAACAAAATATGAATCAGGCAAAACCCATCGAACCGGTTATAAAGATTATCAGGGAAAATAAAGGTAAACTTCCAATGGCCTGCGGGACCGGAGGATCGCAATATTTAGCCTGGAAAACACTTGAAATAGCCGGAGTTAAAGATTGTTTTGACCATGTAGTAGCTGCCGAAGATGTGGTTAATCATAAACCTTTTCCCGATACTTTTTTAAAAGCTGCTGAGTTAATTGGCGTTCAACCGTCAGATTGTGAGGTTTTTGAAGATGGCCAGCTGGGACTTGAAGCTGCGGAACGGGCCGGGATGATGTTCGTGGATGTAACAAAGTTCTATGAGGTGACAACCGGTAGGGAGATTGATAACGCTTAATGAAATAATGCTTAATGCTTAATGAAAAAATGCTTAGTGCTAAATTTGGATTAATTTTTATTCAGCATTCACCATTCATCATTCAGCATTCACCATTCATCATTCACCATTCACCATTCACCATTCACCATTAACCATTCACCATTAACCATTCCGCCATTTATATTAACTTCGTCCTCTGACATTATTTTCTGATTATGGATTTTAAAATAACATCGGATTATCAGCCCACAGGTGATCAGCCTGAAGCTATTGAACAGCTTGTTGAAGGGGTTAATTCAGGGATTCCATATCAGACCCTGCTGGGTGTTACCGGCTCAGGAAAAACTTTTACAATGGCCAATGTCATCCAACGGGTTCAGAAGCCAACGTTGATTTTAAGCCATAACAAGACTCTTGCAGCTCAGCTTTATGGTGAGATGAAGCAATTTTTTCCGGAGAATTCTGTAGAATATTTCGTATCCTATTACGATTATTACCAGCCTGAAGCTTATCTGCCGGTAACCGATACCTTTATTGAGAAAGATTTATCAATCAATAAGGAGATTGAAAAACTTCGGCTAAGCACGACCTCTGCATTGCTGTCAGGCAGAAGGGATATCATCGTAGTTTCATCGGTCTCCTGCCTATATGGAATTGGGAATCCTCAGGACTTTCATGCCAATGTCATCGGGATAAAGGTTGGTGAGGTCATAAGCAGGAACGTTTTTCTTCACAAGTTGGTTGATGCCATGTATTCGCGAAGTGAAGTGCTTTTTCAGCGGGGAAATTTCAGGGTAAAAGGAGATACCGTCGATATTTTTCCTGCTTATGCTGATGATGGAATCCGGATCGTGTTTTTTGGCGATGAGATTGAAGAAATTGCCCTTTTTAATCCGGAAAATGGTTATTCCGTAAAAAGTATGGACCATTGCGTAATCTATCCGGCATCCATATTTGTAACAACGAAGGAGAGTACTCAATTGGCAATCCGTAATATACAAAATGATCTTGTCGAACATGTCGATTTCTTTAAAAGATCTGGAAAGTTTGCGGAGGCGAAACGGATTGAGGATCGGGTAACCTATGATCTTGAAATGATTCGCGAGTTGGGATATTGTCCCGGAATTGAGAATTATTCACGTTATTTCGACCGGCGCGAGCCCGGGTCGCGCCCGTTTTGTTTGCTCGATTATTTTCCCGAAGATTATCTCATGGTCATTGACGAAAGTCACGTTACCATGCCACAGATTCATGCCATGTATGGCGGTGACCGGTCCAGGAAGGTGACCCTGGTGGATTATGGTTTCCGATTGCCAGCGGCCATCGACAACAGACCATTAAAATTTGAGGAATTTGAAGATATTGCCCGGCAAATTGTTTTTGTGAGTGCCACACCGGCCGATTATGAGCTGCAAAAGTGTGAAGGGGTAGTTGTTGAGCAGATTATCAGACCGACCGGATTGCTGGATCCGCAGATAGAGATCCGACCAAGAATAAATCAGATTGACGATTTAATGGAGGAAATACATGTGCGAACCATTAAAAATGAACGGGTACTGGTCACTACATTAACGAAGAGGATGGCGGAGGAGCTGCAGAAATACTTCGACCGGATGGATATTCGTTGCCGATATATTCATTCGGATGTGGATACCATGGAAAGGGTTGAGATTATGGAACAATTGCGCAAAGGTGTTTTTGATGTTTTGATCGGGATTAACCTTTTACGTGAGGGACTTGATTTGCCTGAGGTTTCGCTGGTAGCAATACTTGATGCTGATAAGGAGGGTTTTCTTCGGTCTGAACGGTCCTTAACGCAAACTGCAGGGCGAGCAGCACGGAATTTAAATGGCAGGGTGATTATGTATGCTGAAAAGATCACCAGCTCAATGCAGCGAACTATCGATGCTGCAAATTACAGAAGGATAAAACAAGGCGCATATAATATTGAAAATGGTATTACACCAACTCAAATTATTAAACCAACCCGTGAAATCATAGGACTTGAATACCGGCCTGACAAGTCTGTAATGGGAAGAGCTTATATCGCACCCGAAAGTGGTGATGTTGCAGCTGATCCGGTCGTAAAATATATGAGTACCGAGGCCTTGGAAAAGACGATCCTGAAAACGAAAAAGGAGATGGAGAAGGCGGCAAAAGAGCTTGATTTCATCGAAGCGGCCCGCTTACGCGATGAGATGTACCGGTTGAAGGAATTATTAATAAAACGGCAAAATGAATAAACGAATTGCAGATGTGGCCGCTGCCATGATGTTGAAGAACAGGGGTGACAGGCGAAGGATTGAACATTCGCTTAAAGTTTATGCGTATGCCCGACTTCTTGGACAAGCTGAATCTTTGAGTGATGATTTGATGGAGAGCGTTGAAACTGCAGCTTTGCTTCATGATATAGGTATTCATGTTGCGGAGAAGAAGCACGGCAAATGCTCCAGTCAGGATCAGGAAACGGAAGGTCCGCCGGTAGCACGTGAAATACTGACTGCCCTTGAATTTAGTCCTGAGGTTGTTGATCGTGTTTGTTTCATTATCAGCAAACATCATACGTTTTCTGCAATAGATAATGTAGATTTTCAATTGCTTGTCGAAGCTGATTTTCTGGTTAATGCATCTGAGGATCAGCTGTCGGATCTTCAGATTATGAACTTTGCAAGGAATATTTTTAAAACCGAAACCGGATTTAATTTCCTCGGGATGCTCTTTCCCCACCTTGAATTTTAAATATGATTTGTAGAGACGCACAGCTGTGGGTCTCTACAAATATACCAGGATAATATAAAAAAAGAGAGACGCACAGCCGTGCGTCTCTCTAAATAAAATATCGGTTTTATCGATTATCCTAAATAGGTTTTCAGTAATTTGCTTCTGGAGGTATGGCGTAAACGTCTGATTGCTTTTTCTTTGATCTGGCGTACGCGTTCGCGGGTCAGTCCAAAACGTTCACCAATTTCTTCCAGGGTCATCTCCTGACAGGCAATTCCAAAAAACATTCTGATAATATCTGCTTCGCGTTCTGTTAAGGTGGTTAATGAACGATCAATTTCGCGGGAAAGTGATTCGTCAATTAATACCCGGTCAGCACTTGGGGAATCATTATTGATCAGGACATCCAGTAAACTGTTGTCTTCACCATCGACAAAGGGAGCATCTACCGAAACATGCCTTCCTGAAACACGCAGTGTATCAGCCACTTTATCAGCAGGTAGTTCAAGTTGTTCTGCAAGTTCCTCGGGTGAAGGTCTTCTTTCGTGCTCTTGTTCAAATTTGGAATAAGCCTTGTTGATTTTATTTAAAGACCCTACCTGATTTAAAGGAAGACGTACAATTCTGGACTGTTCGGCCAAAGCCTGAAGAATCGATTGGCGTATCCACCATACTGCATAGGAGATGAATTTAAAACCACGCGTTTCGTCAAATTTTTCTGCAGCTTTAATAAGGCCAAGATTTCCTTCATTGATCAAGTCAGGTAAACTAAGCCCTTGATTTTGATATTGTTTTGCAACGGAAACCACGAACCTAAGATTGGCCCTCGTCAATTTTTCAAGTGCCGCCTGATCACCTTTTTTGATGCGTTGTGCCAATTCTACCTCTTCTTCGACGGTAATTAGTTCTTCTTTGCCAATTTCCTGAAGGTATTTGTCAAGCGAGGCACTCTCGCGGTTGGTAATAGATTTTGTAATCTTTAATTGTCTCATGCTCTCCGATTAAAAGTTTGCAAAGTTACAAAAATTTATGGTTTTGTACAATACCTAATTGGTGGCATTTTCTTATTTTGTTAAAAATTATTCTTCCACTTTAAAAACGTAGTAGGTCCATTCACCTCCGGGATAGACTCCTTCTACCAAAACGGGCTTTTTATTACTGGCTTGTGAAAGTACTCTTTTTATATCTTCAACACTTGAAACAGCCATTTTGTTTATATCCGTGATGATAAATCCGACCTTTACGCCAGCCTCCTTCAACTTGCCCTTGGTCAGATTAAGAACCTGAATGCCATAATCAATCTTTAAACGTTCTTTATCTTTTTCACTGATGGGGCCGAATTCGGCTCCAAGTACAGAAAAGGATTCTTTAACGATTGAAGTGCCCCCTTTGGTATTACGTAAAACGACATTAAATTGTTTCATTGAACCATCTCTCTTTACACCAACTGTAATCTGGTCGCCAGGTCTGTATTTGGCAATTTGTTCCTGCAATTGAGCCACCGTATTCGTCTGATTTCCATTGACCGATAGAATAACATCTCCTGATTTTATTCCAGCCTGCCGTGCAGCCCCATCTTCGGCAGCTTTTCGGATAAATACACCCTCAATTTTTCCGAGATGTTCCTCCTTGGCCAGATTGTCATCAACCTCTTTAATCTCAACTCCAAGCAAAGCGCGCTGAACTTCCCCATACTTCTTCAGGTCATCGACAACCTTACGGGCAATTGAGGCAGGAACAGCGAATGAGTACCCGGAATAGGAGCCTGTTCTGGAGGCAATCGCGGCGTTTATTCCAACCAGCTCACCAATTGCATTGACCAGGGCTCCGCCACTGTTTCCCGGATTCACTGCCGCATCAGTCTGAATGAATGATTCGAGAGGTAATTGACCGCCAATGATCCCAATACTCCGCGATTTGGCACTCACAATGCCAGCTGTAACAGTGGAGTTTAAACTAAAAGGATTACCCACAGCCAATACCCATTCACCTAACTTAAGAGTTTCGGAATTCCCCCAACTCAGATAGGGCAGATCTCTGGCTTCAATCTTTACCAGTGCGATATCGGTATTGGGATCACGCCCGATCACTTTTGCAGTGAATTTCCGGTTATCATTCAACATAACTTCGATATTATCGGCTCCATCAATGACATGATTATTCGTGACAATATACCCTTCAGGGCTTATAATAACACCTGAACCTGAACCGACGTTGTATTCCGGCTCCTGGTTATAACCCCTGGGCAGATTATTTCCCTTTGGACCAAAGAAGAAATCGAACAGTGGATTTTCATTTCCGCCAAAGCCCTGTGCTTTAACTTTTGTTGTGATATGTACCACTGCATGAACACTTTTCTCAGCAGCCTGCGTCAGGTCTGGCAATTGGACCTGAGGGCCCGGAGGAGCGTTATAAGTGGCTAATTGAACCGGTGAAGTACCTTGAAGGAAGACCTCGCGTGGCTCATGATTGATTTTTGAATATAAAAGGATGGCAATGATGGCCCCGGCAAAAGCAATTGCCAGTGTTTTTGCAATTTTTTTAATGCTGTCCATAACTTGATTTTTTAAATTTATTAATTTCTGTAATTAAATTAAGTTCAATTTAAATTTACAATTTATGTGCCAATTCCCAATAACCATGTGAATATACGCAATTTTAACCTTGAAAGTTTAACTCCATTAACAAACTTTAACTTCGTTTTGAATTTGTTACCTTATTGTCAAATGACAATCTTTTTTAGAATATTGTGTAATTTTGAAAGTGGCAGGACAAAATGACATGTTTTAGACTCTTTTGAATATTCTGTTTATTTCGCCTATCCAAAGCACGATTGAAGTGCTGCTCAGGATGATTACCCAATCTTTTAAAGCGAGCGGGACGGTTCGGAACACCTCTCCGCCAAATTGTACAATTAAAATCTGTCCGGCCAGAATAATCGATGCAACCACAATGAATCCAATACTTTGATTCAGATTTGAGAAT
>TBL_comb47_HYPODRAFT_10008519_pt1 | contig 10459 bp, 10 predicted proteins | sample TroBogypolimnion_40_FD_10682 | JGI IMG/M metagenome (IMG submission 10682)
CCCACTTATTCACGTATAAGTGGGGTGTTTTTTTGTTTGTGGTTTAGGATTTGTTATTTGACTACTCTCTTACTCTCCATAATTTAAAGCCATTTACAGTAGTAAATGACGCTGTTTACATGAATTTAGTTTCACTTAAGTAATACGTAGGATTGATTTTAAGAATATATCGGAATAATTTCCTTACCCCATGGCTGTCCAAGGAGGAGAAGTAGACTAGACTGATAATGATTGCGGGTATTGATTAACGATTGAAGATTAACGATTGAAGATTAATGATTTTTGAAGTTGATTTTTGAAGTTGATTTTTGAAGTTAGTAGGGGGCTGCGTGAGGGATGGAAGCGGCATCCTTTTCTTTTTTTTCTTAAAAAAAGAGAAGATAGAGCGTACAGCCCGACCCAAAGGGGCACGCCCTTTAAAGAATTATGAATTACTAATTACGAATTAGGAGCTTTTATTTTAGTTGCTTTTATGGCATATATCATAGGGATTTTGTTTTTGAAATGAGCAATTCTGAATTTGTTTGGTTCAAATTCTTCGGTTTGGTTAAAACAATTATAAGGGGAATAATTGTATTCGTTGAAACAATTAATTTTTAGTCCAGAGTGGATTAAAGCATTTAGGATATCTGAAATGGGATGATTCCACCCAAAAGTTTTTGTTTCAATTTCGGAAAGACGGTCGGCATAAGTGCCAGTCTGTTCTTCTATAATTGGTTCAACATTAAAATAGTTGTAGAAGACCTCTTTGAAATCGTTGTCGTACATCCAAACAAAGGGGTGAAAATCTGCCATGATGAATGAGCCGTTAGGTTTTAAAAAGTGTGTTATTACATTTGCCCATTTGGTTAGATCGGGGAGCCATCCAATAGTTCCGTAACTTGTAAATACGATATCAAATTTTTCATCAATATACTTAGGGGTGTCGTAAATATCACAGCAAATGAAAGTTGTGTTTAATTGTAATTTTTGTGCCAATTCTTTAGCTTTATCAATAGCTTTATCTGATAAATCGATGCCTGTTGCTTTGGCGCCCATTCTAGAAAATGTCATAGTATCTTGACCAAAATGGCATTGTAAATGTAGTATTCTTTTTTCAGAAATAGTACCAAGAAGCTCTAGTTCGATTGCATTTAGAGTTGATTTTCCACTTAAAAATCCTTGCATGTCATAGAATTCAGAATTGATATGAACTTCTGTTTTGTTGTTCCAAGCTTGTTTGTTGAAGTGGATGTAGTCTGGATTGTCTTTCATTTTTTAGTATTAAACGCCAAATTGTTTCAAATGATGGTCGGTATGTTTCCAAAGTAAAGCATCCCAATCTTGATAAGTCATTTTTCCCCAAAAAGGATGGTTCATTGTTTTAATAGATTTTTTTCCTTCAGAAGCAAAGCGACTAATATTTACTATTAATTCTGCTTTCACCTTTTCTAAATCATGATGTCCCGTAATGATGAATTCTTTGGGAGTTGGTGAATTTTTACTCATTTCGCCACCGTAAAATACTTTTTTCTTAAGTATTTTTCCCAACAGTTTTATCAAAAAATTAATTTTTAAATCTTGTTTTCCAAAAGCTACATCAGTGGCAAGTTTACAATGCACAAGCATTTGGTCAACAGACATTTTTCCCCAAATCGATTTGCTTTCAGGGGTTAGTGAATTAATTCGAGCAATTAGGGCCTCGTTTGATGCTTTATTGTAAATAGAGTTCATGTTTTAAATATTAATTTTATTCAAAAATACAATTATACTGATATTCTACAATATTATTTTAAATTTGCAGCAAATTAAAAAAACAAAAGAATGGAAAATGGAATATATGCTAAATTCAACACCACTAAGGGCTTGATTTTAGTAAAATTGACGCATGATTTGACACCAGGAACAGTGGGTAACTTTGTTGGTTTGGCAGAAGGGCAATTGGAAAATACTGCAAAACCCATGGGAAAACCGTATTATGATGGATTAAAGTTTCACAGAGTGATTCCTGATTTTATGATTCAAGGAGGATGTCCGCAAGGAATTGGTTCGGGAGGACCGGGTTATAGTTTTGAAGATGAGTTTCATCCTACATTAAAACATGATAAGCCTGGCGTATTGTCTATGGCAAACTCGGGTCCAGCTAGTAATGGGTCTCAATTTTTTATTACTCATGTGCCAACTAGTTGGTTAGATAACAAACACACTGTTTTTGGGAATGTTATAGAAGGCCAAGATATAGTAAATGAAATTGCACAAGGGGATATTATTGAAAGCATTGAAATTGTTAGAGTAGGTGCAGAAGCAGAACAATGGAATGCTATAGAAGCATTTAGAACTTTTGAAGGTTCCAGGTTAAGAAAGATAGAAGAAGCTAAAAAAGAAGCTGAAGCCTCTATGGAAAAATTAGCTGCTGGTTTTGAAAAAACAGAAAGTGGTTTGCGATATAAAATGATTCAAAAAGGTTCTGGAAAAAAAGCTGAAAAAGGGAAGCTTGTTTCAGTTCATTACGAAGGATCGTTAGAAAACGGAAAAGTGTTTGATTCGTCTTATCCGCGAAAAAAACCAATTGAATTTCCATTGGGAAAAGGACATGTTATTGAAGGTTGGGATGAAGGAATTGCGTTATTGCAAGTAGGTGATAAAGCTCGTTTTGTAATTCCGTCTTATTTAGGATATGGTGCTAGTGGGGCAGGAGGAGTGATTCCGCCAAACGCTACTTTAGTATTTGATGTAGAATTGATGGATGTAAAATAATAATATGCATTTGTTAAAATAACTAAAAGCTACTATGGTTAGCTTTTAGTTATTTTTGCTTTCTAAAATGATGACTTTGAAGATAAAAAGTAGTTTTATTGTTTTAATTGCAATTTTATTTTACTCCTGCGGTAATTCCAAGGCAACTAAAATTGCTGAGGCTCAAAAAGCAGCTTTAATTGTAAAACAAATTCAAGGGGAAGAGTTATATGAAAACCATTGTGAAAGATGTCATAAATTATATGATCCTGAGGAATATACAATGTTAGAATGGCAATCTATTTTAAAAAAAATGCAAAACAAAGCACATCTTGAGGATGTCGATGTGGATAAAATTTTAATTTATCTAAATAAAAGTTCCATTAATCAACCTAAATAGTTATTTTATAATAAATGAGTAATACATTAGATAGGGACGATTTCGAAAAAATTGAAATGCGAGTAGGCACTATTATTGAAGTTAATGATTTTCTTGAGGCGAGAAAGCCAGCTTATCAATTAATAATTGATTTTGGTAGCGAGATAGGTGTTAAAAAATCATCCGCTCAAATTACAAAAACGTATTCAAAACAAGAGTTAATTGGAAAACAAGTTATTGCTGTTATAAATTTTCCTAGAAAACAAATCGGAAAATTTATGAGTGACTGTTTAGTTCTAGGTTCTGTAAGTGGAGACGAGGTAGTATTGTTAACTTCTGATAAAAAAGTGTCGAATGGCTTAAAAATCGCATAAAAAAACCAAAAATATTTCAATTTTTGGTTTTTCATTTTATTATTAGCTTTTAAATATCATCAAAGTTAATGTCTGTATAATTTTTTTCGGAATTCAATGTTTCGTCTTTTTCATCTACATAATATTCTTTTTTGAAATCTTTCTGGTGTCTTTCTGAAATTACTTCTTCTCCTTTATTATTTAAAACAAATGAAGTCATATCGTCTAGGATTTCTTTGAATGCCATAAAATCTTCTTTGTATAAATAGATTTTGTGTTTTTTGAAATGAAAAGAACCATCTTCTTCGGTGAATTTTTTACTTTCAGTTATGGTAATGTAATAGTCATCAGCTTTTGTAGCTCTTACATCGAAGAAATAAGTTCTTCTTCCCGCTCTTAAAACTTTAGAAAAAATTTCGTCTTTTTCTAACATGTCATTTTCTCTCATATTCGTTCTGTCAATTAGTAGTTTTTCTTTTACGAAAATGATAAAAAAAACTTTACCAAACAAGAATTATTGAACTTCTTTTTCAGAAAGTTGTTTATAATATAATTCTTTATAATAACCTTCTTGGTTTACTAATTGATTATGAGAGCCTTGTTGAATTATTTTTCCTTCCTTTAAAATAATGATTTTATCTGCATTTTTGGCTGATGAGACTCTATGACTGACAATTATTGTCGTTTTTTCTTTCGAAATTTCAAGTAAATTATTCAATATTTTCTCTTCAGTTTGGGTGTCTACAGCTGATAAACAATCGTCAAAAAGCAATATTTCAGGATTTTTAATGATAGCTCTTGCTAAAGAAATTCGTTGTTTTTGTCCTCCTGAAAGCGTAATTCCTCTTTCCCCTAATAAGGTTTCATATTGCTGATTGAACTGAATAATGTTATCGTGTACAACTGCTTTTTTTGCTGCATCTATTACTTCTATGTCAGACGCAGTTTCTTTTCCGAATTTAATATTATTTTTTATAGTATCTGAAAACAAAAAGGAATCTTGAGGAACAATTCCTATACTTTCACGTAAATCACTTAGATTAATATTTGCAAGTTGTTTGCCGTCAATTAGAATGGTGCCTTCTTTTATATCATGCATTCTCGTTAATAATGAAAGTATGCTTGATTTGCCAGAGCCAGTTTTTCCTAAGATGGCTAAGGTTTCCCCTTTTTTGACTTCAAACGAAATGTTTTTTAAGGCTTCAATTTTTGTGTCTTCATAAGTAAAACTAACATTGTTAAAAGATATTTCTCCCTTAATAATAGATTTATTAGAAGTGGTATTTTTGATATCGGGTTCTGTTTTTAAAAATTCATTAATACGTTTTTGGGATGCTTCAGCTTCTTGAATTAATGATGACACCCAACCGATAGAAGCTACAGGCCAAGTGAGCATGTTGACATATAAAATAAATTCTGCAATTGTTCCAATGCTTTTTATTGAACCTTGGATATACATCAGACCTCCAAAATAGATTACTACCAAATTGCTAACGCCAATTAGTGTTGCCATTAATGGGCCAAATAGCGATTGTACTTTAGCCAAATTCATACTTTTGGTTTTGCTTTCATTAGCTAAATCAATACTAAGTTTATTATTTTTATTTTCTAAAGAATAAGCCTTAATAACTCTAATTCCTGAAAAAATCTCTTGAGTAAAACTAGAAACTTTGGATAAATATTGTTGGAATAGGGTACTTCTTCTATTTATTTCAACGCTTAGCTTGAAAATAATATAGGATAGTAATGGCAAAGGTAATAGTGTATAAAAAGTTAATCGAGGTGATACATTATACATATATAGAATTACTACTGTAAAACGGATTATAGTATTAATTGTATACATAACAGCAGGTCCAACATACATTCTTACTTTAGCAACATCTTCGCTAATTCGATTCATTAAATCACCAGTACGATTATTTTTATAAAAATTTTGATCTAAAACTTCATAGTGCTTGAAAACTTCATTTTTTAAATCAAATTCGACGTGACGAGACATAACAATCAAAGTTTGACGCATCAAGAAAGTTAGAATTCCTGCTATAATGGTGGTACCTATAATCAGTAAGATATTTTGAATAAGTTGATCTTTTATACTATCAGTTCCAAAACTGTTTTTGTTATAGTTTTCAATTGCTTTTATAGATTTACTAATTAATTTTGGCGTGAATAAAGAAAATATTTGAGCAATAATAGTGATGAAAATACCTAATAAAAAACGATATTTATATTTGATAAAATATTTATTTAAATATTGTAATTCTTTCATATTATATATTTATTTTCTTGTAAAAATCTTTTGAATGTTGTTAAAATATAACGTATAATATATTTTATAAATAATCAGTAAAAATTAATTTTATTAACAAAAAGCTAAATAAACACATAATGGATCAATTATTTTGAATAAAAAGCTAAATTTGCTCTGACTTATTGATAAAGTCGCAAACCTAATATTATTTTATGACTTCAGAAATCACAACCCCAAAAGAACTTCAAAAGATGGATCCTGTGTTTGGTCAATTATCGTTTGATAATCATGAGCAAATCGTTTTTTGTAACGACAAAGATACTGGATTAAAAGCAATTATTGGTATTCATAATTCAGTTTTAGGGCCCGCTTTAGGGGGGACTAGAATGTGGAATTATGCTAACGAATGGGAAGCTTTGAATGATGTTTTGCGTCTTTCTCGGGGAATGACCTATAAATCCGCTATCACAGGGTTAGACTTGGGTGGTGGTAAAGCAGTAATTATTGGAGATGCTAAAACTCAAAAAACTCCAGAGATGATGCGTAAATTTGGAGAATTTGTAAATTCGTTATCTGGAAGATATATCACTGCCGAAGATGTAGGTATGGTTACGGCTGATATGGATGCCGTAAGAGATGTAACACCTTATGTTACTGGTATTTCTGAATCTCGTGGAGGATCTGGTAATCCATCACCTGTAACTGCATATGGGGTATATATGGGAATGAAAGCTGCCGCTAAATATCAATTTGGTTCCGATAATTTAGAAGGAAAAAGAATTCTTGTACAAGGTATTGGACATGTTGGTGAAACTTTAGTAGATTATTTAACAAAAGAAGGCGCCCTGGTTCAAATTGCTGATATAAATGAAGACAAACTAATTGAAGTGGGTAAAAAATATGGCGCAACAATATACGCTGGTGATGATTTATATACTGCAGATGTGGATATCTATGCTCCTTGTGCGTTAGGTGCTACAATTAATGATGATACAGTTTATAAAATTAAAGCTAGAGTCATTGCCGGTGCCGCAAACAATCAATTGGCAAACGAAAATACGCATGGACCCATTCTTCAAGAAAGAGGTATTGTTTATGCTCCCGATTTCTTAATTAATGCTGGTGGAATCATAAATGTATATGCTGAAATCGCACATTATGACAAAGCTGAGTCTATGAGAAGAACAGAAAATATTTACAATACTACTTTAGAAATTTTTAATTATGCTAAAGCGAATAACTTAACTCCTCAGAAAGCGGCAATGGCTATTGCTGAGAATAGAATAGCTCAAAGAAAAAAAGAAAACGGTAAATAGAGTAGTGTTTCATTAAAATAGTTTTATTTTTGCAAAGCGAAAGAGTAGTGTCTTTCGCTTTGTTAATTTTATCCAAATCAAAAAGTTCTTATCCGTGTTAAACAGAAGACATATTAGAATTAAAGTCATGCAATCCATTTATGCTATGCACCAAAGTGGATCAGACAACCTTGAAAAGCAAGAAAAGTTTTTACAAGTTAGTTTAGAAAACATACAAGATTTATATCTCATCTTGCTGTCTTCGTTAATTGAAATCCGAAAAAAGGAAATTGAATATATAGATTTAGCACAAAAAAAACACTTGGCTACTTCTGAAGAGCGTAATCCTAATCTGAGATTTATTAATAATCCTATTTTAGTTGCTTTGGACGAAAGCAATTCGTTGCAAATTGCTCTTGAAAAAAATAAAATAACCAATTGGCAAGCCAATGATGATACTATTTTAATGCTTTTACAAGACATTAAAAAAAGTGAATTATTTCAAAAATATATGGCCAAAAAAACAGTTACCTTTGAAGAAGAACGTTTTTTTGTAGTAGATATATTCTCAGAAATTATTGCCCCAAATGAAAAATTATATTCTTATCTAGAAGATTTCAAATTGACATGGGTAGATGATATTCCAGTAGTAAATACCTTAATTGTGAAACAATTAAGGCATATGACGGCTGATGCTAATGCTATTAAAGTTCCCGTGGTCTATAAAGATGAAGAAGACAAAGAGTTCTCAATGTCACTATTCAGAAAAACGGTTTTGAATGATGCTGAATTAACCAAAGAATTTATCGATAAAACCCCTAATTGGGATTTTGAACGTATCGCTGAGCTGGATACCATAATTTTAAAAATGGCAATCTGTGAGTTTTTAAAATACCCTTCTATTCCCTTTAAAGTTACAATTAATGAATATTTAGAACTAGCCAAAGAATATTCAACACCTAAAAGTAGTATTTTTATCAATGGAATTTTAGATAATCTTGTCAAACATTTTCAAACAAATAATAAAATAAATAAAGCTGGAAGAGGCTTACTATAAATAAAATAATAATTAAATAACAGAAATTATGGGACAATTTGGTTCGATGGGGTACATTGTTTTAATGTTTGCGGTAATGTATTTCTTCATGATTATGCCACAACAAAAAAGAGCTAAAAAAGAAAAGGAATTTGAGAAAAATTTAAAAGTAGGGGATAAAATCATCACTAAAAGTGGACTACATGGGAAAATTGCTGAACTTGCAGAGACTACTGTTGTTGTTGAAACTATGTCAGGTAAATTAAAAATGGAGCGTTCAGCTATCTCTTTAGAAATGAGTGCAGCCCTAAATAAAAAAGTATAATATCTAGGTACTTATTTACCGGTAAATGTAATTAATAATAAAAAGATTAGCATTTATGCTTGGTTGATTTGTAATTTTATAATGTCCACTATGATAACCAATGTTCTATTGAACGTTGGTTTTTTTATAGATGAAATGCACGTATTTAATGTTATAGCGGCAGTTCGTCGAAAAATAATATAATATTTAATAATACTATTTTTAATTTGATATATTTATATTTCTTAATCTGTTGTGTACTTTGAATATATCAAAACTTTTGGATACTTTTCCAATTCCTGCCATTCTACTTGACAATGATTTTTCTATTGTTCAAGTTAATGATTTATTGTGCCAACTAGTAGGTATTCAATCCAATTTATTAGAAACAAAGCCAATTGATTTTCTTTTTCCAGATATTAATTTTGATTCCTTACAGTCAAATTTGAAAGTCACAACGGATTATTACACGCCACTTGGCAAAAAAAATCCGTTGCTAATTCAATTCCAGTTAGTGGATGAAGTTGATGTCCGTGCAGTTTTATATATTACTAAATCAAAGGAACAACCCAAAGCAAAGTCGAATTTTTCTTTACGAAAAGAAGTTCTATTAAAACAAAAACTTAATGTTTTTGAGCTGTTTTTGAATCATATTAATGAAGGGGTATTGGTATTTAATGATGAAGGTAGTTTGTTGTACTTAAATGGAGATGCCTCCAAACGCTTTGGTATTAAAGGGAATAGAATTAGAAAGTTTACCGCTTGGCAATTATTTGAGTTTTTTGGTTCGCAAGAAGAATGGGGAAACCAAAAAAAAATGATTGCTACAAAAAACAGATTGAAAACGATTTATTACTTGAATGATAGTAGTTCAAATACAATGAATACTTTATCCTTAGCTTTCCATTACCAAAGAATTAATAGGGATGATTTTTATGTAATTACTTATGCAGATATTACAGAATCAAGAAGGGATAAATTATTAATTAGCGAGCAAAATAATCAAATTAATATTTTCCATAAAAATATTCCTGCAGCTTTATTCCAATTTGTAGTAGAAGAAAATAAAGATAATTATTTTTCTTATGTAAGTGATTCTTTTTATAATATGTTTGGATTTTCTATAACAATTGAGGATAAAAATTGGAGTACTTACATTTCAGATTATGCTTTCAATATGCCTCTCTTTTTGGATTTGATGAAGGAATCAATAAATGAAGGAATTGAATTCAAACATATTGGACGATTTCGTTCTGTAACTGGTGAAATTGTATGGATTGAAATTAATGCTGTTCCAGCCCAAAAAGGGAATTTGCTTGTCTATAATGGATTGGTATTAAATATTACAGAAAGAAAAGAATTTGAGCTTGAGAATATCAAAAAAAGAGCTTTTAATGATTCTATTTTGTTTAGCATTCCAGCTGATATCGCTGTTTTTGATAGTCATCATAATTATACGTTTATTAATCCTAATGGTATTGCCAATGATGAATTGAGGGAGTGGATGATTGGCAAAAATGATTTTGATTATTGCGCAATGAAAGGCATTGATACAGCCTTAGCTACTATGAGACATTCCTTTTTTCTTAAAGCAATCGAAACAAAACAATCCGTTGATTGGGTTGATGAAATTATAAAGGAGGGAAAGAAAACATTTGTATTACGACGGTTCTCTCCTTTTTTTGTTGATGATGAGTTTGCTTACATGATAGGTTATGGAATTGATATTACAGAACTTAAAAGAACACAGTCTATTCTTTCTGAAACTCAACGTCAGAATGAATTGATTTTGAAATCAGCTTTAGATGCAATTGTTATTATCGATAAAGATTGGAAGATTATTTTTTGGAATCCTCAAGCTGAAGAAATTTTTGATTGGCGTGCGGAGGAAGTAATTGGAAATTATCTTTTTAAAACTATTTTTCCACAAAATGATGAGGAACATCAAGAAGAAAAATTGAAAGCCATTACCTCCTTTGATAGTAATCAAATTTTAGAATTATCGGCTTCTAGAAAGGATGGGAAAGAATTTCCAATTGAGTTGATTATTGTTCCTATTGATGATGTCGACAATAGTTTTCATTATTGTGCTTTTATCAGGGATATTAGTAATAGAAAAGAAA